>Ga0206130_10009322_pt1 | contig 10309 bp, 9 predicted proteins | sample Helgoland_Spring_9_FD_148637 | JGI IMG/M metagenome (GOLD analysis project Ga0206130, IMG submission 148637) | Pelagic subsurface seawater microbial communities from Kabeltonne, Helgoland, North Sea - Helgoland_Spring_Bloom_20160512_1 | ecosystem: Environmental > Aquatic > Marine > Epipelagic ...
GTTGATTGCTGCAGATTGTAAGGCAGACCCAACGGCGTCTGCGCGCCTGCTCTAAGGCAGAGCAGACACGCAAAAACCACACACGAAAGAAGAACTTTACGCACGATTGTTTTGGTTTGGTTCAGAAATATAAATATGAGACGAATTACATATAAAACGGCACCGTTCACGAATTGGTGTCCCTTGAAATTTGGACCCATCTTGCACCATGCGCGTGCTTCACTTGGCCAGTTGGCACCCCAACAAGGTGCATTCACAATTGGGGAATTTTGTCCGAAGACACATTGAAGCACTGCCCAAGCAAGCAGAAGGGACCGTTTTGCATGTTTGGCCGGCTGACCGCAGTGCATCAGACCGCATGGATCCTGGTTTGGGTATCAGTGGCAGAGGTTTACTGGAGACCCGTTTCGCTTATGTCAGTGATTTCGCGCCTCGGCGATGGCGCATGGAGCGCGGATACATGGGTTTAATTCGGGAGCTGCATGCCGAGGGTTTCGAACCGGATCTCATCCATTTGCACATAGCTGCTGAGGCTGCAAGGCCCGCATTGAATGCAGCAAAACTGTGGAATGTGCCGTTGGTGGTGTCGGAGAATTGGACCGCGTACCATGCTGAACATGGACGGAGCTTTCGTGCCAAGGAGGAGCGGGCAGTCCGAAAAGTCTTGGCTGCGGCAGCATTACACCTTCCTGTTTCTGAGCATTTGGGAAGGGCCATGGGGCGGTATGCACCTGGTGTGCCATCAAGGGTGATTCCCAACGTTGTGGATGGCCGTTTTGATGGGGCTCTTGGCAAGCGTTCAGCCGATGGGCCATTGCGCTTGCTTCATGTGAGTTCAATGGTAGATGCCCACAAGGACATTCGTGGCATGATCAGGGGAGTGGGGGCAGCGGTGAGCTCCGGGGCTGATGTGGTGATGGATTGTCTGGGTGGAGCTGGAGCGGGGGGGAGGGAAATTGCGGATTACCGCAACCTTGCGGTGTCATTGGGCTTGGGTGAGCGGGTACGTTTCTTGGGTCCAGCCGCTGTAGATGAGGTGGTGGTGGCGATGCAAGCAGCGGATGCCTTTGTGCTGTTCAGTCGCTATGAAAACTTGCCTTGTGTTTTACTGGAAGCGTGGATGACGGGATTGCCTGTAGTGGCTACAGATGTTGGAGGGGTGGGGGAGCACATCCGCGGCCACAAGGATTTGGGCGCATTGTTGGATGCAGGGGATGAAGAAGCCCTGGCAGAGGTTTTGGTGCAATGGGGAGCGCGCAAGCAAAAGGGGATGATGCCCGATGGTGTGGACATCGCCCAATACGCCCGTGCTCGTTTTTCAACCGAAGCTGTCGGCCAAGCTTACCTCGAAGCTTACCGTTCTGTATTGTCTTGACCTTCTGGAAGGGCGAGGCCGTTCACAAACTCGGCCAGTACACGCAAGCTGTCTGCAGTCTCGGCACCACTAAATGGTGCGCGGGCCAAATCTCGAGTGTCAATCAGATGGTTGTAAGCGTTGAGCATGGGCCCTGAAGTCGGGAGGTAAGACCAGTGCCACCGTTCCAGTTCATACCCGGTGCGCCCGGTGGACTTGTCGTCGTAGACCTGGTGGAATCCAAACTCTCCTGCGTGTGCCGTCAGCCATGCATAGATCTGTGCCCCTTCACTTGAGGTAAACCAGCTGTTCTCGAAGCTGTTGAGGTCAATGTCGGTGCCCCAATGGTGGCGCGAAGCGCCGGGCATGGCGCTGTAGGTGAGGATGTCCCTGGCCTTGTCGAAGTCTTGCCAGCCCATGTATTGAGGGCGGTTCCATTTGCGCTCCCAGATGCCCCGCTGGTATTCGAAATTGCGCGTGGCACTGCGGATGATCAATTCAATGCCCGCTTGATCGGCTGCGGATTTCATGCGGCTGTAGGCCTCCAGCACTTCGCGGCGGAGGTAGATGCCTTCTTTGTCGGTCCACGCATCGGGAATCCGCTCAAATCCAGCGTGCTCAGCGGGATTGAATTGTCCAAGCAATTCATCGCGGGTGAACACACCGAGCGAGTCGGATGCGGAGGGCGACAGCAGGGAGGCGGGATGCTGGTCGGCCGAAACAGGGAGGGCCGATTGGACCTGTGGTTCACTGCACGTGCAGAAAGCGCCCAAAGCAAGCACTCCCAACGCCCACCTCCAAGAGGGCTTCAATGGAGGCCTTTTTGTGCGAGCCAGCGTTCAGCGTCCAACGCGGCCATGCATCCTGTGCCTGCAGCGGTAATGGCCTGTCTGTAAGTTTTGTCACAGGCATCCCCACTCCAGAATACGCCTTCCACATTGGTGTAAGCGGTTCCGGGATTCGCTGCGATGATGTACCCTTCTCCGTCGAGGTTGACCTGTCCGGCAAAAATGTCGGTGTTGGGCTTGTGACCAATGGCCAGGAAGAATCCGGTCACATCGATAGTGCTCTCCTCTTTGGAGACGTTGTTGAGCACCTTCACGCCTTCTACCTGCTCAGCGCCTAGGATGTCAACCGTCTCCGTATTGAAGTGAATTTCGATGTTGTCCATGCCCATCACGCGGTGCTGCATCGCCTTAGAAGCGCGCATTTCATCGCGGCGCACGAGCATGTGAACCTTGGTGCACAACTTGGCGAGGTAGCTGGCTTCTTCGCACGCACTGTCTCCTGCACCGACAACGGCCACTTCTTGGCCGCGGTAGAAGAATCCGTCGCACACGGCGCAAGCCGACACTCCTCCACCGTTGAGGCGCAGACGGGTTTCGCTCTCAAGGCCGAGCCACTTGGCGGAGGCTCCCGTGGAGATGATCACGCAGTCCGCACTCAACACGTGCTTTCCCTCTTCGATTTCGACGACCTTCTTGTCGCCGCTGAAGTCCACTTTGGTCACCCAACCGTTCCGCACATCGGTGTCAAACCGTTTGGCTTGGTTTTCGAGGTCCACCATCATGGCCGTGCCATTGATGCCCTCGGCATAGCCGGGGAAATTGTCGACGTCTGTCGTTTCAGTAAGCTGGCCACCGGGCTGCATTCCCTGATAGAGAACGGGCTTCATGTCCGCGCGTGCGGCATAGATGGCGGCGGTATATCCTGCGGGTCCTGATCCAATGATCAGGCACTTGACGTGTTCCTTGGCTTCCATTTCACTGCGAATTTACTGTCCGGAACGCGGGTCTGAGCCGCTCTGCTGGACCTTTTCGTCCAACTCGAGCATCTTGTCCCACAGGTTGTCCTCTGGCGGAGGGGCTGTGATGCGCACCACTTCCCGTCGTGTGGGGTGGACAAATTGAATTTGTCTGGCGTGCAAATGGATGGAGGCGTTGTCGTTTGTCCGCCGTGCACCGTATTTGATGTCCCCTTTAATGGGGCAACCCAAGGAAGACAGGGTCACCCGGATTTGATGGTGTCGCCCTGTTTTTGGGTGGACCTCGAGGAAGTTGTAATGGTCACCCTTCCCGAGGAGGTAATACTTGAGTTCGGATTCCTTGCGGCCATCTCCGGGACGGTCGTGGGCGTAGCTCTTGTTGCGCTCTTGGTTCTTCTTGAGCCAATTGATCACATGCCCTTCCTCTTCTGGAGGCGTCCCTTTGACCACCGCCCAATAGGTCTTGGCGACTTCGCGGTGTTTGAACGCCTTCATCATGCGGCTGAGGCACTTTGAGGTTTTGGCATACAGGATCACACCGCTGACAGGGCGGTCGATCCTGTGGATGGTGCCAAGCCAAGCTTCGCCCGGCTTTTCGTACTTGATGCGCAGGTATTCGCGGATGACATTGTCGAGGGTCCTGTCGTTGGTGATGTCTCCTTGGACGATGTCGCTGGACCGCTTGTTGACTGCAATGAGGTGGTTGTCCTCAAACAGTATTTCCAAAGTCTCTGGGGTGCTCATCACGATGGGCACCTTGGGCTTGTGGGCGAAGGTTTTGCCCTCGGCCATCAGTACTGCTCGTTTTCGTTGGGGAAATCCTTGGCGCGAACGTCCGAGACGTACTGCCCGATGGCGTCGTGCATCTGCTGTCCCATGTCCAAGTAACGGCGCAAGAAGCGCGGTGAAAAGTCTTGGGTGATGCCCAGCATATCCGGCAACACGAGCACCTGACCATCGCACCCTGCGCCCGCGCCAATGCCAATGGTGGGCACATGCAGGCTCTCGCTGACGGCCGTGGCCAAAGCGGCAGGCACTTTTTCGAGCACGAGGCTAAAGCAGCCGATCTCTTCGAGGAGCTTGGCGTTGGCCTTGAGCTCGTTGGCTTCCTCTTCTTCTTTGGCCCGCACGGTGTAGGTGCCAAACTTGTAAATGCTCTGCGGGGTGAGCCCCAGGTGGCCCATCACCGGAATACCAGCCGTGAGGATGCGTTCGATGCTTTCGCGGACTTCGGCACCGCCTTCGAGCTTCACCGCATGGGCTCCGCTTTCCTTCATGATGCGGATGGCGCTGTTGAGCGCTTCCTTGGAGTTTCCTTGGTATGTGCCGAAGGGCAGATCGACCACTACGAGGGCTTTCTTGGCTGCCCGGACCACACCAGCGGCGTGGTAAATCATTTGGTCGAGCGTAATGGGCAGGGTGGTCTCGTGACCGGCCATCACGTTGGAGGCGCTGTCGCCCACGAGGATCACATCGACCCCTGCACCATCGACGATGCGGGCCATCGAATAATCGTAGGCGGTCAGCATGGCGATTTTCTCACCGTTGTGCTTCATTTCCTGCAGCACCTGTGTGGTGATGCGCTTGGCGGAGGCGTGTACAGACATGGTCTTGCAAGTTAAGTCCCGCCACCACGGAAATGGCGGAAGGTGAGGTTCAATCGGGGCGCATCGATACGCGCCCGCCGAGGGAGGGCATGTTCGTGGTCCAATTGCAGGTGCTCCATGGACAGGAGATCGCCATGGCCCAAGGGCACGGTCCAAGTTTCTCGGGTGGTGCGGTGCCTGATTTTGAAGTCCCGTTGGGCACCCAGACTCACTGAGGCAATGATGGCGGGGTCGATTTCCCGTTCATTGTCCCGGTGCCAACCCATGGCGTCCTGTCCATTGCGGTAGAGGTTGCACAATATGGCGTCGAACTCCCGGCATTTTAAAGTTTTGGAAATAAGCTTATTGAGGCCCTGAAGGTCAACTGGGATCTGGGCCGAAGGCCAGGCAATAGAGCTGTAGGTATAGGCAGGGCCAAACCAAGCTGTGAGCCTGGGTTCGTCGTAGGTCTTTCCATAGACCGTGATTTGATTTTGCTGCCAAGGGATGCTGGTGGTCCAATTTTCCAGAGATTCAGACTGCAGCAGGCCGGGCCAATGCCGACATCGGGCCACATGCCCACTTTCCAAGGGGGCTTCGATTGGGGTTAGGCTGTCCACGTGAGCGCGATGTAGGCCACATAGACCAGCACAAACAATCCGCCTTGCCAACGTCCCATTCGAGGAACCTTCAGGCCTCCAAGCAGCGCCAGGGGAATCAAGGCACCTGCGGTGCCCAACATCCACCAAATGTCCCAGCTGAGGACCGACGCTTCTATGGGGAGTGGGGTGATGGTGGCCGTGGTGCCCAGCACCAAAAGCAGGTTAAAGAGGTTGGACCCGACCACATTGCCAATGGCCAGGTCAGACTGGCCGCGCATGGCGGCGATGCCTGATGCCACAAGTTCGGGGACGCTGGTGCCAAAGGCGACAATGGTCAGCCCAACAACGCGGTTGCTTACCCCAAAGTCCAAGGCCATCCTTCTGGCTCCATCCACAAACCCTTCCGAGCCCAAATAAAGTCCGGCCATGCCCAGGATCAACACGCCAACCAGAGCCAGGGGAGACCACGTGGCCCATTGGCTCGCTTCGGTCAATTCCCCATCGTCTTCGTCCTGCTTTTCCTGTCTTTGAGAGCGCCAGTAGAGGTTGCCCAGAAAAGCGGCCATCAAGACCAAGCCCGCGATGCCTTCGTTCCGGGAAATCTCCAGGTCGGCTGCTGCGGCAACAAAAAGCAGGCTCATTCCCACCATGAGGGGGATGTCAAGACGCATGGCCATGCGGTCTACCACCACTGGGCTCACCAGCGCCGTAAGTCCCAAAATCAAGGCGAGGTTGGCCACATTGGAGCCGATCACATTGCCCACCGACAATCCGGGATTGCCATCCAGGGCTGCCTGAACAGAAGCAAACAGCTCAGGGGCCGATGTTCCCATGCTGACCACGGTAAGCCCAATGATCAGGGGCGGAATGTTGGCCTTTAAGGCCAGGGCCGCTGCCCCGCGGACCAAGAGTTCGCCTCCTCCAACCAAGAGCGCCAGCCCCATGAGCAGTGCCAGGACAGCAGGAATGTGGGCCAACGCGTCCATTTACTGGGCTTGTTCTTGAGGGTTTGTGTCCGCCCCGGCGTCATCGCCCGGCTCCGTTGCGCTGGTGGGCGCTTTTTTGTTGGTGGCTTTTGGTGGCGCGCCATCCGAAGGAACGCCGGTGCTGGAACGCGGCGTTCCTGTTGGGGCGTTCATGGCTTCTTCAAAGCCCTTGGTGGCTGCATTGACAGGGTCTCGGAAAGCGGCAGCACCTTTCCGGATGTCGTCGGTTCCACTCAGGATTTCGCGTTGGATGTCCTGCTGGGCGTCGCGCACCTGGCGCATGAACTTCCCCATAGACTGCGCGACGGAAGGCAGGCCCTTGGTGCCAAACAGCAGCAGGTAAATGAGGAGGATGAATACGATTTCTGTCGTGCCCATTGCGCTTCAAAGGTAGCCGTGTCGAAACGGACTTACGGCGGCTGGGGGATGGACCCTGAAAGGCAGCAAAAAGCCCCGCTCGGTGGCGGGGCTTTTCTCAAGTTGTTCTTGCGCGCATTCAGTCTTTGAGACAGCGCACCGAGGATCCGAAATTTGCACCGTCAGAGCCGGGAGAGACGCCTTGACCGACGTCGTGTAGCGTCTGGAACCAATACTTAGGGGAGCCATTGGAAAAGAATCCATTCTGAGAAGAAGTCCACCAGTTGCCGCGGGTCCCTTCATAACGGAAACTTTGAGTAAAAGTGTTGTAACTCTCGCGCTGGCCGCCCGGAAGGGCCGAAAACCCGAAGTCATCCGTGCCGTTTCCATTATTGTCCCACCCCGATGTCGACTTCAAAGCTGTTCCATAAGTTCCGCTGTTAAAGCCTTGTGCCTCGAGGAAGGTAAATTCCAGCTCAATGACCCATTCATCGTTTGTTGGGACATGCCATCCGCTCGGGCACAGGCCACGCGTATCGTCCACCGCATACCAATTGTACAGCCTACCGTAGGTCGCCACGTTGGTGGCATCATTTTCATAATCACACCGTGCACCCGTGCTTATTCCTGACCATTCAACGACATCAGTAACTTCCGGTATCGGAGTACCGTCCGCATAAACCGTCGTGCGCAGGTTCTCCGCAAACCAGCATTGGCAACCCATCTGGACGACCTCATAACTGTATCCGTCCATTGTAGGGGAGACGCAAGCGGGGTCCACGATCAGGCATTGGCAGCTCCCGTCGTCCGTGTTCGCCGTCTCGTCGTACTCTATGTAAGCCGGGTCCATGCAGCCTTCAACAACCAACGTGGCGCAGCTGCCATCGTCCGTGTTCGCCGTTGCGTCGTATTCCGTGTAAGCCGGGTCCATGCAGCCATAGAAGATGCAGGAGCCATCGTCTACGTTGGCCGAGGCATCGTAATTGTCCGCAGCCGCGTCCATGCAGCCTTCGATAATCAACGTAGCGCAGCTGCCGTCGTCCGTGTTCGCCGTTGCGTCGTACTCCATGTAAGCCGGGTCCGTGCAGCCATAGAAGATGCAGGAGCCATCGTCTGTGTTGGCTGTGGCATCGTAATTGTCCGCAGCCGCGTCCATGCAGCCTTCAACGACCAACGTAGCGCAGCTGCCGTCGTCCGTGTTCGCCGTTGCGTCATACTCCGTATAAGCCGGGTCCATGCAGCCATAGAAGATGCAGGAGCCATCATCTGTGTTGGCCGTGGCATCGTAATTGTCCGCAGCCGCGTCCGTGCAGCCATAGAAGATGCAGGAGCCATCATCTGTGTTGGCCGTGGCATCGTAATTGTCCGCAGCCGCGTCCGTGCAGCCACCGAGGATGCAGGAGCCATCATCTGTGTTGGCCGTGGCATCGTAATTGTCCGCAGCCGGGTCTATGCAGCCATAGAAGATGCAGGAGCTATCGTCTATGTTGGCCATGGAATCGTAATTGTCCGCAGCCGGATCCGTGCACCCCGAGTAATGGCAGACGGCGCAGTCAAACCAGTACAGAATATCGTCAGGCAGATAAAACGTTGTATCCTGACCATTGGAGGTTATGACATCGCCAGAAAGGACCACTGCTGCCGTGTCAAAGTGATCGAAGAGATTGCTGGGACTGGTTTGGAGTCTAACTCTGTAGCTGCCCTCAGGCTTTTCGGCAGTTTTTATCACAGTCCCTGCATTTTCCAGTTCACTCGATTCCCAGGCCGTCAAGGGACTATAGGGCGTCCCATATCCAGCCGGGAGACTGACCCTTCTAGAGCGCGGATATTGAGGGTTGAAAGTGGAGAGGTCGGAGATGAGGTTGATCGTGAGGGTCAATTGGGCCAGTGAAGGTTGAACGTTGGCGTCAGGGTTAAAATTATTGGCGGATGGATCCATGCAGCCCTTGACAATGAGCGTCGTGCAGCTGCCGTCGTCAGTGTTCGCCGTCGCATCATACTCCATGTAAGCCGGGTCCGTGCAGCCGGGAAAGATGCAGGCTTCGTTGGCCGGGTCGTTGTAGTTGGTGGCCGACTTGTCGGTGCAGTTGTCGCTGTCGTCGCAGATGCCGTCGGTATCCACATCGTAGACGCCGCAGCCATCACAACATTGGGCATAAGGGACAATGAGGCTGACGGTGTTGCTGTTGCACCCACCGGCGTCTTCGGCGCTGGCGTCGTAGGTGCCGGGCAAGATGCCGTCCATGGCGCCAGGCAAGCTGAAGCTGTAGTCGCCAGCTCCGTTGATGCCGGTCAGGTCGACCGCGGTGGCGGTGCCGGTGGTGATGTCGATGTCGATTTCGCCATCGGCGGCATCGATGGCGGTGGGGACGCTCGTCACGGAGACGCTGCCCAGAACCAAGGCGCCATCACAAGGGTCGATGAAAGTGGTGCAGCTGCTGTCGTCGGTGTTGGCGTTGGCATCGTACTCGGCGTAGTTCGGGTCGGTGCAGCCGGGGACGTTGAAGGTGAAAGAGGCGGTGAAATTGTTGCCGAAATCGCTGTCGAACTTGGTCTCGCCACAGCCCGCTGGATCGCTTTCGGCGCCGGTCAGGTCCCAGTAAACCTCCAGGGTGTAGGTGCCCCCTGCCGTTAGGCCGGCGAGCAGGTCGATGCCCGCTGCGGTCTCATCCCACTTTTGGTCGCCAGCGTTGGCCAGATCGGAGTCGTAGGGGAGGGCCACGGAACTGAAGCTTCCCGGAGTGTCGCCGCTGGCGTAGACCCGGTAGTACACATTGCCCCCGCACACATTGGAGCTTCCATTCTTGTAGGTCTTGAGTTCGCCGCCGTTGAGGGTCAGCGCATCGGAAGCCTCAAACGTTCCTAGGTCACTGGCATCAAAGGTGGCAGCCGCATCGGCATTGTACCCTCCGGCGAGGAATTGGTTTCCGCTGCCGGCGTCAATGATGACGTAGGATTGGAAGATGTCCCAAGCCGCTTGGCTCTGGAACGGAAGGAGAAAACAGGCTGCAAAGCCCAAGACAACGAAAAGCCGCATGAGGAGACAATTTGGTTCGTTCTAAAGTAGTCATAACGTGTTCTTGACCCACCTGTTTCTATTCTCATTATCAGGGGCTACATCGGCTAAATCGCTCGTTATAAGCGGTGATGAACGCAGGTCAACGAAAAAGCCCCGCTCGGTGGCGGGGCTTTTTCGTTCAAATTTCGTCCAGAGGACGAAATCCAAACCTCGACCGGTCGGCCTGCGGCCTCCAAAGTTTCAAAGTGTCAACCCTCCTTCGCTCCGCTCAATCGGCATCCCTAAGACACCTGACCGAGAAGCCGAAGCGTGGACTGCTGAGGGCCCGGTAGATGTTTGGATCGTTGTCGCCCAAGTACCGGTAATAAGCACTGCCGGCAGTGCCACTGCCGCCACTGGGCGAAGAACTCCACCAGACGCCGTAGCTCCCGGCACTGATGAAGTAGCCATCGCTGCCGACGCGGTAGCCGCCCGGAAGGGCCGAAAACCCAAAGTCGTCCGTGCCGTTGGCGAGGGCCCAACCTGATGTCGACTTCAAAGCTGCCCCTTCAGTGCCACTGTGGCCGTTGGCACCCAAGTATGTTTCCAAAGCCGTCCACTCATCATCAGTAGGCACATGCCATCCCGTTGGGCACAGCTC
>Ga0206130_10009323_pt1 | contig 10309 bp, 18 predicted proteins | sample Helgoland_Spring_9_FD_148637 | JGI IMG/M metagenome (GOLD analysis project Ga0206130, IMG submission 148637) | Pelagic subsurface seawater microbial communities from Kabeltonne, Helgoland, North Sea - Helgoland_Spring_Bloom_20160512_1 | ecosystem: Environmental > Aquatic > Marine > Epipelagic ...
AAAAAACCGAAAAGTGATACTAACTTATTAAACATAATTATACTATAGTTAATTATTATAATTTTAAATGAGTTACCCAATAATCACCTATTATCTTGTCTAAGGTTAAAGCTATAATGACTCATTACTATAATTAGTTATGAGTTATTTTTGTAAAGACGGAATTATGTATGATGAAAATAACAAAGTAGTTGAAATAGAAGAATACGGTGACGAAGAATACAAAAGATTTAGAGATGATTTTGAATCTAAATCTTATTTGCGATTATGTATCGAAGAACCTCTCGACACAACTATTAGTTCTGAAGAAAACATAGTCATTCATGACGATAGAAGCAGTTGCTATGAATATAGTGGTTTACCCAAATCAGAAAGTTATAAATATATTAATTATCTTCCTATAAGAGCAAAGAATCATGAAGTGATCACATTAAAACAAGTTCTAACTGAAATTATGAATTGTGATTTTTATTCTGTAAATAATAAAGAGAAATATGAATATTTTAATCATGTATTCTTAGAAAAGATTGTAAGGAAACCTGACACCATTCAATATGAATTATTTCTGGGTAGCTAAATCAAAGAGAAAGTAACTGTTACAATCCATAATTGTGAGTGTGTTGGTCGTTTTTATTGACTTTCCCATCTATCTCCGATGTGTGTTTCCCCTGAACGAACACCGGTGGATAATAGTAAGCATCAAACATTTCACATTCAGCTAAATGTATATCGTAGTTTTTTAGTTTTTCGGGGAGAATCGTTGATTCTAATAGAATTAATGCTTCTTCGTGTGTTTGCACAAATAAGGCGTGAGTCGTGATTATCTTAAATTTATCATAATCAATCATATTGATTCCTTTTTTAGGATTCACGTTAATTTTGACTTTACCGGTTTTGCTGATTTGAGGGGGGACAATCCATCCACCCATATAGCAAGATTCTTTAGGAGGTATTGGTAAATCACCAGATAAAGTTGCGTCTTCTTCTAGAATCAGATTATTATTGGTTTGATTCGAAAAAATAGCCAATAATGCTTTTCGGTGTGCTGCGATACATCCTAATTTCGCGATGATACTTTTATCTTTTGTATTATGAATTGTTTTTAGTTTCTTTAACATCCCGCGATTACATTGTGTTAATGTTAAATATTCGGCAGGAACCCACTGAATGTGACAGATTTTGGATTTGTATTTGTCGAGTTGTCGTTTCTTTTCAAAAAAGATCTCTTCTGTTTTACAGATCATATAGATGTTGTATTTCACCATTATAGAGTAGTATAGATTATTTTTTTCTAAATTAATATATAAATGCCGAGTAAATCATTAGCCGCTAAAACTTTTAAATCCACAAGATTTAAAAGCGTTGGGAGTAAAAGTAAGAAATCGTATGATTATGAAAAAATAGGGAGAGCGAAATGTGTCTCACACGGAGCAAAGGGATTGTATAAAGACAGAAATAAAGATTCGTGTGACACTCTCACAAATGCGGGTTGCGTTTGGAAAACCGACGATAAAGGTGGATATTGTGATTTACCCCTAGACAATTCCGATATGATGGAGGAATATTTAAGTAAAGATAAATCTGACAGACTTGCTACTAAAGCTGTTGGTGCTTTGAGAAGAAGTAGAAGTAGAGGCAGAAGTAGAAGTAGAGGCAGAAGTAGAGGTAGGGATACTCGGAGAAGAAGTAGAGGCAGAAGTAGAGGCAGAGGAAGAAGTGAAGATAGGGATACTCGGGTAAGAAGTAGAGGCAGAGGCAGAGGCAGAGGTAGAGCTAGGGGTACTCGGAGAAGAAGTAGAGGCAGAAGTAGAGGCAGAAGTAGAAGTAGAGGCAGACGATAAATTATCTACATAAATTATCTACATAAATTATCTAAATTAATAATTCGCTCTGATAGTTATAGGAATTCTTTAGTAAACTATTCATATAAAAGATTTCATATTGCTGATCTATTATTAGTTTGTTACAAAAATCTATTAAGTAAGAATGATTTGTATACATTAATAACCGTTTACTCATATCAACCGCTACTTGATGATGAGGAATCATATGTTCCAAATAACTTTTATCGGTTATATTCATATTCATTCCCGCCATATGTTGCATATGATCATTTGGTTTAAAGAATAAAGGATTACACTTTTCACCTTTTGATTTGGATTCAATTGGATTATGATATTCCAATTTTGTTATAGGATAGGAGTGATCTTCTTTCTTAGGATGAAAAAAACCATCGGCTAATTTTTGTTCCATAATAGTCATTTCCCATATTTCATAGCTTTGTTTACGAGTAATATCTCTACATAAGTGAAGCATGATAGGATTGGTCGTTACGGGAGAAAGCATTTCAGACATATCAATCGCCACTTGATGATGGGGTATCATATGTTGTAAATACTCTCTATCTGTTAAATTTCCTGTGCACGGATCTACACCCGAATGATCAGAAGATGATGATGGTGATGGTGAATGTTGTGAATGTTGTGAATGCTGTGAATGGTCCATTAATATACTACTAGATGTTTTATTGTCTCTTAAAACTGATCGCAATTAAATCACGTTTCCCTGTTCCATTTGGATTTTCAGGTTTGTGATATACCCGCCCGTCCATAATGATAATTGTATCTGAAGTAATGCCGATTGTTTGTTTACTATTATTGGAATCAATATATCTCAAATTCCCGTTTTTGATTCCTTCATCAACTCTCAAATACAGTAAGATAGTAATCAGATCTGGATAATTATCATTCTCACAGTGCCACGCTAAACCACTATCTACTTGATTTACTTCATCCTGAAGATTGTATCGAATCACGTCCATATACCATTCATCGGAATCATGGGTATAATCATACATCTTCAGGAAGTTAGAAGCTACATCTTTTACAAACAGAACTGTTTCTTGTTCTTGAACTGAATCTTTGGTTTTACTATTAGAACTATAATCATAATGTTCTCTTTTAACATTTTCATCCTTAATGATGTTTTCAATAACTTTCGGATCTATGATAGGATTATTCCGAAAGACTCTTGTTTCATATGTTGTATTCAGACTGAAATCCGACGGACGATTATCTAAATGAATCATTTGCTGTGATTTGTTGTGATTTGTTGTGATTTATTGTTTATTAAAGTATTACTTTGTATCAAATTTATTCTTTCTTTTTAATTCATTTCTGTGATAAAAAACAACAGATGATGTAAAAACCGCATTATAAGAGATATATTTAATCATTAAAGGAATAATTTGTTTCATATATATATTAAATTTGATAATTTAAATAAAGAATAGTTTAACTGTTAATAATTATATATAATGGATCTTTTATCTCAAAATGAATTAATTGGAGTGGTTGCTTTGATACGCGATAAAAAAGAATATCAAGAGTGTATATTTGAATGTAATTTATTGAATGAACTCCATACGATTGTTCATCATGCGCAGTCATCTAAGAATAAATATCACGGTCAATGGTCCGATGAATTGAAAAATAAAGTGATACATCAGATATTGTATCGGATTATACCCAAAGGAGAGCGAGATTCGTTTACAAAGGATCACCCACTCTTATTAAAGATAAACGAATTAACTGAAGATAATGAAAGAGGTTCGGAAATATCGGGATATTTTATTGGTACTATGCAGGGATGGACTGGAGAGATTGCTAGCTTGAAAGAACATATCAAACAGATAGAAACAACTGAAATGAGTGATTATATAGAAACAATAAAAGAACACGAGTGTACCATTCGTCATTATAATGAGTGTTTTGTGAAACCCCTACTTAAATTAGGCTGGGTCGATGAAAGTCAAATTATACCCAAAGGTTTACTCAGAAGACCCGATCTTCCAGAGTCAACTAGAATTTATCTAAGGGATCATATAACTACATCATTTAATCTTGATATGGTTCTACCTCACGCGATAAATTTTGGAAATTTGTGCGCCGATTATAGGAAGGAATTTCTTATGAATGATAAATACAAACAGAAAATCGCCGGATTAATGACAGAAATTAGTTCCCTCAAAAAAGAAAACGATAATCTACGCAAAGAAAATGTTACTAAACTAAAGGCTCTGTTTGATTAAAGAATTCTTTTATTTATTCGGTCTAAAGATTTTGTTTATTTATATAATATATGAACAGATTAGATAATAGTCATCGTTTTGGATGGTATTCGCTTAATGCCTATTTGAACGATGAGGCAGAATACATTCATACGAATGTGTATGGACAGGAAACTCATTGTACGACTACTTCTTACATAAATGTATGTCCATATCCTATCGGTAGTATTTATTACAAAGATGCTGTTTTTATGGGGAAAATACTAAATTTGATATAAGATATAGTGAGTTAAAATAAAAGAAATAAAAGAAAATGGATTACAAAGCTTCTATTCTGGAACACTTTGGTCCTCAAAATATCTCATTGACAGATTTGGTTGAGTATTTAGTGATGAATCATGGAGAAACTAAACCCGATGGTTTGAAAACTATCGGTGAGCAAGAACTAGAATCAATCCTAACAAATCTGTTGACGACAGATGGACTTGATGCAGCTTATGCTATGAATAATATCCCTCAGTTTAGAGAAGTCTTTAATTGGCATTATGATACGCGGAATGGCAATGGTTATATCACAGAAAAGAAATAATAAATTACTTATCTGTAAGTAAATTTGATATAAATTAGGATAGTTTTTATTATAAACAATAGATTGGTTCTTGAGAAGACTATGGAACCTAAGGTTAGAGAACCACAGATCATCGATCACTACAACGAACTGCCGTTTGGTGTCAATGTGATTGAGAAACTGAATGATGAACTCGCTGAAGTTCAAAGACACAACGAAGAACTAAATGACCAGAATCAGGAGTTGGTTCAGTTTAAGGAAGACACCCAGAAACTACCAATGAGTCCCGTTGACGATGTGGTTGGTAAGTACATTTGGGTGAATATTCACACGTCTAACGATGATTTCCTTAGGAAGCAGGAAGAAGGATTCATCGCTGCAATGAGTGAATACATTGACCACGGTCAAGTATGGTTTCGCAAGCTAAGATAGTCGTCTCTTATTATTATTATTATTATTATTATTATGTTTTTTATGTAAATTTGATGCTGTTTAATCCTTACTAAAACAAACATACAAAACGAACTATAATGGACTCACCTACTTACTCACCGACCGACTCATCGTGTATCTATGATCATAGTATTTCTATTCCGGGTGTAGGTATTTCTATTCCTGGAGTAGGGATAGTCCGTTTGCCTGAACGCAACACAGAAACAGAAATTCGTGATCTCATTGAGTCTATGGTTAATGATGATGTTCTTAACATCAATCTTATTAAAGAACTATTTGATATTATCCCTGTGACTGATTCGGTTAATGATGAGGTTAATGATGAGGTCAATGATGAGGTCAATGATGTTGTCAATGATGTTGTCAATGAACTAGTCAATGATGTTGTCAATGATATGAAAAACGTTGCACCTTGTTTATGGTGTGATCATGTTGATTGCCTAGAAGTCACGGAACCGTTTGCTTCAGAAGAAGATCTGTGGTCTCACATCTGTTTCGAACATAATGATTAAATTTGATTCAATTTATCATAAGATAATCTAAAACTTAACTTAAAAAAACAATCATAAAAATGAGTGTGCTACCTTTTCATTATTCTGAAGAAAAGAATTCTTTTATGGGTGTGTGCTGTAAAAGATTTACAGATTATTGGTTGGAGAATCCAGCATTAATGTTGGTCGTATGGCTCGTAATAATGTGGATTATGGCTATTCTTATTAGTTATAATGGAGATAGGGTTAATGGTTTTAATGGGTTTAATAGTTTGTCTGAATAACTATCTTCTTCTGGTTCTCCTAGTTCTTCTGGATCTCTTTCTTGTATAACCTCCTCCTTTTTTTTTCTTACCTTTCTTACCCTTTGTCCCTTTCTTTCCTTTCGTCCCTTTCTTAGCTTTCTTGAAACGACCTCTATGTTCGGCAGCACGGAATGGATAAGGTAGTTTATCATGTTCTTCTTTTAATGCTGCTTCTTCTGCTTTCCTTAATTTTGCCGCTTTATCTGATTTGTCCTTTTGACGCTGCTTTAGACTCTTATTTATCGTTTTATTACATAGTGTCGGTTTAGCATCTGTATATTCAGTCCAGTTTTCTAAACGCTCTAAATCTGCATCTCTTACCCGAAGCGTATCTTTCAATTTAGCGATCTCCTGCTTTAGTTCATCGATAGTCTCACCTCGTGCCGATACCATCGCCTTATTAAACTTAGACGCATTCGGTGTTTTTTTTCGTCGTTTTTTCATATATTTATCAAACGCTTCTGATGTGGTTCTATCAGATGATTTGGATGATTTGGATGATCGCGATGATCGCGATGAAGTTCTATTCACAGATAGCTGTCCCGGTGAACTGGAAGGAGTGATTGGTGGTGAATTGGATTCAGTTCTGTCCATTATATACTACATTAGATAATTATTAATACGAAGTACTTATTTTTTGAATAAATGTATTAATTTGCTTTTCTTTTTCGGTTAGAATTGTTTCAAGCATATTCAGATAAATTATTTTTTCAGTATCTTCTAGAGTTAGAGCATATTTATAAATCATATAGATTATCTCTATCTCTTCTTCTTTCCAGAACTCTTTTAATTCGTTAATTAAAGGTGATTCGGGTATATCTCCTTCGGTATTATTATCATTAATAAGGGTTATATAATGTGATAAGGTGTGATTGATAATAGAATTATGATCATAGTTATTCTTGAGATAGGCTAATCCTTGAATACATTGTTCGTAAAAGAGATCATAATGTTTATTTCCTTTAGGGAACCATCTCAATGCTACTGTAATTGGATAGCATAAATTATGTAGATCATCACGACTATCTCCTTGATATGTTCTGATCGCTCCTTGATAGAGTGTGGGTTCATGATACTGAATTGAGTTATTGTTAACCGAAACCTTAGTTCCTAATGACTTATGATGAATTAAACTTAATTTTAGGATACACGATAATGGTTCCAATATTATTTTCTTTTGCGTTTCCGTTGATTTCATATAAGATTCGATAATTTTATACATACTATATCCACTTACATATTCCATTTACTATTTAACCTTATTTCTTTTTCGTTCTTTTCTTTGAGTGAGTTCTTTTTCCTTTTTTCTTGTTTGTTTTCTTCTTTTTCTTTTTAGTCTTCTTTTTAGTCTTCTTAATAATGGTGTACCAGTCACCAATATCTAGACCGCATTTATCTCCAGCTAATTCAGGTGGAACCGGTATACTATCTTCAATTTTATTCATTTTAATCCGCATTTTATGACATTTATGCTTTTTATATTCGGGTCCATTAATGTATATATTTTCACATCCCACAGAATTATATTTATCATACAAATCGTGTAAGATGCCTTTTGTTTTCATTTTTTGAGATATCTTAGTGTGAAACTGAAGCTCAAAAATGAACTTATTTTTATATTCCCACGATGTATTAATACCTTGATACATATCTCCCAAACACCATTTTTGTTTTATCCAAGAATGTTTCGTTTTATAATTTTTATCTTGCTCTAATTTAGAATATATTTGATACACGCCTTCAGTATAATCGCAATCCTTAAAAACAAATGTATATCTTAAAATATCGCGAATGTTTTCAATGTTTTTCTTGTATGCTTTTTCATAGAGCTTTTCTCTACCTTTCATTTTATAATTAAGACCTTCTAATTTACCCTTGTATTTTTTACCGAGTGTTTTTAAATATTTTGTTATTTCAGGTTCTAAGTCCGTCGCAATTTTTATGCGTTTTTCGATAGCATCAATCATTATTTATATTAGCATAGAAATCAATCTGAAGACCGTTGATATTTTTTGTAACACTTGTATCATATATAGTGTTATAGAGAGGATTAAAGTTATCCGTTAGTGTCCTGTTCTCAATTATATCTAGATCATATACAGTCCAATATAAATATTGAATCTTATAAAAGAATTCTTTTTCTTCATTGGATAATAAAATTTCCGATAAACAATCTTGACATTGACATCCGATAATCCATCTTTTGTTTTCTCTTAATGTATTGAATGGCAAATGAAGGAAATGAATATTCTTATAACGAGAATCAAATATCTCTTTATCAGTTGCTATTTTTCTGGGATACCATGATGGTATTTTAGCAGTTAACGGAACATACTCTTTCCAGAATTCTTTCATACAGATAATATATATTTTGTTCCGAATACTATGAGGTAGAGTCTTGATTACTTCATTAAAGGTTAATTGATTCATATCATTAATAGTTAATTGGTTCATTATAATATATAAGAGTCATTCTTTTTTATAAATAAACCTTATCATCAAATTTGATTAAAGAATTCTTTTAAAGATACATATAAATAAGATGTCAATTGAAGAAAGATATGTCAAAGATGTTTATAATTCGATCTCAAATGAGTTCAGTGATACCAGATACAGACCTTGGACTTGCGTTGAGAAGTTCATCAGTTCATTGGATCACGGATCTCTAATCGGTGATATAGGATGCGGAAATGGTAAGAACATGAATACTAGAAACGATTGTTCTTATGCTGGCTGTGATTTTAGTGAGGGATTGGTTTCTATCTGTAAAACAAAGGGATTAAATGTTAAATATGGAGATATCTTATCTCTACCTTATGACGATAACTCATTTGATCATACGATGAGCATCGCCGTAATACATCATTTATCCACAATTGAAAAACGGAAGAAAGCGATTGAAGAACTGATACGCGTCACTAAAGATGGGGGTAAGATATTCATCCTTGTATGGGCTCTGGAACAGGAAACAGATTCTAAAAGAAAGTTTCAAGAACAAGAAAACTATGTTGACTGGAAAGATAAGAAAGGAAATATTTTAGGGAAAAGATACTATTATGTTTTTAAAGATCAAGAACTCAAAGGATTGATTCCCGAATCTTGTCGGATAAAAGAATTCTTTTATGAAAGAGGTAATTGGGGGATCATCATCCAAAAGATAGCTTGATGAATTTGATTTCTTTCTTTGGATTTGAAGTACAAAACTAAGAAGAACACTATTGAGAAACTGAGCTATGAACTATTCACCCGAAGACTTCCCTGCTCTCGGTGCCCCCCCTCCTACGAAGAAGGCCTGGGCTGGTCCTTCGGCGACCGTGCAGGACGAGACCGCAGCGCAGAAGGCAGACGAGCGGCAATCTTTACCCAACGAGGACTTCCCTGCACTCGGACCGTGTGCGGATAGGCGTCTCCAGCGAGAATACGACTCTGATAAATGGCCCAAGCAGATAGTTTCAGTACCGGATAAAGTTCCTGATTCAGATCAAGAGCAACTGGTTAAGAAACCGAGTGAATGCTTCGTGTGTGGGCAGACTGGGGGTATGGATCTCGTTGGATGGGGAGACTGGTCATCTTGTGGATTCTTGCACGGCAAAGGAGTATGCCACGAGTGTCTTAAGAAAACACCGAGATCTTTCATCATGGGTGGTTATCTGAAAAGAGGTCAAACCGTCTGTTCGACCCACATTAATGCTCTCTGTAGTTGGATTACACTGAGGGCAGACATCTGGCCAAGTCATTACCCGGATGATGTCAGGTTAGCTGATTGGCGGAACGAGAGATGGGAGTCTCTTCATTACTATTCAGTGTGGAAAAAAGAGAAGAGGTTCAAGGGAGAAGAGATTTCATGGTTCTCAACTAGACAACAGAAGATGGTGGTTGGAGAGATCCAAGAGTTAATGGATGATGGGACGTGTATTGTTTACAGAGATGCTGCAACAGAAAAAGAAAAAGAATTAGGGGAGTGCTTTAGGACGACGATCAGCCAAATGAGACTAATGCCTCCTCTTTCGCAGAAGGCCTCACTCGAATTGATACGGAAGACCCCTGGATTTACAAGACCCAGAAGTCAAGCACCTTTCAAATGCGATGGACCTTGTGGTCGTGTTAGGATCTCATCTCAACCACTATGCGCTAGAAGTGGTCCTCTTAAAAGTAATCAGAATGGTTGCTCATATTGCAAGGAATGTGTCCAGCTTATCTAATCGCGCAGAATGGGATGGGATCCGACCGATATTTATGCGAAGCTTGAGTTCCTCTAAAGATAAAAAGAATTCTTTTCCCAGTTCCACCAATAATTCCCTGGTTTTTTTAGATCTAAATTTTACTGCTGAATAGATCTATATTTTACTGGATCTACTCTGGATCTACTCTGTAGATCTATATTTTACTGGATAGATCTAATGTTGGATTGATCTAATCATTG
>Ga0206130_10009330_pt1 | contig 10300 bp, 5 predicted proteins | sample Helgoland_Spring_9_FD_148637 | JGI IMG/M metagenome (GOLD analysis project Ga0206130, IMG submission 148637) | Pelagic subsurface seawater microbial communities from Kabeltonne, Helgoland, North Sea - Helgoland_Spring_Bloom_20160512_1 | ecosystem: Environmental > Aquatic > Marine > Epipelagic ...
TTGTATGAATTCAATCAGCAGAAATACGATAAACTAACCTTGAAGGGTTACGATTTTAAGTTCTAACAAAAAGCCCCGCATTGCGGGGCTTTTTGTTGTGTTATTGTTTTGCGTATTCCTCCCAAGGCACCGTTTGATAAATATCATCACCAAAGAAGGTTGCTACCTTTAAAAATGGTGTAGCCTCTTGGTAACCAGGAACTGGGCTGAGCATTTCAAATTTAGGATTCATAAAGACCACCGTAGGGTAGCTCATCTTGCCGTTCAATAGCGCTGCAGCCAATTCGTGGTAACCTCTGCTTCCTTGCGGCACAAATTCAAATGTATTGCCGAGCATTTCAATACTTTCTTTCTGCTCAGCGTCGAACTTCACATTATAATAATGTTCGTTCATGTACGCGGCAACTTCTGGGTTTTGAAAGGTGGCCTTATCCATGCGCTTGCACCAGCCGCACCAATCGGTATATACGTCGATGAAAATTTTCTTCGGGGTCGATTCCGTTAAAGTCAGCGCATACGCTTCTTCTATGGACATCCATAGAATTTTCTCTTGCGCGTTCGTAATGGCAGCAAGACTCAGCAGTAGGAGTAAAGCGAATTTTCTCATTCCTCTAAAATAGAAAACCCCGCGCCACGGCGCGGGGTTTTACTGATAAATTTATGCTAAAGCTTATACTACGCCGTGCATTAATTTGTTGAGTGGTTTGCTCAACAGCGCAATAAGTACTGCGAACCCGATGAGCACAAAACCAAGTGTGGAGAAGGTGTCTACATACTTGTGGAGGCCTTCCTGTGCGGAAAGTACAATGGTTTCACCGCCATGGCTTTCACCACCCGTTAATGTTGCAATTGCGCCGGCCAGATAGTTTGCCATAGCAAAGGATAAGAACCAGCCGCCCATTGCGGTACCTGCAATATTTTTTGGTGCAAGTTTAGTTACCATAGAAAGACCGATGGGACTCAAGAATAATTCACCAGTGGTATGAAGCATGTATAAGAATACAAGCGTAATTAAAGGAACTTGGAACGAATCATTCGCAAAATTTATTGCGACTAACGTTACCAAAAAACCAGCACCTAACTGCAGAATACCATAGCTAAACTTCATGGGGATAGAAGGGTTTTTACCCATAGCATCTAATTTGATCCACATCCAAGAGAACAACGAACCAAAGGTGATGATGAAGAATGGGTTAAAGAATTGTGTCATGGTTGCCGGCATTTCCCAGCTACCTACCATACGATTCACATTTTCCTTTGCGAAGAGGGTCAATGAAGTTCCTGCTTGCTCGAAGGCTGCCCAGAAAATGATGTTGATGACCATCATGATGGTTAATGCAATCATACGGTCTCTCCAAACGCCGCCTTCTTTTACTCCTGCTGAAATTAATTGGAATACCACCAATACGAAGATGCCAATCAAAAGATAAATGAGCCAATTGTTTTGAGATATGAGAACGTAACACAAAGGAATCAGTAATAGGGATAGGATGGTGATGCTTTTCCAGCGTTCCATTCCTAACCATTTTTCACGTCCCGCGTCGGTAATATTAATGTTGGGTACATGCGCATATTTCTTGCGTCCACTCCAAAATATGAAAAGACCAGCGAGCATACCTAATCCTGCAAGACCAAAACCGTATTCAAACCCGTATTGTTTACCTACAACAGCTACAACCGTGGTTGCAAGTAGAGCACCTACGTTAATACCGATATAGAAAATGGTAAATCCGGAATCGCGACGAGGATCGCCGTCTTCATATAATTTTCCGACGATTGTCGAGATATTTGCTTTGAAGTAACCGTTACCTACAATCAAACCACCCATACCAATAAGCATCAGTGTATCGCGAAGCGCACGGTCTAAATCTAATAGATCTGTACTAGCGACAATAAGGAATTCCCCAATAGACATGAGGACGGCACCAAGCATAATCGCGTATTGATAGCCTAAGTACTTATCGGCTAGGCGGCCTCCAAGAATAGGCGCTGCGTAAACTAACGCGGTATAGGCTCCGTAAATCAAGAAGGCTTCAGAATTGCCTTTCATCATTGATTCAATGAGGAAAAGTGCAAGAAGGGCGCGCATTCCGTAGTAACAGAAACGTTCCCACATTTCCGATAAGAAAAGCGTCCACAGCGCTGGTGGATGCTTCATAGATTGATCACTCATGTTTAGGTGTTTTTAGTGTTCAACAAGTATACATTTTATTTCTAAGAGCGGCTAGGGACCAATTCTTATAAATTCTCAGCAATGAATTCCGTCATCATGCGGTACAAATGCATCGTCGTATTGCCTCCGTAGATGCCGTGGTTTTTATCCGGGTAGGCAAACCAATCAAAATCCTTATCTGCTTGGACCAAGGCTTCCACCATACGCATGGAGTTCTGCACGTGCACATTATCGTCGCCCGTTCCGTGGATCAGTAGGTACTTGCCTTGAAGGCCGTCCACATGCGAGAGCGGACTATCGGCATCATAGCCATCGCCATTATCCGAAGGCAAGCCCATGTAGCGCTCCGTATAGATGTTGTCATAGAATCGCCAATTCGTCACGGGGGCCACGGCAATAGCCATTTTGAAGACTTCTGGGCTTTGGAACAAACAATTGGACGCCATATAGCCTCCGTAGCTCCACCCAAAAACACCGATGCGATCCCCGTTGATGTAAGGACGCTTGGCCAATTCCAATGCCGCCTCTGTTTGATCACGCGTCTCGAGTTTCCCCATCTGACCGTAAGTGCTCTTCTTGAATTCTTCGCTGCGACCGTCTGTCCCATGGTTATCTACGCTGGCGACAATGATATCAAGCTCATTGGCCAACATCTGGAACCACATACCTCGGAAGGCATCATAGCTATTCATGACCGTTTGGTTGCCTGGCCCACCGTATACAAACATGAATAGGGGGTAGGTCTTGCTCTCGTCAAAATCCACTGGCTTGATCATCCAGGCGTTCAAGTCGCCGCCAGACGGCGTTGAAACGGTAAAGAATTCCTTGGGGGTGTACGTGTACGTTTCGAGGGCTTTTTCCGCACGCTCGTTGGTTTTAATCGTGCGAATTTCTTCCCCTTTTCGTGACTCCACCAGAGTAACTCTGGTAGGTTGTCCTTCTGCACTGAAGGTGTTTACAAAGAGTGTCATGTCCGGGGTGAAGGTCGCGTTATTCGTGCCTTTTCGACCGGCAAGAGTGACTTTACTCGAGCCGTTTAATTTAATGCTGTAAATGTTGCGTTCCGTGGCACTGGCCTCAGAGCTCTGGTAGTACAAACGCTTGTTCTTATCAATACCATAGAAGGTTGTGACATTGAAATCTCCTTTGGTGATTTGGCGCTTGATCTTTCCGTTCGAGGCAATATGGTACAAATGGTTCCAGCCGTCTCTATCGCTCAAGATGATGAACGAGCCGTCCTCCAAAAAGTGGAGTTCGTCGTTGATTTCTAAATACTTCTCGTCCTCTTCGTGGTAAATGTTAGTAGCATTTCCTGAAGTGGCATCCACGGCGTAGAGGTCGAAGGTGTTTTGCAATCTGTTGAGGGTACTGATGGTCCAAGTGTTTTCATTCGACCATTTGGCGCGCGGCAAATATTCGTAGTCGACATCCGTCAATACATTGCTTACGGCACCACTGCTCATGTCCCAGATGTGTGCGGTCACTACGCTGTTATCTTCGCCCGCTTTAGGGTATTTGAAAGTGTACGGATTGGGATATAATTCCTTCCCATAGATGTCCATATTGAAGCTGCGGACATTGCTTTCGTCAAATTTTAGGAAACCAATTTTATCAGAATTTGGCGACCACCAAAATGCCTTAACAATGGCAAATTCTTCTTCATACACCCAGTCTGTCGCCCCATTGATGATATGGTTGAAGCTGCCGTCTGAGGTGATGCGGATGTGTGCATCTTCGCTGATGTCGTAGATGTACAAGTTGTTATCCATTACATAAGCTACATATTCACCATCGGGAGAAAAGGTAGCATTGCTTATTTTCTCTGGACGAATCTTTGTGGCCTGCAACGACTGCAGATTCACTACATATACGACGCTTTTTGAGCTGCGACGGTAAATTTGATCCGTCTCTGTTTTAAGCAAAGCCCACTGCTCATCGTTAGAAAGGCTGTAGCTGTCGAAATTTGGCACGCGATCTTCCTCTTGAGCCAGAAAATTCACATCTAGTAGGGTGGCTACTTTCTCACCAGTCATGTAGCTGTATTTCTCGATGGTTCCTTCAGCTTGAGCCGTGTAATGCTTGCTGTCGTTCATGCTTCGCAATCCACTGATGCCGCCTGCATAGAAGGCGTAGCGTTGCCAAAGGGTACCTAGGTCGATACTTTGTTGTGCAATGCTTCCAAAAGAAACGAGCATTGCGGTTAGGAGTATGAATGTCTTTTTCATGGGATAGATTGTGAATCCCGCTAAGATAACATTCAAGTTTGATGGTAAGAAGGTGGGCAGGCGATATTGATGGAATTATTCGCTTTCCTCTGCCAAACGGACGGTTAATCCGTCGAGTTCTTCTCTCATGAAAATTTGGCAACCTAATCGGCTATTGTCCTCAACAAAAAACGCTTGGTCAAGCATATCCTCTTCATCTTCAGAAGGTTCGTTCAACTCATGGTCGCTTTCAATGTAGCAATGACACGAGGCGCACATGGCCATGCCGCCACAGGTGCCTTTGACCGGCAATTCATAGGCCTTACACACCTCCATGAGGTTCATGTTCATATCGGTTGGAGCCGCAATTTCGTGTTGCACGCCCTCACGGTCAATGATATGTACGGTAATGTCTGACATGCTTATTCGAGGCTGCCTACCCCGCCCATGACGGTAGTGTATTTAAAAGAAAGCTTTTTATCTGGGAAGGCACGCTTGAAGGCACTTTGTACCATGATGGTGGCCTCGTGGAAACCACAAAGAATCAGTTTGAGTTTGCCCGGATAGGTATTTACATCACCAATAGCATAGATGCCTTCTCTGTTCGTGCGGTAATCGGTTGCATTGTCTACAACTATCGCGTTTTTCTCAATCTCCAATCCCCAATCACCGATAGGTCCCAGAGTCGGTGTTAAACCAAAAAGCGGTAGCCAATGATCGCATTCCATGCTTAGATCGTCTGAGCCTTTTACCTTGATCGTTAGACGGTCCAATTCACTTTGGCCGTGCACATCTACAACTTCAGCATTCGTAATGAGTTTCACTTTTCCTTGCTGGGCCAATTCTTGCACCTTGTCCACTGTGTCCAAATGTCCGCGGAAAGAGGTTCTGCGGTGCACCAAACTCACTTCACTCGCGATATCCGCCAAGAATACTGTCCAGTCTAGCGCACTATCGCCGCCTCCAGAAATCACAACGCGTTTACCGCGGTATTTCTCGGGATCGCGTACGATGTAATCCACACCTTTTTCTTCGAATTCAGTTAAACCTTCGATAGGCGGCTTACGTGGAGTGAAGACACCCAAGCCGCCCGCGATAGCGACAGAAGGCGCTTTATGTTTCGTTCCCTTGTTTGTGGTTACAATAAAGCATTTGTCCTGCGTTTCCTCAATGCTCATGGCGCTTTCTCCAAGGGTAAACCCTGGGTTGAAAGGCTTGATTTGTTCCATTAGTTTATCTACTAATTCTCCGGCCATGACCACGGGGTAGCCTGGGATGTCATAGATAGGTTTTTTGGGATAAATTTCGGCCAATTGACCTCCGGGTTGCGGAAGAGAATCAATCAAATGACACTTCATCTTCAGCAGTCCAGCTTCAAAAACGGTGAACAAACCTGTGGGGCCAGCCCCTATAATGAGAAGATCGGTTTCGATCATGATTTTGCTATTTTACAGCTACAAAGTTACTAGGTAAAATTGGCATTGAATGCTTCATGTATGCAATGTTCTTAACGGCAGTTAAAACACAGAATAAATCGGTTTATCAATTCGCAATAACGATTACTCATTTTATGTAACCAAGAACCAAGTTTTAAGTATTTTCGCTCTGAAAAAATTAATAACCATGCACCTACGCATTTTCGCCGCATTATTGTTGAGCCTTGGTCTACAAGCGCAAGGGATTGTAACTATTCCGACGAACGGTACGACCGACACGGCTACTAGCTGTTCAGGTATTTTTGTTGATGCTGGAGGCCTCAATGGAAACTATGGAAACTATAATAATGGTTATCTGATCATCGACCCTCCCGGTACAGCACCGGTGTCGTTGACTTTTTCTTCTTTCTCCACAGTGAACAGTTCAGATTACGTTTATGTATGGGACGGCATTGGTACAAGCGGTACTTTCATAGGCTACTATTACGGCAGCTCCCTACCAAATGGAGGTAATGCTATTACCTCAACATCAGGTGCTATAACCGTTCGCTTTTATTCAAACTACGCGAGTACCGCTAGCGGTTTTGTATGTTCTTGGGCGACCTCAGGGACTACTGCGCCGACTGCAAACTTCACGACAACGTCTACGAGTATTAGCTACAATACCCCATTACAATTCGTTAATACGAGCCAAAACGCTGGCTCTTACGTTTGGGATTTTGGCGACGGTACAACCAGTACCTCTCAATATCCTGTGCACAGCTACACGAGTTCAGGTACAAAAACGGTTACGTTAATAGCGACGAATTGTTACAGCAGTGATACCACCACCATGAACATCACGGTGGGCAATGCTCCTGGAGGTTCGCTCTCCAATGATTCTCTGGTAATCAATATTCCATGTGGAACCACCGCATCGCAGTCGCTGACTATTTCTAATGCTTCCGGTGCCGGGAATCTTACGTTGAATACTGAACTCATAGATACCAATTATATCTTTAAAGCAGATTTTGAGGACGGTACGTTGGAAACTTTTTCAACCACAAGTGCTAACGCTACCTTATCCAATACGAGTACCACGGCCCATACGGGCAGCCGTTCGTTGCAGATGAATGGATATTACAATACTGCGGCAACGGTCAATGCCAGTTTTTCCAATGCACAACCCTCGCGTGCATCCTATGCTACAAAAGTGAATTCCGGACAGGGCGGAAGTGGCTACACGTGGTTTTCCGGCGATCAAAATCCAAGTTTAGGCTATTCTCCTTTTGGGTACACGTACTGGTACACCACTTCATTACGTTTGGTATACAGAAATGCGAGTGGCTATACGACAACTTATTATGAGTACACTACGGCTAATGAGTTTGTGAATGTGGCTTATGAAAATATCGATTGGACGAGTAAAACTTTTGATATTGTCATTGATGGTGTGACCATTGCGACTGGTGCCCAATTTTATTACAACCTGAACACCGGTGTAAACGGTATACACGGATACCAGTATTCCACTTCCTATGTTCACTACCTCGATGATGTAGAAGTTCAAGGCGGTAACGCGCTAAGCATTACACAGAACCCAACTTCTGCCACAGTTGCAGGAGGAAACAATGTGGTGATGAATTTTACAGTGGATGCCACAGGTATGTATTCGGGGACGTACTTCCTCGAATTGGCATTGACGTCAAACGATACGTCCCTTGATGGAATGAAAATTCCAGTAATCGTGAATGTTACAGGAGAGGGTGTTTGGGCGTCCAATTATTCCTCTTGCTTCAATATTTCCGGATATTCTGGAGCCGTCAGTAACGATACACTTAAACTTTGGAATACGGGTTGCGATACCTTGAGCATAACAGGGGTTTCAAAGTCTTCAAACCGATTAACCGTCGCAACTACTGGATTTACTATTGCCCCGGAGGATACCGTCTATGTGCCGTATGCTTGGACTGCAGGTTCCGCGGGAACATATAATGATACCATTTTATTCCAGGAGCAAGATTCCACCTACGCACACTGTATATCCGCCACTGTCCAGGATGCGGCATCTATTGGTTTCGATAGTACTGTATTTAATGTTTCCTATTCGGGTTGTCCGGATTCTCTATTGGTACCATTTTGGTTGTATAACGACGGCCAGCAAACGCTGAATTGGGGGACATCTCCAATAGGGATGAGTATTACGGAGGACTTTGAGTCAGGTACGATGAATACTTCGCTTTGGAGTTACTTTGGTTCAGGTGCGAATATTCAGTCCTCTACATACGGTTGTGGATCCATCAATGGTAGTTACAGTTTACATTTTTATGGCGGTACGCGCTACGCCGCAACAGTTCCACTTAATCTTTTAAACGGAGGGACCGTATCCTTCGAAATGGATCAGGGCAATTGTGATAATGCCGAATCTAGTGAGGGAATTTATTTACAATACAGTACCAACGGTTCAACGTGGTACAACATCCAATACTTCTACACGTACTCCTCTATGACTGCAACAGCTACCATACCTGCAGCGGCAATGACCTCATCTACGCAGTTGAGATTGTACCAGCAGTCGTATAGTGGCTCATCTTATGACGCCTGGATAGTAGATGATTTTGAAGTAGATGCCGGTTTAGGAGTGAATCTCGCATTCAGCCCCGACACGGGTAATACAGCGGTTGGTGATTCAGAATTGGTCAATATTATTATTTACACCGATTCGTTGCAGGAAGGCCTGCATACATTCCAAGGATATATCAACAGTAATGATCCAGTGGATTCAACAGTATATCTTACGGTAAATCTCACACTGGATGGGGTGAGTGAAACTTACGTTGATCGCACTGTATGTTTAGACCTGGATACTATCGTAAAAAATAGTGTCACTATAGATAGTATACTCGTCGAAAATTTGGGTTGTGACAGCCTTTATTTCAATGCGCTCACTACGTCAAGTACATTCTTTACAGCAACCAATGCTACCTCTCAAATGTGGGTAGGGGATAGCGCTTGGATACAGGTGACCATAAATCCAACGGCCACAGGTACAATAAATGACACTGTGTATGTTTCTACCTCAGATACGGTTTGGCCAGTGTGTTATACGGGGTATGTAGCTGAAGCTCCTGCGGCATGGGTCAATACAACGCCATTGACTCTAAGTACCCAGAATTGTGGTGATAGTGTGAACTTTACCTTCGATTTGGGAAATACGGCATTGAATACAAACTTAAGTTGGAACGCTTCTTCTAACCCAGTTTTGAATGTTGTGGTGGTGAATCAAAATGTATATCCGTCGTTGTTATCAAACCTTCAAACCTATTTGGGCGGTGTAAAAAATTTATCAGTCAAAACTGTCACGTCTATATCAGCGATGGTATCAGAGTTGAATTGGGCTGATGTGGTCATCTTCCCACCAATTACGAACAGTTCTGCTTCGACCGATTACACTGCAGTGCAATCGGATATGGAAGATTGGATTGAAGACGGAGGCAAGATGATCGTTATGGGGAGTACCTATGTAGGTAATATCCTTGCGATGAACTGGATTAGCGGGTATTACTACGGCAACTATACGGGGTATACGCATTATGTGAATACGACCTATTCGAACCATCCCTACATCCAAGGGGTGAGCAATTCGTTCGTGACACAATCGGCGTCACTAGATGCGTACATCTACAATACGGGTTTGATCTATTTAGTTTACAATACCTACTACCGCCAAGCGCTTAGTTATTTGCCGATGGGCGATGGGGAGTTTATCTATTATGGATTTAACTTTAATACGGTTTACAGCGAGATTACAACCATGATGGATAATATTCTCGAAAACACTTTAGCGAATAAAGATCAAGGTCCCAACTGGATTCGAATGCAACCGAATAGCGGTACAACTTCAGGAGGCGATACTACGACTGTTAGCGGTACAGCGTATTCCGATAGCCTTGCTGCAGGTACACATGAGCTTACTATTACTGTAACTACGAATGATCCCTCGAATGGTTCATTCTCTATACCCGTCACTTTTACTGTAAACGGTTTGGGTGAGACGGCAGTGGAATCGGCTTGTACGAGCTGGGATTCGGTATACCAAAACATGAATCATATCAAAGATGTTCCCTTCTATAACGTAGGTTGTGACACCCTGACATTGACCGGAACAGCAACGGGTACTACCGTCTTTACGGCAGCAAGTCCATCGCTGAGTATTGCGCCTGGCGATACGGGATATATTCCAGTGACCCTTAATTCAAGTACGCTAGGTAGCGTCAGTGATCAATTAACTATTTACACCAATGCGGATACCATTACGCATTGTTTATCAGGCGTTATTGTGGGTGCGGCAGATATTAGTGTGAGCCCTAGCAGTATAACGGTAACGGTAAATAAGTGTAACAGCTTTACGACGGTCCCTTATACCATAACTAATAACGGTTCAGCTGCACTGAGTTATGAGGTGAGCGTTGCGGAGGTGTACGATTCGAGCTCGACACAGAATTGGC
>Ga0206130_10009334_pt1 | contig 10297 bp, 10 predicted proteins | sample Helgoland_Spring_9_FD_148637 | JGI IMG/M metagenome (GOLD analysis project Ga0206130, IMG submission 148637) | Pelagic subsurface seawater microbial communities from Kabeltonne, Helgoland, North Sea - Helgoland_Spring_Bloom_20160512_1 | ecosystem: Environmental > Aquatic > Marine > Epipelagic ...
ATCGTCCACCAAAATCACCATTCGTCCAGCACGAATGTCTTCAATGGCCAACTCTACACGGCGTAATGGATCTGAATCCAACGGATTAAACATGATTATACTCCTTATGTCGACCGATTGGAACCATAGCCCCAAGATCGCAAATGATGTTCTATCGGAGAAGACTCTGCTTCTGCCGTTTGATGTGATGAAACTGATAACATGCGCTCTAGGTATCGGGCAATGACATCTACTTCTAAATTAACTTCAGCACCCGATTGCAATGTATGAAACACGGTTTCTTTAATGGTGTGTGGAATAATATTGCATCGAAATGAAGAACCATCAATTTCATTTACCGTTAACGATACTCCAGCGATGGTAATGCTGCCTTTTACAGCGATATACTTTGCCAACTGTTTTGGAAAACGCACCCAAACAATCCAAGATTCCGCGGCATCAACAATACTTAAAATGGTTCCCACTGCATCCGCATGCCCTTGTACCATGTGACCATCCAATCGATCACCAACTCGAAGAGCACGTTCTAAGTGCACACGACTCCCCTGCCTGAGAGATCTCAACATCGTACTGTGTAGTGTTTCCTGGCCACACACGACAACAAACTGGTGAGGTGGGTACACCTCTTCTACAGTCAAACAAACTCCAAAAATGGCTATCGAATCACCCAACCCAATCCGCTCTCTATCTGCAGTTCCAACTCCCGCGGATCCGGATTTCGCTACCTCTAAAGAGGACGCAATCCACAAACGAGTTCCGTTTCCGACTCGCTGTATCTTCTCGATAGTTCCAATCTCTTCGATAATGCCACTAAACATGGGTATTCCAATCTGAGGTGATGTATCGAAGGTGAACGTCTGCATCATAATGATGAACGGACAACAGATCAAAGCCGACAACTTCAGATAACGAGACTGGAGACATGGACAAGGCCTTTTTACCTGCACCAATCAATTTTGGTGCAATAAATACTTCCAAGCGATCAACCCAGCCCTTTTCCAAGAAAGCACGATGAATGGTAGCGCCCCCCTCCAAAAGAACAGAGTACACACCTTCACGAACAAGATTTCGAGCAATCTGGTCTAATGACAACCCCTCTCCTAGCCCCTGACCATCAACACCTAAACAACGACCTCTCGGTTGTGGATGAACCCAATCTCGCTCACAGAACCACAATGGTTCTTTACCGGCAGTCCTGATGGTCGCCGTCTTGGGAGTACGCATCTGCGAGTCCAAAATAATTGGCACAGCATCTTCAGGTTCTCCATATGACGCAAAGTCAAAGGACGACTTCGAGTGATCCCTATTATCATTCGTGCTGTTGTTACTGTTTTGAACCCTCTCGGCGTCGTTTACAACCGTAAATCGAGTGGTCAAAGACGGATTGTCTGCCAATACTGTTCCCACTCCAACCAAAATACCGTCGTGAGCATGCCGAAGCAGATGACCAGCTTGTCTAGATTTGGAATTGGTAATCCATTTTGATTGACCAAAAATATCTGCCGTGTAACCATCGAGTGTCAAAGCTGTTTTCAGTGTAAATCTGGGTCTTTTTTTTAGTCGAGCAAGCAAGTAAGCATGATTGATCTTTCGACATTCGTGTTCTTCCACACCTACAACAACATCCACTCCCGCACGACGAAGCAATGCAATTCCCTCGCCAGAAACACGTGGATCTGGATCTCTCATTCCAACAACAACACGTTCAACGCCAGACTCCAACAAAATAGAAGTACACGGTGGTGTTCGTCCCGTATGACAACAGGGTTCTAGATTTACAAATACAGTAGTCCCCTTCGCATCAAGTCCTTCTGCTTTCATCTTCATTAAGGCCATTCTTTCAGCATGTGCTTGACCCACTCGAGCATGAAAACCAGCGCCCACAACAATACCATTTCGTACAACGATACACCCGACCATTGGATTTGGAGAAACTTTTCCATCTCCCAACATCGCCAATGTTAACACGAGTTTCATCCCTTCTTCACGTGAAGAAATGTGTTGCCCAAGTATGTGTTTTACTGCTTGATTCATGCCTATCTCTTAGCCTGAGATGGCCTTAATTACAAGCCCATTACAACTGATAGTTCGGATAAATTGGGAATCGTCCACAAACCTCATGAACTTCTGACTTAATCACAGCCAAGCGACTTTCATTCGTGTGATCGAGAATCACATCAGCAATCCTATCGGCAATCCACTTAGATTCTTCAACCCCCATTCCACGTGTCGTAACAGCAGGTGTTCCGATTCTAATACCACTCGTAACCATAGGTGAACGTTTTTCGTTTGGTACGGTATTTTTATTGACAGTGATACCAGCAGCCCCAAGTGCAATCTCTGCATCTTTTCCGGAAACGTCTCGCTCTGACAAATCAATGAGCATTAAGTGATTGTCTGTACCACCAGATACCAAAGACAATCCTCGTTCTTGTAAGCGCTCGGCCATCGCTTTTGCATTTTTCAACACCTGTGCGGAATACGTTTTAAACTCGGGCTTCAACGCTTCTCCAAAGGCAACCGCTTTTCCAGCGATCACGTGCATCAATGGGCCCCCTTGTGTACCAGGAAAAACGGCAGAGTTGATCTGTTTCATCAACGCTCGCTTAGCCATAATCAACCCTCCTCGTGGACCACGCAACGTCTTATGAGTCGTTGTCGTCACTACATCACAGTGAGGAAACGGATTGGGATGGTGTCCAGAAGCAACCAGTCCAGCAATGTGAGCGATATCGGCATGCAATGTGGCACCAACCTCATCCGCTATTTCTTTAAAAGCAGCAAAGTCAATAATTCTTGGATATGCAGAAGCTCCACAGATGATCAACTTCGGCCGATGCTTCAAGGCCGCTTCACGAACTCGGTTCATGTCCAGCCACCCTTCATCGTTCAATGCGTAATCTGCCCCATTGTACAACTTACCCGATGAATTAACCGATGAACCGTGTGTCAGATGACCACCATTCGACAAGCGCAGCCCCAATATCTTATCACCAGTATGAGAACCATCTTCTTGGATGGCACCTGCATTTAACAACGCCAAGAACACGGCCGCATTGGCTTGGGCTCCAGAATGAGGCTGAACGTTTACACCAATATCACAGCCTTCGACCATGAACAGATTTCGAGCGCGTTTTCTCGCCAAGTTCTCTACAACATCGACATGATGACAACCGCCATAATATCGACGACGAGGGAGTCCTTCAGCATACTTATTCGTCAAAGGTGAACCCACTGCTTGCAATACAGCCATAGACGTATAATTTTCTGAGGCTATCAGTTCCAACTCGTCTTGTTGACGCAGTACTTCTGCTTGAATTGCTGTTTCAACTTCTGTATCCCAAAATGATGACATCGCTCACTCCCTTGATCCATTCTTGTACTATTGTTGATCCATTACGAAACATTAAACATGTTGTCATATTGTATCCAATCCGAAGTTCTCTGGACAGGGGCACAATGTGATATTTTGTGCCATAAGTTTATCTACATTAGGATTCTGGATCCCAAGACATCAGTTTGTCAATCCTTGCTTGATGACGGCCACCTTCAAAATCACTCTCCAACCAAGCATCTACAATCTCTTGTGCCAGTCCAACACCAAGAACCCTCTCTCCCAAGCAAAGTACATTGGCATTGTTGTGTTGCTTTGTTGCCCGTGCAGAAAACACATCAGACACCACGGCTGCTCGAATACCTTGATGCTTGTTGGCTGTCATAGACATTCCGACACCAGTACCACAAACCAAAATCCCAATACTCACATCGCCCTCTTGAATGGCTTGACAAACTTTATGAGCATAATCGGGATAATCACATCGAACGGGCTCTGACACACCAAAATCAGAAATGGATACCCCCTTTGCTTTCAAATATTTGGACAGAGCACTCTTCAGAATGAACCCTCCATGATCTGAGGCAATCGCAACAATAATCGTCTCATCATTACCAACATGAGCACTCATTACGTCGAGTCTCTCAGCATAATCTCCAAGTAATCAACAACCTCACCCACTGTTTGTAACTCTTGTACGTCTTCATCTTCAATTTCATCCAACCCAAACCGTTCTTCAATGCGCATCACAAGGTTGACAATATCAATAGATTCAGCTCCCAAATCGCTTAAATAAGAGCGCTCAGAGATCTCTGAGGTGGACACATTGAGTAAATCAGCGATCAACTCTTTGAGAATATCAAATATTTCAGTACGGGTCATGGTTTCTCCAACAGTTACCGTTGTACTCTTTCATTAATGAATAAACACTGTCTATGCCAATACTTTTCAGTATATCTGACCGACACGCAAAAAACAAAAAACCCTCAATAACATTGAGGGTTTCTATAACCAACGACAAATAAAACCTAACTACGGTGCTTACTATGCGTTGTTTACGTAGTTATTCGCATCGTTATTCTGCGATTTCGCCTTTGCTCTTAGGCTCAAATACTTGAACACCACGGTACACACCGCAATGATCACATACGTGATGTCTGAGTTTCAGTTCTCCGCAGTTGTCACAAATATCAACACTTGCATTAAATTTCAATGCATCATGAGAACGACGCATTCCTTTACGACGATGACTGGTTCTTTTTTCTTAGGTACGGCCATGGTTCACCCCAATAGTTTAAAATCTATTTTGAAATATAGAGACTACGCGATCACTTGGTCGACAAAATCTCTTTTCATAACGATTTACCTCTTATTCTAAATCGGGTAAATTTGCAAATGGTTTATGGGTGTTTTTCTGTCCTTCGGTTGGAAAAGAGACACAACCACCCTCATCCAATCGTGTTACAGCCTCTAATTCACAAGACAATAACGATGGTCTGGCTAAGACAACCACCTCTGTTAATACAAGCGACAAATCCAACTCACCGTTGTCATACCAACCAACATCTAGTTGGTCTTCTTGCAGCGTCACCTGATGCGAAATCTTTTCCAAATCTTTTACAGTCTTGGGTACTTTGACATGTCTTGATTTTCGTGGATCCAGTGTAAATGGAACATAGACCAACGATGTTTCTATCTCATTGGCATAAGAGATACGAGCGCCACAAACTTCACACAAGCACTCTACAACATACGATAAGGATACATGGGCATCCACTCGTTCGTCCATTCTTTCCAATTCAAGAATCCCAGTCAATGTTGTCCAATTTCCCTCTATCGCCAACTCAGCACTCGACTCGACCCAAGACAGTTCCTTTGACAATGGTATTTCCATTGAACGGGTCGGGATTCTCATCGCAGCAATTTTTGCTTTATCATAAAATTTGGTCATACATTCTCCAACATGTTTACAAACCGTTCAACTTCTAAAATCGCAAGTCCCTATGCAAACAGACACGATCACACTGATGTATCTCTTGACGGTGGTCACCTAAATTACTCCATACCTCTTTAAGGCTTCCCTTCTTCCAAAGAATTGGAGTTTTATGTGGGCATGAACATACTCTGCCATATTTAGATACTTCCAAGCGATTCTGACCAACGGGACAAGACCATGGATACCTGCGTTTCCAACCTGGCTTAGAAGAATCATCTTGTAAAATTACATTGAGCCATTTACTCAAATGTTGATGATTCGGAAGCGGTTCTTTAGACATTTGAGAACCCATATAAGGAAAATGGGGTTGAACAGTATCCACACCCAATTCCAATGCCCAGTCTTTGACTGCACTTGCTTGAGAAGGCGTCTCTTTTTTCCATGGAATCAACAAACCAAGCTGAACCTGTAAACCTTCTGTATCATTTCGAGTCTGTATCAAGTGCTGAATACTTTGCGTGCTTTCTTCAATCGCAACACCTGTAGTAGCATAATGAACCTCAGCCGAGACCCCACCAAACAACATCCAAACAGAATCTACTCCCGTAAACAACAATTGTTGTGCAATGCTTTCATCAATGGCGGCACCGTTCAACAATACCTCCGTTGGACAGCCCAATCGATGAGCAAAACGCAGCAGGGCATACACCATGTCATCATCAATCGCGTCATCAACAATAAAATGAACTGGCATAGAGCCTTGTGCTTGGACATAATCAGCAATCAATCCTTGAAAAGAGGCCAACGACTGCTTCTTCCCAATTCCAATCGCAGAAGGCAAATCACGTTTTCCAAATCGAAAAGTCAATCTAGATGGTCCCTCACTCACGATTGGGGTTCTCGACAAGACCGTTCGGGCTTTCCTCAGAATGTTTCTTCTCAACGACATGTATTCCTTCCTATTAAGAGGGCATGTATTTATACGATGCGCACACTAGTCCAATCGACATTTGATGCTCCTGCCCATCTAGAACAGGTCATCCTTCATCTGACTACATACCCCTTATCCTGTTGATACCTATTGTTCACACGATAAACCAGTACATTGATATGACGAATCGGTAAAAATCGGATAACAGACCCCATTCCAAAAAATCCCATACACATGGGGTTTGAACTTATTATAGGAGTGATTATGACCCGTCAAGCCCGTGTACGATTTGCACCCTCTCCAACTGGTTATCTGCACATTGGAGGTGCTCGCACAGCATTGTTCAATTGGATCTATACACAAAAGCACAACGGAACCTTTATCCTTCGAATTGAAGATACCGACCCTTCAAGAAGCAAGCGAGAACATGAAGTTCAAATCGAAAGGGATTTGGGATGGTTGGAATTAGACTGGCACGAAGGACCATCTGTAGGTGGTGATTATGGCCCATATCGACAAAGTGAACGCTTTGAGAGCTACGATAAGGTCATTGAACAACTGTTAACAGATGGTAAAGCATATCGATGTACGGCAACATCTGAAGAACTGGACACTCTTCGTGCCGGACAAAAAGAACGTGGCGAAAAGATGATGTACGACAATCGCTATAGAGATGCCAACTTAGGTCCAGACTGCGGACAGCATGTCATTCGCTTAAAAACACCATTGGATGGAGAAACCATAGTCAATGACAAAATCAAAGGTAGAACCGTCTTTCAAAATAAAGAGTTGGACGATTTTATTTTGCGACGTTCAGATGGTACACCCACCTACAATTTTGTCTGTGTTGTTGACGACTTGGGAATGGATATCTCTTTGGTCCTTAGAGGAGATGACCACTTAAACAACACCCCAAAACAAGTACTACTTTATCAATCGTTAAATCGAGAGGTACCCGATTTCGCACACGTTCCAATGATTTTGGGAGACGATGGGAAACGACTCTCCAAACGGCATGGTGCAACTGCAGTAGGCCTTTATCAAGAGATGGGAATCCTCAAAGAGGCGCTGTTCAACTATTTGACCCGTTTGGGATGGGCATGTGGAGATATGGAAATATTTACACCTCAAGAGGTCATTACAGTATTTGAACTGTCACAAATCAACAAAGCCGGTGCCAAATGGGACATGCAAAAACTGTTGTGGTGCAATCAACAATGGATGATGCGTCTTTCAACAGAAGATTTATTGCATAGGGCCCGTCCTTTTATTGACGCCCACAGTACACAACATGGCTACAGCATCTCTGAAAACAAACTGATGGCAGCAGTTGCTTCAATGCAAGAGCGAGCACAAACATTGGTTGAACTAGCAGAGAAATTAGACTTCTACTTTGTAGAGGGCGATCAATTCAAACTTGATGAAGAAGCGGCTGCCAAAGCATTGCAAAGTAGACATATTGATCCCTTAAATGCCTATACAGAGTTCTTGAGTACCGTGGAGGCCAATGATTATACTGCTGAACATTTAGAGACCATCAGTAAAGAATGGGGAAAAGAATATCGTCCAATCTTCAAAGCGGCTACTGGAAAGAAGTTCAAAATCAATCAGATATTCTTTCCGATGCGTATCGCGTTGTGTGGTGTTGGTGGAGGCCCTGGATTGTTTGATGTCATGCAGATCTTGGGAAAAGACACTACAATTTCAAGACTACAATCCGGTGTTGAGGTCTGTAGAAACAACGGCTAATAACACACCAACATCAACTGTAAGATCAGGGAGAACACATGAAGACAACACAAATAGAGCTTGCCAAACGTTGGATCGACATAGACAATTCTCCCGTGCATCAAAAGCAGTTACAAGAGTGGCTCAGCACAGAAAACTGGACTGCATTGGAAGAGTGTTTGGGTTCGCGGTTGCAATTTGGTACCGCTGGCCTCAGAGGAACTGTGGGCCCAGGTACAAACCGTATGAATCGAGGCATGGTTCAGCAAACGGCATTGGGGATTGCCCATTACGTTACAGCACAGTCCTTACAAAAAAGGGCTGTAATTGGCTTTGATGCAAGGAATGACTCTCTGCAATTCGCACAAGATGTTGCAGATGTGTTGCACCATGAAGGGTTCAAAGTCGAATTGTTCGACAAACCCTCCCCAACTCCAATCGTTGCATATGCTGTAGAATGGCTAAAGGCAACGGTGGGGGTCGTTATTACAGCTTCTCACAATCCTGCACCTGACAATGGCTTCAAGGTCTATTGGAGCAACGGTGCTCAGATCATTCCCCCTGTCGATACTGGTATCGCTCGAGCAATTGAACAGATCTCTTCCGTCTCCGTTTGGAAAACACACATCTCTGGAATTCAACACTCCGCACCACCAGCAGCATTGATCGAAGACTACTTTGCAAGCATAAAAGACTTGAGGATCACTCCGACTACAGGTGCGCATCTCGTCTACACTCCCATGCATGGTGTCGGTGGATGGGCCGTTGAACGAGCATTGCAAGAAGCAGGACATACATGGAGTCCAGTTCCCGAACAATCAGAACCTGATGGCACATTCCCCACAACCCAATTTCCCAATCCGGAAGAAAAGGGCGCATTGGATTGTGCAATGGCTGTGGCGAATTCCGTCAATGCAGATGCCATATTGGCAAACGATCCGGATGCAGATAGACTGGCGGTAGCACTTCGAAATGATTCAGGTAAGTGGACTCGTCTAACGGGTGACCAAGTGGGATTACTCTTTGCCCACTATTACGGAGAAACCTGTACTCTCCATCCCAATACTCTATTTGCAAATACAATCGTTTCATCCTCTCAACTGAAAAGTATCGCCCAGTCTCTCGGAATACAATTCACCCAAACCCTGACAGGGTTCAAATGGCTAGCCAATGCCGGTATGAACCATAAAGAGAAAACTGGACAACCGTTACTGCTTGGGTATGAAGAAGCCTTGGGGTATTCGTTGGGCGGAATCGTACAAGACAAAGATGGTGTGTCTGCAGTTCTTGTAATGGCAGACATCATTTCTCATTACAAACATCAAAACAAGACTCTATGGGACGTACTGGCTCAAATCGCTAGGATGCATGGACTGGCCTTCTCAAGCCAACACTCCATTAAAAGGTTGGGTATCCGTGGCGCCCAAGAAATAATCGACATGATGACAGAGATTCGAAATAAGCCTCCGACAAATATCTCCGGCTCATCAGTACATACCATTGAAGATTATGGAACCTTGACACGATGGACAAAAAAGACGAAGGATGAACAAGAGAAGACACAACCGATTACAGATATGCCTTCCAGTAACGTTCTGGTCTTTTGGTTAGAAAACAATGAACGCGTCATCGTTCGACCAAGTGGAACTGAACCCAAAATAAAATTCTATTTTGAGGCCATCCGGCCAGTCCAACAGGTCGAAACCTTACCCGTTGTACAAAAAGAAATTGAGCATCGACTAGCAGAACTTTGGGAAGCCATGCTGTCAATGCTCAACTAAAATATTTGAGAATGTGTTGTACTCTGACAATATGACAACACAACAAACCAAATTACTCAACTGTAATGGTAATCTTGGAACTCATTTGTTCACCATATGAAAGGTGTACACCATTTGCAAACTGGAGCTGCAGAGTATGTTGTCCGGGCGACAACTGAAGATCTGTCTCTGTTTGGCCTTTCCCAAAGTGCTTGTGCTTGTCGTCTGCAGGCACCAAGGTTCCTTTCGCAACAGAATCCGCATCAATAACAATGTGGTGATGTCCAGAGCCGTCCTGCATTTTTCCGGCAGGTTGAACCTCCATACCGTCAACACCCATTTGAATCTTAACAGGAGAAGTCACGGTTGCACCATCAGCAGGAGATACAAAGTATACTTTTGCACCTTCTGGAACTGGTCCGATGTGCGCACCTGCATCCACCTTTCCATGATCCATGCCTTCATGACCACCGGCAGCCTCTTTCCCTGATTTTTCAACGTTAGCCGCCGACTTTTCAGCAACGACCTTTTTTCCCTCGGGAGCGACTTCTGTTTTATCTGTACTTTTCTCTTCCGCTTCATCACTGCCACAACCAACTGCCAACAGT
>Ga0206130_10009337_pt1 | contig 10295 bp, 5 predicted proteins | sample Helgoland_Spring_9_FD_148637 | JGI IMG/M metagenome (GOLD analysis project Ga0206130, IMG submission 148637) | Pelagic subsurface seawater microbial communities from Kabeltonne, Helgoland, North Sea - Helgoland_Spring_Bloom_20160512_1 | ecosystem: Environmental > Aquatic > Marine > Epipelagic ...
ATAAGGGAGGAAGTCCGGGTGCAGAAAACAGTGTTTTTAATAGGAGTATGGATACCAGTGCTCCATACCTTGTAGATTTGTTGATTACAGAAGAAGACGAAATTCAACTTTTATGGTCTGAAAACCTTTACGATTCTATGCTGTATGAAATAGAATCGTATGGGCTAACAGATGAAATTAGTCCGAATACTATTGAACATTTTATGAACCAAACAACCCTTAGATTTGCTGATGACATCGCCAAAAATAAAATTTATACCCTACAAATAAATCAAGTTAAAGATTGCAGCAACAATTCGAGTTTCATAACGCATGATTTTGTGTTAGGTATTTGGCCAGAAACAGGTCAAATTATAATTAATGAAATCCTCTTTAACCCAAAAACAAATGGCTTCGACTATGTAGAGTTGTACAATAAGTCAGATGATCATATAGATGCTTCAAAATTATTACTTGGAAATTACGATACTTTGCAAGCGTCTATTATACAGACAGAAATAATAAGCGACCAAAGACTAAGCATTCCCCCAAAGAGTTATTTCGTTATTTGCGAGGATACCACATGGCTTAAAAGTAATTACCTAAGAGCTGCAAGTTCCATTTATATTCAACCTTCGCACGTTCCTAGTTTACCAAACACCAATGGACATCTTGCGGTGAGTGACATCGCTTTTAATTTACTCGATGAAGTTGCGTATTCTGAACAACAACACTTTGCCCTGTTGGATGAGGTTGATGGGGTGGCGTTAGAGCGACTAAACCCGAATAGTACAGCATGGTTTTCTGCCGCCTCTAAAGACAATTATGGAACTCCAGGAAGGATTAATTCTCATTTTACTTACCCCACCTCGAGTGGTTCTTTAACTGTAACTCCAGAAGTATTTAGTCCTGACAATGATGGTTACAATGATTTAACAACTGTTAAGTTGAAACTAAAAAGTCCGGCTAAAACAAGTGTTATCATTTACGATAGAAAAGGGTACCAGGTAAAAAAACTGAGTACTAACGAACTGGTAAATAAAGAGGCAACTTGGGTATGGGACGGCTTGAATAGTGCTGAACAAAGATTGCCTATAGGGATCTATATTTTGGTGTGCGAAACGCGCGACGAACAAGGAACAGTTAAGCTGTTAAAGAAACCAATTGTCATAGCTTCGTATTAAAGAAAAAAAAGGGCAAGCTACTTAAATCACAGTGCTCAACCCTCTACCCTTGCTGCGTTCCCGCCCTGGGGGAATTCGAGGGGAGCGACTTGTCTAAGACTTGCCCCGCGCAAAGATACAATTCTTTGTTTTTATGACTGCCTAAAACCCATAAATTTTACAGGTAATTTGGGGTAAAAAAAATCCCCCGAAAAAGCGGGGGATTTTAATTTTAAATTTAGAGTAATTAAAAATTTGCCAAGCTGTTGCGAATACTTACAGCCTTGTCAATTAGGTCTCGAACAGCATCCATAGCAACACGTTCTTGTACCATCGTATCTCTGTGTCTAATGGTTACACAATTGTCGTTTACCGTTTCATTATCTATTGTAATACAGAAAGGAGTACCGTTAGCATCTTGTCTGCGGTAACGACGGCCAATTGAATCTTTTTCTTCGATAACGCAATTAAACTCAAGTTTTAATACATCGTATAATTTGCGAGCTAATTCTGGTAGACCCTCTTTTTTAGTTAGGGGAAGAATTGCCGCTTTAACTGGGGCTAAAACCGGCGGTAAAGCCAACACAATTCTCGTATCATTCTCACCCACTTTTTCTTCGCGGTAGGCATTACACATGGTCAATAAAAACATGCGGTCTACGCCAATGGAAGTTTCCACAACATAGGGCGTATAGCTCTCGTTGATTTCTGGATCAAAATACTGCACTTTTCTACCAGAAAACTCCTGATGTGCTTTTAAATCAAAATCGGTTCTAGAGTGGATGCCCTCTACTTCTTTAAAGCCAAAAGGAAATTGATATTCTATATCTGAGGCGGCATTAGCGTAATGTGCTAACTTTTCATGATCGTGAAAACGGTATTTCTTAGTATCAACTCCTAAAGACAAATGCCATTTATGACGTGTTTCTTTCCAGTGCTCATACCATTTCATTTCTTCTCCTGGACGAACAAAAAACTGCATTTCCATTTGTTCAAATTCTCTCATCCTAAAGATAAATTGTCTTGCAACAATTTCATTTCGAAATGCTTTTCCAATTTGAGCAATACCAAACGGTATTTTCATTCGGGCGGTTTTCTGGACATTTAAAAAATTAACGAAAATACCTTGGGCAGTCTCGGGTCTTAACCACAAATCGCTTGATCCTTCAGTTGTAGCACCCATTTTTGTCCCAAACATCAAATTAAACTGACGAACATCCGTCCAATTAGCGGTTCCAGAAACCGGACATTTGATTTCTAATTCTTCAATTAAGAGCTTAACATCTGCTAAATCTTCTTTCACTAAACTGCCGTTTAAGCGTTTAGATATAACCGCCATCTTTTCTTTATACCCTATAACTCGTGAGTTGGTTTCTAAAAATTGCGCCTCATCAAAATCATCCCCAAAACGTTTGACCGCTTTTTTTACTTCTTTCGCAATTTTACCTTCAATCTTGGCAATAAAATCTTCTACCAATACATCGGCACGGTAGCGTTTTTTAGAATCTTTATTGTCTATTAACGGATCGCTAAACGCATCTACATGGCCCGAGGCTTTCCAAATAGTAGGATGCATGAATATTGCAGAATCGATTCCTACAATATTTTCGTTCATCTTTACCATAGAAGCCCACCAATAATCCTTGATGTTTTTCTTCAATTCTGAACCATTTGAACCGTAATCATAAACAGCTGCTAGTCCATCGTAAAGTTCACTCGATTGAAATACATATCCGTACTCTTTTGAGTGCGCTATAACTTTCTTAAAAATATCGTCTTGATTTGCCATAGCTGCAAAAATACTAAATTGAATTAGAGTAACTAATTTTCAGATTAATAATGGAATGAGAATAGGTGATTATGAAAAATTGTACCTTAAAATTTGGCTCTTTTACTATTTTCAAACAAGTCTAAAAAACGGTGATTAATTCAGTCTCATTTACCCATTTTTTATCAAATGCTCTCCCCGTTTCGTTAAGGTATTTTATTCTAACCTTATCCGTTGATTTTTCAATTATTTTACATTTGACACCATTATAATACAATCCTGGCTTGAGTTTGATTTCTTTTACGACAATTGGTTCTGGAGTTTTTATTACCTCTTCAGTAACTTCTGAAGGAGTTTCCAGCTTTCTAGAAACCTGACTTACCTGTTTTCTTAGTTGCTTTAATTCGAGTTGCATTTTGTTATATTGAGAATCGGGATGTATATTTTTTCTAGAAAACCATTTATCTGAATCTAAGACTAGTATACCACCAGCAATTGAGATTAAACCTCCATAAAAAGAAAGAATGTCGTCTTCAGTACTTGGAGTACTAACGGCAATTGTAGATAATAACACGCCTCCTAACTGCATAAGCCACCCAAATTTATATTCTTTATGGTGCTTATCTAAATTTAAAATAATCAGATCCTGCTGAGTTTTTAAACTTTCTAAACCTGCATTTTCCTTTGGAATAACTTGTGCATTTGCACATAAAAAAAGAAGACTAAATAGACATAGTAATATTGATTTTCTCATAAAATAATGTTAATTAATACAAACCTACATTTATTTTGAAGTTTAACAAGAGAGCTCAACATATTTAATTTCAATAAGTTAAATAGGGAAAACTTGCCAAATAATTTTTTAAATCTATACTTTTTGAAGTTTATCAATTCGTTTTACAATTTAGATTTAACTCCGCCAATTTGATATCTTTGAGCTATGATTTCAATAAAAAACACACTCATTTCCGAAGACCTATTAGAAAAAGAATTTGTTTGCGACCTGAGCGCCTGTAAAGGGGCTTGTTGTGTTGAAGGCGATGGTGGTGCACCTTTAGACGAAAATGAACTCAACATTCTAGAAGATATCTATGAGGATGTTAAACCTTTTATGAATACAAAAGGCATCCAAGGAGTAAAAGAGCAAGGTAAATGGATTGTTGGCGAAGATGGAGGAAAAGAAACGCCCATACTAAATGGTAAAGAATGTGTATACGTTTTTTTTGATGAAAACAAGTACGCAAAGTGTGCCATTGAGGCTGCTTATCGCGCAGGGAAAATAGACTACAAAAAGCCCATTTCTTGCGAATTATACCCTGTAAGAATACAATCGTACCCAGAATTTGAAGCCGTAAACTACCACAAATGGCACATTTGCAAACCAGCTTGCGAATGCGGAGCAAAGTTAAAAGTACCCGTTTACAAGTTTTTGCGCGAGCCGCTCATAAAAAAGTTTGGAGAAGATTGGTACAAAGGACTTGAATATGCTGCATCAAAGCATAATTCGTAATTTTAGTACACCTATATTTTGATTGATAAGATGCTGTTTTTTGCTGGAAATAAAAAATTAATTTACAGGTAATTTAAAAGAAAAATTAGCTGCTCAAAAATTTGTTTTTAACACTTTATTATATCCTGTAACTCTTTGTAAATAGGGTGTTTGAGTAGGATGTTAACCATTTGTTGAAAACTTCAATTATCTAATTTCAAACTGCGCTTGTTTACCACTTATTTAATCGAAATATTTGTAATTCAGAATTGTTAAACCCAAGATGTTTTCTTTCAAAACTGAAGCCCCTAATTTGTAGAGAATTTCTAAAGAAATTAAATTTTATGTCAGCCATTGAACCCATTTTACAAGAAAATAAAGACCGTTTTGTTCTTTTCCCTATCCAACACGATGATATTTGGAAATTCTACAAACAGGAAGAAGCGAGTATATGGACGGCAGAAGAAATTGACTTAAGTCAAGACATAATCGATTGGGAAACTAAACTGACGGATAATGAAAGACACTTTATAAAGCATGTGTTGGCTTTCTTTGCAGCTTCTGACGGTATTGTAAATGAAAATTTAGCAGAGAACTTTCTTTCTGAAGTTCAATATACGGAGGCTAAATTTTTCTATGGGTTCCAAATTATGATGGAAAACATTCATTCAGAGACCTATTCTTTACTGATAGACACTTACATTAAAGACAAAGACGAGGCAGATAAACTTTTTCATGCCATAGATCATTTTGATGCGATAAAGAAAAAAGCAGACTGGGCAATTAAATGGATAGAATCTCCAAATTTTGCAGAACGATTGATCGCTTTTGCAGCTGTGGAGGGTATTTTCTTTTCGGGTTCATTCTGTTCCATTTTCTGGATGAAAAAAAGAGGCTTACTACCTGGACTTACGTTCTCGAATGAGTTAATTTCTAGAGATGAAGGTCTGCATTGTGATTTTGCTTGTATGCTTCACAACGATCATATTGTAAACAAAGTGCCAAAAGAAAGAATCACCCAAATTATTACAGAAGCCTTAGATATAGAAAGAGAGTTTATTATTGAGGCCTTACCCGTTCGTTTAATTGGAATGAATTCTGAATTGATGACGCAGTACTTGGAGTTTGTAACAGACCGATTGTTGCAAGAACTTCACTGCGATAAAATTTACAACGTAGAAAATCCATTCGACTTTATGGACATGATTTCTCTTCAAGGGAAAACAAATTTCTTCGAAAAACGAGTTTCAGAATACCAAAAAGCAGGAGTCTTAGGAGATGAGAAAGATGCAGGTTTTACTTTTGATGCTGACTTTTAATCCCCCAAAAAACTAGAATATGTTTGTACTAAAAAGAGATGGCCGCAAAGAGGCTGTAAAATTTGATAAAATTACGGCTCGAATTCAAAAACTGTGTTACGGCTTAGACACTCTGGTAGATCCGACTTCTGTTGCAATGAAGGTAATTGAAGGGATTTATGAAGGGGTAACTACATTTGAACTAGACAATCTTGCTGCAGAAGTGGCGGCGTCTCTTACAGTAAAACATCCAGATTACGCTCAACTTGCAGCACGTATTGCGGTGTCTAACCTTCATAAAAAAACTAAAAAGTCCTTCTCAGACACGATGAGTGACTTGTATAAATACACCAATCCGGTTACAAATCAAAAAGCCCCGATGTTGGCTGATGATGTGTATCAAATAATTCAAGACAACAAAGAAGTACTAGATTCTACCATCATATACGACAGAGATTTTAGCTACGATTACTTTGGATTTAAAACACTAGAACGCTCCTATCTTCTTCGTACAGACGGGCAGATCGCAGAGCGTCCTCAGCACATGTTAATGCGTGTATCTATCGGTATTCACAAAGACGACATTCCAGCGGCTATAGAGACCTACGAGATGATGTCTAAGAAGTACTTTACCCACGCAACTCCTACCTTATTTAATGCGGGTACACCAAAGCCACAAATGTCTTCTTGTTTCTTACTTACCATGAAAGACGACAGTATTGACGGAATTTACGATACACTAAAACAGTGTTCTAAAATTTCGCAATCTGCAGGAGGTATAGGGTTAAGCATACATAACGTAAGAGCTAAAGGATCGTACATTCGCGGAACAAATGGTACCTCAAATGGAATTGTGCCAATGCTTCGTGTATTTAACGACACAGCACGTTATGTAGATCAAGGTGGTGGAAAACGTAAAGGTTCTTTCGCTATTTACTTAGAACCATGGCATGCTGATGTCTTTGATTTTTTAGACTTAAGAAAAAACCACGGGAAAGAAGAAATGCGTGCGCGTGATCTATTCTATGCGATGTGGACTCCAGATTTATTTATGGAAAGAGTAGAAGCGAATGGCGAATGGACGCTTATGTGTCCAAATGAATGCCCAGGCTTAGCAGATGTTTACGGTGCTAAGTTTAAAACGCTCTACGAAAAATACGAAAAAGAAGGAAAAGGCAGAAAAACAATCAAAGCGAGAGAACTTTGGGAGAAAATTGTAGAATCTCAAATTGAAACTGGTACACCTTACATGCTTTATAAGGATGCGTGTAATGAAAAATCAAATCAAAAAAACCTAGGTACAATTAAGTCTTCTAACCTATGTACTGAAATTGTAGAATACACCGCTCCAGACGAAGTTGCCGTTTGCAACCTTGCCTCTTTGGCGCTCCCAATGTTTGTAGAAGACGGGAAATTTGATCACGAAAAATTATACAACGTTACCTATAAAGTAACCAAAAACTTGAATGTTGTTATTGATCGGAACTACTATCCTGTTCAAGAAGCTCGGAACTCTAACATGCGCCATCGTCCAATTGGATTGGGGGTTCAAGGTCTAGCAGATGCATTTATTTTATTACGCTTACCGTTTACTTCACCAGAAGCAAAACAACTTAACAAAGATATTTTTGAAACGATTTACTTCGCATCATTAAAGGCTTCTAAAGATTTAGCAAAGGTTGATGGCGCTTATGAAACTTTTAAAGGCTCTCCTATTTCAAAAGGTAAATTTCAATTTGACTTATGGGGTGTAAAAGCAAAAGACCTTTCTGGCAGATGGGATTGGGATGAATTAAGAGCAGAAATTATAGAGAGTGGAGTGCGAAATTCATTAATGCTAGCACCAATGCCTACAGCGTCTACCTCTCAAATTCTAGGTAATAACGAATGTTTCGAACCTTACACCTCAAATATCTATACCCGGCGTGTACTTTCTGGAGAGTTTATTATTGTAAACAAGCACCTTCTAAAAGACTTAGTTAAACTAGGCCTTTGGAACGACGAGTTAAAAAATGAAATTCTTAGAACCAACGGTTCAATTCAGAACATCGAAAATATCCCACAAAACATCAAAGACTTATACAAAACAGTGTGGGAGTTGAGCATGAAAGATATTATTGATATGGCTGGTGAGCGTGGTCAATTTATTGATCAATCGCAATCGTTAAACTTATTTGTTGAAAACGCCAACTTAGGTAAACTAACCTCAATGCACTTTTACGCTTGGAAACAAGGCCTAAAAACAGGAATGTACTACTTGAGAACAAAGTCGGCTGTAGATGCAATTAAGTTTACAGTACAAAAACAATCTAAGGCTCAACTAGAGCCTGTGGTTGCACCAGAGGTTAAAGAGGTTAAAGAGTTTACTCCTGAAGAACAACTGGCTTGCTCAATAGAGAACCCTGATGATTGCGAAGCCTGTGGTTCCTAAACACTAAAAACCATTATTAAAGCCTCTCTAGTAATTACTAGAGAGGCTTTTTCTTTTAAAAAAACAACAGACTTAAAGCCTTACTTTCTCTTAAGGATTTAATTAATAAATACTTATATATTATTTTTGGAATAATAATTGATAGAATATTAATTTAAACACCCCCCCCATTATGAAATTCCTACTGCCTCTATTGATTAGTATTGCCTTACTAAATACATCAAACGTACAAGCACAATGTGGAAACATTGAAACAGAAACCTACATAAGTACTCAAGAAGACCTACAAGAACTGATATTGTGTGAAGTTTTTCAGGGTGATCTTCACATTCTAGGGGCTCAAATTACAAACCTAGAACCACTATCTTCTTTACTAACTATTCAAGGATCTCTTTACATTTACGACACCGAAGTAGAAACAATTAACCCGTTGAGCGGGTTAATGAATGCCCAAGAAATTAATATTTACAACAATAATTTACTCGCAGCTTGTTGTGCTTCGTTAGACTGGCAAGATGCAGTAGCTTTTGGCTCTATTGAAATTATTAATCTAATTGAAAATGCAGAAGGTTGCAACTCTTATACGCAAGCCCAAGCCACGTGTTTAGGTTTAATTCCTGGTTGTACAGATGCAAATGCAGTAAACTACAACGCTGAGGCTACTTTCGAAGACGGTGGTTGCCTAAACGGACCAGACTTGCAAGTGTCAACCGCTACCATACTAAATTCTCTAGATATAAATACGTTTACCTCATCTGACGAATGCTTGGTTGCGGAAGGCTGTATAACTGGAACTGGCGAAAGAGCTACCCTACGTTTTACCACTTCCATTTCTAACTACGGAAATGAAGATTTTTTTATTGGACAAACGGGTGGGGTAGAAAACCTAAATGAAAACTTTTATTGGGACGACTGTCATGGTCATGCACATTACGAAGGTTATGCAAACTACAGACTTTATTATTACCCGAGTTTAGAACCTCATGAAACCATTGGACATAAAAATGGTTGGTGTGTAATGGACTTAGGAGGAGCTATAGCAAGTGAAGCACCAGAAGGAGCCAATTACCCTACTTGTAACTTTGAATATGGATGTACAACTATGGGGATTAGTGCTGGCTGTTCTGATACGTACGGTTCAGGAATTTCCTGTCAGTGGGTAGATATTACAGACTTAACCGAAGGAGAATATGTATTGGCTGTTTCTACCAACATGGAAACCGATAATTACGAGCCGCAATACGAAACAGATTTTTCTAACAATGTCGTTTATGTATTGTTTGAATTTGAAGGAGATGAAATTATAGCTGCATCGGAGTTTAACGGTTCTGCTATTAGTGATATTTGCAACCCAGCTATTGATGCAATAGATCTTGGTTTCAATTTTTCGGATAATGCAACCATCACTGAATCCGAAATACAAATGCCAAGCGCATTCTTAAACGAATATTTCACCGAGTCTGTTCAATTTGTACTTACAGAGACCATTAATTTTAACGGCGAAATTGTTTTTGTTGACTCCCTAGAAATTAATGATATTGTAAACCTACCAGTAGGTTTAAACTGGGCTTGTGAACCCCAAACATGCTCTTTTCAAGTAGGAAATTCTTGTATTGGAATAAACGGGATCCCAACAGTTACAGGAGATTTTAATGCTTCTTTTACCTCAACACTACACCTAAGCAACAGCGATGGAATTCATCAAGAAATTAACCTGCCTTACAGTGGAGGTAACAGTTGGTTAGACTCTGTTTTAGCAGAAGATTATTCTGTATTTGATGCATTTACACCAAACCTAAATTACACTGTAGAGATTCCTGTTTATGGCTGTTTAGACTCATTAGCGCTAAACTTTAATGCAAACGTTACTTTTAATGACGGAACCTGTATATTTCCGGACCTTGGGTGTACAGATCCTTTTGCTTTGAATTTTGATCAAGAAGCTAATACGGAAGATGGATCTTGTGAGTATTGTGTAGAAGGTGCAGAGTGGGTAGCTAGAATTGACTTGTTTGATTCTTATGGTGATGGTTGGAATGGAAACTCATACTACTTAATAAATGAATGGGGCGATACCACAAATATTGGAACTATTGAAAGTGGCTCTAATGCAACTGATTTGGTTTGTCTAAGCCCTGGATGCTATGTAATGAGTGTGCCTGTTCAA
>Ga0206130_10009341_pt1 | contig 10292 bp, 11 predicted proteins | sample Helgoland_Spring_9_FD_148637 | JGI IMG/M metagenome (GOLD analysis project Ga0206130, IMG submission 148637) | Pelagic subsurface seawater microbial communities from Kabeltonne, Helgoland, North Sea - Helgoland_Spring_Bloom_20160512_1 | ecosystem: Environmental > Aquatic > Marine > Epipelagic ...
GGTCGCGCGCGCAATCGATGACCAATCGCTTGTGGGAAGGTTTGAGCGCACATGTCTATGTGTATCTGCATCAAACGCGACTGAGCGACGTTGTGAACAACGGGCTTGCACCGTGCCCTGCGGTTCCGAACCTCTTTGATATTGTGGACGAGTGATGGCGCGCGTTTATCTCGATCATAACGCAACCACGCCTTTGCGCGATGAAGCCCGTGCCGCGATGCGTGCGGCGATGGATCATTTTGGTAATCCATCTTCGGTGCATGCAGAAGGGCGCGCTGCCAAGTCCATAATAGAGAAAGCGCGCGCTCAGGTGTCGTCAGCCCTTGGTGCGGATGGCGCGGATATTGTTTTCACCTCAAGTGCGACGGAATCGGCAGCACTTGCTTGTGCGGGACGCACTTTGGCGAGCGCTCGGATCGAGCATGACGCAGTGCTCAGTTGGACGACGGGTGATTTAGCGGTGGACGCTCTTGGCGCTGTCGAGGTCTTGGAGCCCAACCAATCGGCGTTGCAACTGGCTAACTCTGAAACGGGGGTCATGCAACGTTTGCCAGATGGTTTAGCGCTTTGTGACATGACCCAAGCCTTTGGCAAGCTCCCGCTTGCGTTCAATTGGTCGGGCGCTGATATGGCGCTGATCTCTGCGCATAAGTTGGGCGGACCCAAAGGTATCGGTGCGTTGGTGATCAAGCGCGGACTTGATGTGCCAGCTCAAATCAAGGGCGGCGGCCAAGAAATGGGACGTCGTTCTGGCACAGAAAACATCATCGGGATCGCAGGTTTTGGCTCTGCTGCGGAAACGGCGCAACGTGATCTGGATGGCGGGCTTTGGAATAAAGTTGAGAAACTTAGAAACATTCTAGAAAGCGCTATTGCAGAACGCGCTAAACACACTATTTTTGTCGGGAAAGACACAGAGCGCCTGCCAAACACGTCATGTCTGCTGACGCCCGGTTGGAAGGGTGAAACGCAAGTGATGCAAATGGATCTGGCAGGCTTTGCAATTTCGGCAGGTTCCGCTTGCTCAAGTGGCAAGGTCAAGGCGAGCGGCGTTTTGATGGCGATGGGCTACAGCGAGGCCGATGCGGCATGCGCGATACGGGTTTCTTTGGGGCCTGAGACGACTGAACAAGAGGTGCTGGGTTTTGCGAATGCATGGCTGGTCCAACACGATAAATTTCGCGCGCGAGCCGCGTAAGTGAACATGAACTGGAGACCGACATGGTAGCACTGGACAATGGAACAGATTCTGGCGTCAAAGAAGGCGTAGATCAGGAAACTGTCGATGCCGTGCGCGAAGTTGGCGGGGCCTATAAATATGGCTGGTCCACTGATATCGAGATGGAATATGCACCCAAGGGTCTGAATGAAGACATCGTGCGTTTGATCTCCTCCAAGAACGACGAACCCGAGTGGATGTTGGAGTGGCGCCTTGAGGCGTATCGCCGTTGGTTGACCAAGATTGAGCCGGATTGGGCGATGGTTGACTACCCTGAGATTGATTTCCAGGACCAGTATTATTACGCGCGTCCGAAAAGCATGGAAGTGAAGCCTAAGTCTTTGGATGAGGTCGATCCAAAATTGCTGGCGACTTACGCCAAACTTGGCATTCCGCTGAAAGAGCAGATGATCCTTGCCGGTGTAGAGGGCGCGGAAGAAATCGACGTAAACGCGCCGCGCAAAGTGGCTGTGGATGCGGTGTTTGACTCTGTCTCCATCGGCACAACCTTTCAGGATGAGTTGAAAAAAGCAGGCGTGATCTTCTGCTCTATCTCCGAGGCGATCAAAGATCATCCCGAGTTGGTCAAGAAATATCTCGGAACCGTCGTTCCCGTGTCTGACAATTACTATGCGACGCTGAACTCTGCGGTCTTTTCCGATGGTTCGTTCGTTTATATCCCACCGGGTGTGCGTTGCCCGATGGAACTGTCTACGTATTTCCGCATCAACGCAGAGAATACAGGCCAGTTTGAGCGGACTTTGATTATCGCCGATAAAGGCAGCTACGTCAGCTACTTGGAAGGCTGTACGGCCCCCATGCGCGATGAATCCCAGCTGCACGCCGCTGTTGTTGAAATCATTATCGAAGAAGATGCCGAAGTGAAATACTCCACCGTTCAGAACTGGTATCCCGGTGATGAAAACGGCAAGGGCGGTATCTATAACTTCGTCACCAAGCGCGCAGATTGCCGTGGTGATCGTGCCAAGGTGATGTGGACGCAGGTTGAAACCGGCTCTGCGGTCACATGGAAATACCCAAGCTGCATTTTGCGCGGGGATGATTCACAGGGTGAGTTTTACTCGATCGCCATCGCCAACAACTACCAGCAGGCGGATACGGGCACGAAAATGATCCACTTGGGCAAAAATACCAAGTCGCGGATCGTGTCTAAAGGTATCTCAGCGGGTCACGCGCAAAACACCTATCGCGGGTTGGTCTCTATGCACCCGAAAGCGAAGAATGCGCGTAACTTTACGCAGTGCGATAGCTTGCTGATCGGCGATCAATGTGGCGCGCACACGGTGCCCTATATCGAGGTGAAGAATAACTCTGCTCGGGTCGAGCATGAGGCGACAACGTCAAAAGTGGATGATGAACAGCTCTTCTACTGCCGCCAGCGTGGCATTGGCGAAGAGGACGCAGTTGCCTTGGTCGTGAACGGTTTCTGTAAAGAAGTGCTGCAAGCGCTGCCGATGGAATTCGCGATGGAAGCGCAGCAGTTGGTTGCGATTTCGCTCGAAGGCTCAGTGGGTTAAGGCGCAGACCATGGCGAAGCGGTCACTCTTATCGGCTCTCATTACAGGCTGTTTCTGCGCGGTTTTTGCGGTCGTCGTGACATCGCTGGGCATGTTGATTTCGCTGGTTCCAGGGATTTTGATCGCTTTCGTTTCCGGCTTTATGGGATCGCTCGTTGCGAGTTATGTATTGAAAGAACGCACATGATTATCACGACAACAAACAATATCGAGGGCCATAAAATCCTTGATTACAAGGGAATCGTTGTGGGCGAGGCGATCATGGGCGCGAATGTCGTACGCGATGTGTTTGCGTCGATCACCGATATCGTCGGTGGTCGCTCGGGTGCGTATGAGAGCAAGCTGCAAGATGCCCGCGACACTGCGATGCGTGAACTTGAAGAGCGCGCTGTGGCCGTAGGGGCGACAGCGGTTGTCGGGGTTGATCTTGATTACGAAGTCGTCGGCAATTCCATGTTGATGGTCTCGGCATCTGGCACGGCGGTGATTACGGACTGATGAATATCGCGGTGCCCATAATTTCACGTCCAGAGTTGACGATGCCCGATGCAGAGGCCGCGCATTTGCGTGATGCTTACGCGCAGGCGAATGTCATTTTGGAATATGGCGTGGGTGGGTCCACCGTTTTGGCGGCAGAAATGGCGAACAAAACGATTACATCGATCGAGACAGATCAGGTCTGGGTGAACATGATTGCTAACTGGTTTGCGCAGAACCCGGTGGCAAGTATGCCTGATGTCATTTGGGCCAACATAGGAAAAACCAAGGAATGGGGACGTCCAGCTGATGAAAGTCACTGGAAGGACTATTCCAAATATCCGTTGGAGATCTGGTCGTTAGAAGACCTTGTTCACCCTGATGTTGTGTTGGTTGATGGACGTTTTCGCGCGGGATGTGTCCTTGCCACTGCTTTTAATTGCTCCAGAGAAACACGGGTTCTTGTGGACGACTATTCTCGGCGACCCAGCTATCACGCAGTTGAAAAAATTGTAGGTGAGCCGCGGCTGATAGGCCGGATGGCAGAATTTGAAATAACCCCAACACCGATCCCGACAGAGCATCTGTTAGAGATCATTTCGCTCATGCAAGACCCTTACTAGGGCTACTAATTACAACTTCGAGGATGAATTAAATGTTGAATATCAAGAACCTGCACGTCTCTCTTGAGGAAGAAGACAAGCAAATCCTCAAAGGTGTCGATCTGACGGTCGAGGCTGGCAAAGTGCACGCGATCATGGGGCCAAACGGCTCTGGTAAGTCTACCTTGTCCTACGTCTTGTCAGGTAAAGACGGATATGAGGTCACCGAGGGCAGCGCAGAATTGCTTGGCGAAGATCTGCTCGACATTGACCCGGAAGAGCGCGCTGCTTTGGGTTTGTTCCTTGCGTTCCAATACCCTGTGGAAATTCCGGGCGTTGGCAACATGACATTCTTACGCACAGCCGTGAACTCGCAGCGAAAGGCGCGCGGAGAAGACGAAATGAGCGCGACTGAGTTCCTTAAAGTCGTTCGCGAACGCGCTAAATCGCTGAAGATAGACGCGGATATGTTGAAGCGTCCTGTGAATGTTGGCTTCTCGGGCGGCGAGAAAAAGCGTAACGAAATCCTACAGATGGCGATGCTAGAGCCAAAGATGTGCATTTTGGATGAAACTGACTCAGGTCTCGACGTCGACGCGATGAAACTAGTAGCAGAGGGCGTCAACGCATTGCGCTCAGAGGGCCGTGGTTTCCTCGTGATCACGCACTATCAGCGCTTGCTTGATCACATCAAACCTGACGTTGTGCACATCATGGCGAATGGTCGTATTGTGAAAACAGGTGGTCCAGAGCTCGCGCTTGAAGTTGAGCAAAACGGATATGCTGATATTTTGGCAGAGGTGGCGTAAATGTCTGCTTTACAAGCGAAAATAGATGCAACTGAAGAGCGGGTCGCAGCGCATGACATGCCACAAGGCGGCTGGAGCATGGCTGCACGCAACGAAGCCTTGGCGCGCCTGCGCAGTATGGGTTTGCCAAGTCGGCGCGACGAGTATTGGAAATACACGCGCCCTGACACGCTCACTCAAGTCGGCGCAACGAATGCCGCTGTTCTGGCGACAGATGAAGCGCCTGTGTTTGGTGAAATCGACACGCTGCAGATCGTTTTCGTTGACGGCGTGTTTGATGAGGCGGCATCGGCTGATCTGACGCTCGAAGGCATTACGATCGAGCGCCTTGCTGCGGCCAATGCTGACATTCATTGGGCCAAAGGGCTCTATGGTGCGCTTGAAACCAACGGCCAAACGCCAGTGGAACGTCCGCTCGCAACACTCAACACGGCCTTTGCGACAGACGGCGTTCTGCTGCATATAACAGGTAAGCCAAGCAAGCCAATTCATCTAATTTATCGTCATGTATCAAATGCTTCCGATGCGATCTTACATCACGTGATCAAGGTCGATGCGGATGCGGAAGTCACTGTTCTTGAGAACGGTCCAGCCGCGGCACGTTTTAACGAGTGCATGGAAGTGGATATCGCTGATGGCGCAAAGTTTCATCATGTGCGTGCGCAAGGTCGTGATCATGAACGTCGCGCGGCCACTCATATTTTCGCGCGCTTGGGGACTGAGTCTACCTTCAAAAGTTTCACGCTCACCGCGAACGGTGTGATGACGCGCAATGAGTGCGTGATCGAGCTAACGGGTGATGACGCGCATGCGACGATTGCCGGTGCCTCGCTTGGGGATGGTGATTTTCACCACGATGACACGGTTTTCATCACCCATGATGCAGTGAACTGTGAAAGCCGTCAGGTCTTTAAGAAAGTGCTTCGAAATGGGGCCACCGGTGTTTTCCAAGGCAAGATCCTTGTGAAAGCAGGCGCGCAAAAGACCGATGGCTATCAGATCAGCCAGTCGCTTTTGCTTGATGAGGATAGCCAATTCCTCGCCAAGCCAGAGCTTGAGATCTATGCGGATGACGTTGCGTGTTCTCATGGGTCCACATCTGGCGCGATTGACGAGGACGCGCTGTTTTATCTGCGTTCGCGTGGTGTTCCGCATGGAGAGGCAACTGATATGTTGACGCTTTCTTTCCTTGCGGAAGCCGTAGAAGAAATCGAAAACGAAGCGATCGCCGAAGAGATCAACGAACGGCTTGCCGCATGGCTCGCGCGCCGTCGAAGCTGATGCCAGCGACAACAGACATTGTTGCGACTTACAAAGGTCCGCGCCGTGCATTTGCGCGCATTTTGAGCACAGGCCAACGTGAAGATCGCGCCCTTATGATCCTCATGGTGGGCTGCACCATCGCGTTTGTCGCGCGATGGCCAGTTCTTGCACGGCAGGCGCATCTTGAAGGGATAGAGCTGAACATGCTCTTGGGCGGCACATTGATGGCGTGGCTGTTTATAGCACCGCTTGTGTTCTACGGGCTTGCGGCTCTCACACACCTTCTTGCTAAACTGGTACGCGGCAAGGGGGATTGGTATGGGGCGCGGATCGCTTTATTTTGGTCCTTTTTAGCGGCTAGTCCATTGTTACTGTTGAACGGCTTGATCGAGGGTTTCGTTGGTCCCGGACCGGGTCTGCAAATCGTTGGATTCCTGTGGTTTGCTATTTTTATCTGGTTTTGGCTGTCTGGCCTGATCGAAGCGGAAAGAGGCACTTGATGCTCAACGTCTTAATCGCATTGGCGATGCGTACAATTTCCCAACCGCGCGAAGCTGCGGTTGAAATTCTGTCGATGCGCCCGGAACGCAGTATCTTATGGAGCGCCTTAGCGTTGGCGGTGGTTTTGAATACCATTGTGTATCAGCTTTCTTTGGTGCTAACGCCACCCCAAGGGCCGCTGCCAGTCATGTTCACCTCGCCGATCATTTTTGCGGGGTTCATTGGGGCAGGGTTGATACTTAGCATCTACTCACTGACTTATGCGGGCCATTTTATCGGCGGGAAAGCAAGCCTTGAGAGCATCATGGCGTCGCTCATCTGGCTGCAGTTTTTGCGCTTTGCTGTGCAGCTTGTCGCTTTCGTCTTGATGATCATAATGCCCGGAATTGCGGGTCTTCTTGTACTTGGCGCAACGCTTTACGGCATGTATTTGTTGCTCCATTTCATTGATGTAGCACATGAATTTGACAACCTTTTCACCAGCTTTGGCGCGCTCATACTTTCAGGGCTCGGAATTATGCTGGGACTTGCGATCTTGCTGTCGATGCTCGGCGTGCAAAATATGGGACTGACACCTTATGTTTGATGTTGAAGCAATCCGCGCTGATTTTCCTATCCTGTCGCGCGAAGTAAATGGCAAGCCTTTGGTTTACCTCGACAATGGTGCATCCGCACAGAAACCGAAGGTGGTGATCGATGCAATCTCGCGGGCGTATAGCGAAGAATACGCGAACGTGCATCGTGGTCTACATTTTCTTAGCAATCTTGCGACGGACAAATATGAGGCTGTACGCGGCACGATCGCCAAGTTTTTGAATGTCTCGGATGCCGAACAGATCGTGTTCAATTCTGGCACGACTGAAGGGATCAACACTGTCGCTTATGGTTGGGCAATGCCAAACTTGAAAGCCGGTGACGAAATCATTCTGTCTGTGATGGAGCATCACGCGAACATCGTGCCTTGGCATTTCTTGCGCGAGCGTCAGGGTGTTGTGATCAAGTGGGTTGATGTTGACGCATCAGGCGCGCTTGACCCGCAGGCGGTCATCGATGCAATTGGTCCGCGCACGAAATTGGTCGCCGTGACGCATATGTCCAACGTGCTTGGCACAGTCGTTGATGTGAAAACACTCACTCAAGCAGCGCATGAGCGTGGGATCGCAGTGCTGGTCGATGGTTCGCAATCCGCGGTGCATATGCCTGTGAATGTCGACGATATTGGCTGTGATTTCTACGCAATCACGGGCCACAAACTTTATGGTCCGTCAGGTTCTGGTGCAATCTTTATGAAGCGTGAACGCATGGCAGAGATGCGTCCGTTCATGGGGGGCGGCGATATGATCCGCGAAGTCACCAAGGACGCGGTGAGCTACAATGACCCACCGATGATGTTCGAAGCAGGCACGCCGGGCATCGTTCAGATGATCGGCCTTGGCGTCGCGCTCGAGTATATGATGGACACAGGGATGGCGGCTATTGCCGCCCATGAAAACGATCTACGCGACTACGCAAGCGCGCGCTTGCATGGGCTGAATTGGCTCTCCGTTCAGGGCAATGCCGCCAACAAAGGCGCGATATTCAGCTTTACGATGGACGGTGCAGCGCATGCGCATGACATCTCGACAATCCTTGATAAAAAGGGCGTCGCTGTTCGCGCGGGCCAGCATTGCACCGGTCCTTTGATGGAATTCTTGGACGAGACTGCGACATGCCGCGCCTCTTTCGCGATGTATAACACGCGCGCAGAGGTGGATGCTTTGGTGGATGCGTTAGAACTCGCCCATGATCTCTTTGGCTAGAGCTATTCTGCGACGATAAAGCCGCCGGCCATGATCGCACTTTCAGATTTTCCGTGGAAAATGCCAATGGCTTCGTCGCCGCCGATTTTTCCTGAAAGAGTGCCGGGAATACCGCTATAGACCACGTCTCCTTCAAGGGTTTGCCCCTCGAAGGTGCCATTGACGTTTAAAATGCCATTGTTTGACGTGCCTTTCAGCGTGTGGTCGTCAAAGTCGGCGGTCAAAGTCATTAATCCTCTGGCGGTACGTGCAAACCCTGTGAGTCTGCTGTTGTTTAGGTCTATGCCCGTCACGCGCGCGGCTTCGTAGTGGCCTGACATTCTGGCGGACCCTGATCTTGGCAAGCTTGAAACGCTAGTGCCTGGAATTAGTCCTGCGCGTGCAAAGAAGCCTTCGCCGTTCTCAACACCCGTTTCATATGCATATCCGTCACCATCTGAATTCAGATCTGAGCCCGTTTGACGCTGAGTCAAAGTGCTGTTCGCGATCTCTGCAGAGCTGGTTCCGACGGCGACTGCGGCCGCAAAGTTGCTCGTGGTAAAGTCGTCAGCGTCGCTGATACAGCCCGCGAATACGCTGGTTGAAAGAAGGGCTGCGAAAATGCGAATGCTGGAACTCATAGATATCACCTGATGCTTTGATAACGTTAGCGTTTGTTCTGTCCCGTCTGGTTAGAAAGTCGAGAAAATGAAGTCAACATAAGTGCTTAGAGTTGCATCAACTGTGCTGCGAATGACGCAGATTTCGCCATTCCAGCGCCATGCTTAGGCAGTTTAGGCATTGCGGGAACGAGGCTGCAAAGCTATACCGCGCGGGGTAAGCACCCATAGCTCAGCTGGATAGAGCGCTGCCCTCCGAAGGCAGAGGCCGCAGGTTCGAATCCTGCTGGGTGCACCATTTTCTTGAAAGTAGACAACAGCCGAGCACCAAAATTGTTGATGCTCAGCTTTTGGTTTTATGCAGCGCGAAGCTCCATATGTGGAACGCCGTCAGAGGTCTTGGCTTGCGTTACAGCGTCTTCATTCAGCACCACATTCACTTGCTTGCGGAAAGAACTGAACGCGTTGGATGTGACAACATCCACAGGCTCATCAAAGATCACTGTAACGTACCAATAACCACCGCTGGCACTGCGCACAGCTTTGAGATGGCCGTTAAACGTGTGACCAAGGTAGCGACCGCTCACGCGTTGCCCAACATGCCAAGCGCGAGGCTGGGTTGATTTTGCCTTGGCACTCAGTGTGTTCCAATCGCGAAAACCCCATTGGCGCGCAACAGCCTCAAGGGCCATGCTTTGGGTAATCGAGGTTTGTTTCTCGCTCATAGCAGTGCGAAGGCGTTTTGCCTGTGCTTTTAGCGCGTCAACGTTGGGCACATCGGTGCCAAATTCTGTCTGTTTCATCGTTCTTTTCCCATTTTGTCTATGGGTCACGGGTGCGTCGGGGGTGTTCGCATTGCCACCAGCTTGTGACCAAAGTCAAAAGGGCGGAAAGATCGTAGATTGCTGCGTTTACCATAAGGTCACCCTCGCGAACGGCAGGAGGCAGCGCTCCGTGAAGGGCATTTAAGCAGAGGTTGTGGGTTTGTCTACCCTGTCGCGCAACCAAATGTAGGACAGAAAAGTCGAACCAAGCGCAGGGATCATGAAGAAGAAGGTCACGGCAAAAATATAGAGTGACACGTGAAGCGGTAGACTGACTGGATTGCCAATCAAGCCCCGCCCGCGCAGGGTCTTGCGCAGTTTTTCCAGAGCGAGGTAGTCATTTATAAGCGCTGTACGTGCTTTTTTGCGGCAAGTTGGTGTTTTGGTTTTTGCGGTGCGTGTGCCGTGCATTTGCAACTCTAAGTAGCCCAACATTTTGTCGAGCTCAAAATGAAAGTCGTCAATCACGAGGCTGGTTAGCGGGCGTTGATAGTCATGCCACAACACCGCGCGCGCGGCTAAAACACGGCTGACTTTTTTCACGAGTTCATGCGCAATACGCGCTGAATCAAGATGTTTTGGAAGCCTGTTACTGCGCACAGGACCCACGGCGATGCAGATCGTGTTCGGCGTTTCATCGGTTTCATGAACTGCGTAAAGT
>Ga0206130_10009344_pt1 | contig 10291 bp, 9 predicted proteins | sample Helgoland_Spring_9_FD_148637 | JGI IMG/M metagenome (GOLD analysis project Ga0206130, IMG submission 148637) | Pelagic subsurface seawater microbial communities from Kabeltonne, Helgoland, North Sea - Helgoland_Spring_Bloom_20160512_1 | ecosystem: Environmental > Aquatic > Marine > Epipelagic ...
AGTAGTTGTGACGGACAAACTACGTTCCTACGGCGCTGCAATGAAAGTTGTTGGCAACGCGGATCGGCAGGAAACGGGTCGCTGGGTAAATAATCGGGCTGAGAATTCCCACTTGCCGTTTCGACGACGAGAACGCGCTATGCTCCGCTTTCGACAGATGCGATGTCTGCAAAAGTTCGCTGCCGTCCACTCTTCAGTCCACAACCATTTCAATCAGGAGCGCCACTTCTACTCACGAGACAATTTCAAGATCAATCGAACCGCCGCTCTTACTGAGTGGCGCCAACTGTTGAGCGCATAGATTAAAGCTGCGCCAGCAATCCGATGCGAGTTCTCATTCGTCTGACAGCACCGCCACTTACCAGACTTAAGTGGTTGTTTAAGTTTAGTAAATTAAAAAATAAATAATTCTGTCCCCTATTTTGTCCCCTAACAAAAAACTTTCTTAGTCACATACGATAGGCTGCCTTTAAATAAGGGTTACTGTACCCAATCGTTAAGGTTCGGCTGCAAGTGGCGCCAGTGGCTCCCCCACTCAAAGGGCCCCGCGTCTCGGACCAAGGGCCTTTAGTGTTAGCGTTGTAAATTCATTCAGGGGTGGTTTTGTTGGGGTGGGGTGACAGATGCTATCAAGGGGTGTCTGGGCTGGGGACGACCTTTGTGGTGAACTCTGCTGGAGATGTGATTTCAATCAACTCGAGATCATCACTATGACGGATTTCACGGTGACGTATGCCAGGCGGTTGTAGCGCAGCGGAGCCGGATCGAAACGTCACCTCACCCTGGCCTTCGTATTCAAAGATGACCCAGCCCTGAAGTATATAGATCATTTGAAAGTCAAGTTCATGTATATGCCAGTCGCCCTCGGCATGTCTGCCTGGAACTGCTCGGATAACATTTGCTGCGTAGGCCCCTTGGGTCGCGGTTTCGATGCCAAGGTTTCGGTACTCGAAGAAAGCCCTGAGTCCACCAGTAAAACCACCATCGGTCGTACCCGTGCCGTCTGAATGGCTGACTGAAAAGGCATGCCCTTGCCAGATTTTTGATGCCATTATACTTCTCCAGCGTTAAAAATTGACGTGCCTGTAGTTGTGTGTGCCATCAAGGCTATAAACGCCTTGGGGAAATCTTTAACCGCCCAAAGCTTTTTAATAATGCTAAGTGCACGTTCTTTTTTGAGTGTGAGGGACACGTCGTCAGAGACTGTAAGCGCACGATAGGGGTTTGAAACGTCGTTAAGCTCTATTGCTTTCATATAGCACCTCCTGAAATGAATAGAATGGACGGAAGGTGCATTAACATCAATGCCTGATCTCCTGTGGGGCTGAACCATAAAGAACAAGTTGGCTATTTCAAGTTGTCTTATAAATTTTGAAAGAGACTATAGTTTAACTCAATTCTTTAAAATTTATCATCTCTGCTTCACTAAACGTTGGTGGGTTTATCCTGCTAGATTTTGCAGTGTGAGCCTCAGAAATAGTTCAATTATAGGCTACGCATTACAGACTGATTACTTTGGTTTAAAGGACTGCCAGATCAAAAAACTAGAGAGGTTTGGCGCTATTTTGTAGCGTTTTTGGATAACAAAATACGCTTTTTCTCGATACTTAAAACTAGCCCTGAGGTTATCCGGGGCCCATGGACCGAGAACCAAGTACCACGGCTCTTGCGGACCATAGAGCAGCAACCCACGTCTTGGATGTTGTGCTGCTTGGGCCCGATTGGCATGGGAGAGTTTGCTCAGGCCGTGGGCCAACGGCAGGGGTTACTGTGCCTAATCGCTACAGTTGAGCAGCAGGATGCAGGCCCAGCCCCCCTATCATAGGGCCCCGCGTCACGGACCACGGCCCTTTAGTATTAGCCTTGTAAATTCATTCGGGGGTAATTTTGTTCGGCTGTGCATCTCTATTCACGCATCAATTTCAAGCTAAACCGTGTGGCTGCTCTCGCTGAGTGGCGTCAATTATTGAGCGCATAGATTTAGGCTGCGCTAGCAATCCGATGCGAGTTCTCATTAGTTTGACAGCACTGGCAGGCATAGTTTAGATGGAATTAGTCAGATTAAGAATTGATCCGAAGGCCGGTGCCTTGATCAAACAAGTGTACCAAATCAGGATTGGCTGTGAACCACATCTGCGCGCCTTTGGCGACTTCGGGCGGGACATCCATTTTTACGATGAAGGACTCGCCGGAATTCGTGTTCAAATGCACCAGAGCGTATTCGCCCAATTGCTCAATCAAATCCAAAGTGCCGCCAATGATGGCATCTTTTTCCGAGCTGGCGGCCAAATGTTCAGGCCGAAGACCAATATTGGAATTGATCCCCGCGGCCGTTAGCTTCTTGCTGGCATTTTTTGCAAGCTCGGCAGTCTGGAAGAAGTTCATCTTTGGGCTTCCGATGAATTGCGCCACAAAAGCGTTCGCAGGGCGTTGATAGAGATCAATTGGTGAGCCAACTTGCTCAACCCGACCATCGCGCAAAACTACAATTTTGTCAGCCAAGGTCATCGCTTCAACTTGATCGTGGGTCACGTAGATCATGGTGGAATTTAGGCGCTCATGCAGACGGGCAATCTCGAGCCGGGTTTGGACCCGCAACGCTGCATCTAAGTTGGACAGCGGTTCATCAAACAAAAACACCTCAGGGTCACGTACAATAGCACGGCCGATTGCCACCCTTTGCCTTTGACCACCCGACAGGTTGCGCGGGCTGCGGTCTAGATAGTCAGTAATTTGCAACACCTCAGCGGCCTCACGGACCCGCCGGTCAATTTCGTCCGGTGCAGTTTTTGCCTGCTTTAGGCCAAAGGCCATGTTATTAAAAACTGTCATATGCGGGTACAAAGCATAGGATTGAAACACCATCGCCACGCCGCGCTTCGACGGCGCAACTTCGTTAACAACCTTATTACCAATGGAAATCTCACCTGAAGTAACTTCCTCCAAACCTGCAATCATCCGAAGTAAAGTAGATTTTCCACAGCCTGACGGGCCAACAAAGACCACAAACTCACCTTCGTTCACATCCAGATTAATGCCATGCATGACCTGAAGATCGCCATAAGATTTTTTCACATCGCGGATTGTTACACTGGCCATTTCATATCCATTTCTCTAATTGCAGCCATCAATTTTGGCGTAAATTCTGGGTACTTCTGAGGGATTTCGCCCCACAGTGAAGCCGAGCTTGCAAAGGCTTCAAGTTGATTATCGCTCAACAGTGCGCGCATATTACTCCAATAGGGCTCAGCATATTTGATTGGCAATTTGCCCGCTTCAATATGTTTGCAAAACACATACCAGCTGGCGATGGCGCGCAATCCGGCGCATGGCAAAATCCCTTGCGACAAGCAGCCCAGCAAAGTGGGCCGAATGAAAATTGGAAACTTCAAGAACCCATCAGCGCAGATCCGTTCAACAGTGTCGCCAATCGACGCATTTTTGAAACGCGCGATGATCTGATCCAGATACTCGGATTTATCAAATGGCAGTGTTTCTGTGAGCGCTGGCAAAACCTCATTGCGCTCAAATTCTTCAAAATGTGCAAACAGCACAGGATCGGTCATCGCTTGGTCGAAGGTGTGATGACCGGCCAAAGCGCCAAGGTAGGTGAGGCACGTATGCCCACCATTCAAAATGCGAATTTTAGCTTCCTCATAAGGATCTACATTTTTGGTAAATGTGACACCAACCTCTGATAAATTTGGTCGCTCACCGGCGAAGTCATCCTCTACAACCCATTGCAAAAAGTCCTCGGCCATAACTGGCGCAATGGGGCTTACTCCGAACAGAGATTCGACGTCACGTTGTAAGGTATCAGTGCTACGCGGTGTGATACGGTCAACCATTGAGCATGGAAAAGTAACACAAGACTTCACCCAATCGGCCAGCTCAGACGCTCCTTGCAGGTCCAAATAAGCAAACAGATTTTGCCGCAGCATTTTGCCGTTTTGGCGAATATTGTCACAACATAAGATCGATATGCCGCCCAAATTGGCAGCTTTGCGCAGGGCCAACGCCCCAGTCAAATATCCGTAAACTGAGGTCCGTTTACCACCGGGCAACTCGTCTTTGATCACCGGATCTGCGGGGTTCAGGGCGCCGGTTTCATCCAAATAATATCCACTTTCCGTTACGGTTATCGTCACCATATGAACGCTAGGGAGGGCCAATAAGGCCTCGGCTGCGTCGGAATCTTGCGCCCAATCGGCAAATTTCACATGTGAGCGTACCCGGCGATAATCCACCTCGCCGCCGCTGGACATGGACTTAACCACATATCCGTTTGACGCAGCATTCAGGCCCGCAAATGCCACAGATTCAGCTTCCCGTAAGTTCACCGCTGCGATGCCCCAACGAAGGTCGGCAGATTGGTCCATAAAGTCATCAACAAAAAGCGCCTGATGTGCGCGATGAAAGGCGCCAAACCCGAGGTGCACGATCCCAATCTCACAGTGGGCGCGATTGTAAGAGGTTTCAAACAGCAGGGGAGAGGACACACGGTTCATCGGCCACCTCCAACACTCGGCGCCAAATCAGTTTGGGCGGTATTTCTATATTCGGTTGGCGTCATATTTTTCATCTTTAAGAAATGGCGGTTAAAATTAGCTAAGTTTTGAAACCCAACATCGAAGCAAATTGTCGAAACTTGGGCATCAGTCGCATACAGCATTCCGCAGGCCTGACCTATGCGGATCCGGTTTACGAACTCCACAAACTTATGACCCGTAGTTGATTGAAAATTGCGTGAAAACGCGGTCGAAGACATGCGGGCAATTTCGGCAGCTCGATCAACAGATATTTCTTCGGAAAAGTTGTTTACGACAAAATCGATGACTTCACCAATTCGCGCCTGCTTGCCGTTGCCATCGATCTGCACCATCTTACTGACCGACAGCACCTTCTTCTCAGCATGCTCATTTACCCGCACCATCAACCGCAAAAAAGCAACAATACGTTCGGGGCCACGAGCATCTCGGATGGCTTCCATATGCCCGCGGGCAAAGGTTGGGTTAAACCCTACGAATTCGATCCCAGACTGTGCGAGCGTCAACATCTGGCGCATTTCAGAAAACTCCGGGAAGGCGATTCTGAGAGCGTCCAAGCTGGATTGATTAAACTGCACCAGCATATCGCGGGTTTCGATCTCACGGGTCCAAACCTCATCAGTCACCCAATTGTGCGGCAGGTTTGGCCCTGTAAGATATAATGCGCCCGGGCTAAAATCACCTATATAATCACCCACAAAAGCTTTGCCGCGGGTTTCGGCGATGAAATGTAGCTCATATTCCTCATGACTGTGCCAGCGGCATAAATCCGTCGGCCAGCCATGCTCCAGATAGCGAATGCTTCGGGTGCTCCGGTCGATAAATTCGATTTCTGGGCGGATTATTGACATCAGTTACCTCAGAACATTTCCACCATCTACACAGATGGTTTGCGCTGTAATATATTCTGATTGCTGGGAGGCCAAGAACACAGCCACGCGGGCCACATCTTCAGGCGCGCCCATATAGCCCAAGGGTACAGCCTCGCCCACTTCTCTTTTCTTTTGGCCCGGCTCCTTGCCTTCAAATCTGGCAAATAGTCCATCAACGGTTTTCCACATCGGCGTGTCGATCACACCCGGGGAAATTGCATTTACCCGAATACCATGGGGCGCGAGCGCCAAGGCGGCAGATTGTGTATAGCTTATAACCGCAGCCTTCGTGGCGCAGTAATGGGCGACCAACGCCTCGCCACGGTGGCCTGCTTGGCTGGCCATATTGATGATCGAGCCTTTGGTGTTTGAGGCCACCATAGACTGGGAGGCCGCTTGAAGCAGCGCGTAAAATGCCCGAACATTCACCCCAAACAAGCGATCCATTTGGGTCAAATCCGCATCCAGTACTGAGCCCATGTCAAACAGAGCTGCATTGTTAAACAACACATCAGGCTGGCAATTTTTCACCCAAAGCGCGGCATCCGCTAAGCCTGCCTCCTGCAGCAGATCAAACTGTGCATAGGAAAGATTGGTATCCGCAGTGCCGCCATAGTCTTCAGCGACATCCGTTGCAAAAACGTGCGCGCCCTGGGTCAAGAAATGTGCAACCGCAGATTGGCCAATGCCACCATTGGCGCCAGTGACGACACAAGTTTTCCCGCTCAAATCTACGGGAGCTGCATTTAGGGACATTATTTTACCGCCCCAAAAGTGAGACCTTGCACCAACTGCTTCTGGCAAAACCAGCCTAAGACAACAATGGGTCCAATGGCAGCCGTAGACACCGCAGACAATCGTCCAAAGAAAAGCCCTTCCGGCGCACGGTTGCCCTCAATCAATTTCGACAGGGTCGCCGCATCGATGGTGGTCAAGCGAACAGTCCAATAGGCCTCGTTCCAGCAAAAGATAAACGTCAGAAGTGCCGTTGATGCGATGCCACCCCAGGCCAAAGGAATAAGAATGTCTTTGATCTCACCCCAAGTGCTGACGCCGTCCATTTTACCGGCCTCGATGATGTCTTTGGGGATTTCCTTGAAATAGGTAAACAGCATCCAAATCACGATGGGCAAGTTGATCAAGCACAGCACCATAATAACCAGAAAATGTGTGTCGAACAGGCCGAGCAAATTCTTGGTCAAAAATGTCATAGGATATAGTACCGCAGCTGCCGGCAGCATCTTGGTTGACAGCATCCATACCAAAATATCTTTGGTGTGGCGGCTTGGATCAAAAGCCATCGCATAGGCGGCGGGTACGCCCACGATCAGGGCAAATCCCGTGGCAAATGTTGAAGTGATCACCGAATTGACGGCAAAGCGCCAGTAATCGTAATTCTCGGTCATATTCGTATAGTTTTCGAGCGTTGGCGTGAAGAAGAACAAATATTCTGGCTTCACCGCATCGGCGTCCGTTTTGAAGCTGGTGAAGACCAGCCAAAAAATGGGGAAGAAAAAGATGAGTGCGATTGTCCAAGCCAAGACGGGCCACAGGACCTTACCGAGTTTGGATGTTTGAGCGACTGCTGCCATTGTCTCGTTTCTAATCCATCAAACTCTTGCCAACCATGCGCAGCAAGAAAATTGCAACGATGTTGGCAAGGATTACGGCGAAGATGCCTGTGGCACTTGCGGCACCAATGTTATTCGAGGTGAATTCACCGATAAGATACGGTAGGTTTTTGTTCCCATTGCCGCGGCTCACAATCTCAATTTCCGCATAAAGCGACAGGTGAAAGATCGACTGAATCATCACCACGATTGCAATCGGGCGCGCCAGATGTGGAACGGTTAGATTTATGAATTGCGACCATGCACTCGCACCATCCAGCATTGCAGCTTCTTTTTGGGATTCGTCTTCTGACTGTAAGGATGTCATGAAGATCAAAACCGCGAAGGGCGTCCACTGCCAGGTGACCATCATGATCACAGCATAGGCTGAGGTTTGAGTTGCGCGGAATGAAATAGGATGAAGTTCAGGCCACATCGCGAAGAACCCACCGATCACGGGGAAGTCGCGCAGGCCAGCAACAAGCTCATTCAGACCAGAAACAGCAAGGCCATTTAAGCCTAAAACTGGGTCTAGGATCATGTTGATCCACAAAACCGCATTTACTGCCGGCATGACGAAAAATGGGGAAATCAATAGCACTCGAACAATGCCACGTCCCGGAAATGTTCGGTTGATGAGAACCGCGATCAAAAGGCCGAGGATCACAGTAAGTACAAGAATGCTTGAGACAATCAAAACGCTGTTCTGAATGGCCATCCAGAAATCTTTGGCCTCCAAAACATATTTGTAATTTCCGAAGCCGCGCCAGTTGCTCAGGCTAGGGGTTGCCCATTCAGGTTTTCTGAAATTGACTAGAACGTAGCGGATGAATGAAAAATAGAGGGTCATGCTCAGTGGGACCAGCATCCAAATCAACAAGAGCACAACGGCTGGTGTTTGAAGAAGTCTCGGTAGCGTTCTTTTGGCCATGGTACCGTATCCCTTTCAAAGCGAAATAATACTTTGCAGATATGTCGCAGGTGTCGTTAAGAAGGGAGCCCTATCTCAGCCCAAAGTTCAAGTTGGGCGGGTAATAAGGTGCATTGAAATGAGAGGCCCAGAGATAGTTCCAGGCCTCTCCTTTAGTATCTAAAGTCTAGAAATAACCAGCTTCAGCCATGATCGCAGTCGCAGCAGCTTGTGAAGCAGCAAGGGCTTCTTCTACTGTTTTCGCGCCTGACAGTGCAGCAGCAATTTCTTGTGCTACAGCAGAACCCACTTCTGGGAACTCAGGGATCGCAGCAAACTGAACACCAACATATGGCTTCATGTCTGTTGCAGCGGGTGCTGCAGATTCGATCGCTGCCATTTCGGCCGCTGCAAAACCAGCAACTGCTTGGAACTCAGGGTAGGCGTATGTGGAGGCACGCGTACCAGTTGGAACAGAGCCCCAACCAAAGTCTGGGTGGTTTGCTACAGCTTGGATATATGCTTTTGAAGTTGCCCATTCGATGAACGCATGTGCGGCTTCTGAGTTTGGTGAACCTGTTGGAACAGCCATCGCCCATGCCCACAACCAGTTGGCACCAACTGGGTTACCAGCATTTGGTGATTGAGCGTAAGCAACGCCATCAACTGTCAAGAAAGATGCGGCGATTGTCGCATCAATCCACATGCCACATTTGCCTTCGTTATACAAAGCCAAGATTTCGTTGAAAGAGTTACCTTCAGAGCCTGGAGGGCCGTAGTTGCCAAGCAGATCAACGTAGAAGTTGATGGCTTCATTCCATGCAGCTGAATTTAAAGCAGGACGCATGTCCGCATCAAACCAAGCACCACCGAATGAGTTTACCATAGTTGTGACGAACGCCATGTTGTCGCCCCAACCTGGCTTACCGCGCAAACAAGCACCGTAAACGCCATTGTCTGGGTCGTGCATCGCCATTGCGGCGCCTTTAACGTTTGCCCATGTGTCATTGTCACGTACAACAACGCCAGCAGCATCTGTCAAATCTTTACGGTACATAACCATTGAAGATTCGCCGTAAAATGGTGCCGCATACAATGTGCCGTCGTGTGACAAGCCATTGCGCATTGCAGGCAGCATATCGTCAACGTCGTAGTCAGCGCCAAAGTTCAGAGGCTCAATCCAGCCAGCAGCGCCCCAGATAGGTGCTTCCTGCATGCCAATGTTGATGATGTCGTACTGGCCACCACCGGTTGCAGTGTCAGATGTGACTTGCTCGCGCAAAACGCCTTCTTCCAAAGACACCCAGTTAAGGTTCACGCCAGTATCCGCAGTGTATGCTTCAGCAACTTTTTGCATATTAATCATGTGACCGTTGTTCACGATCGCAATGGTTAAGTCTTGAGCTGATATAGAAGTTGCGCCCGTGGCGGCAACCGCTACGGCAGCGGCGGTGTTAAAAAAAGATTTCATGTTATCCTCCCTAGAATCATGGTTGTTTGTTCAACCTGTGGCCAGAAGGTCAACGAGTTTCGCCGTTATCACAAATATTTTTACTACAAACATTAATACTTTTTCGACAGCATTTAGTCATAAATTGAAATATTATGCAATATTTGTACATAGGCTAAGGTACTACGTAGCAGAACTATTATCGATACCGGAACTGTAATGTGTGGACGGCTCCTTTTTGCTTGGGATAATTTAAGTGACTTTGATGGTTGCAGGTCGCGGTCATGTGCTCGGCCTTTTGGTTATGTCAGACAAAACTATTTGAGACGGGCAGGGCTAATTTGTAACCATGCCGAATGATAAAACACTCCCCATTCCGCTACTTTAAAACCAGCCCTGAAGTCATTCGTCTTGCAGTAATGATGTACGTTCGATTTACGCTTTCTCTTCGTAATGTGGAGGATTTACTGCATGAGCGGGGTGTAGATGTAAGCCATGAAACGGTCCGGTTTTGGTGGAACCGCTTCGGGCTAATGTTTGCATCAGAGATTGCTAGTAAAAGACGTGAGCAGGCACGCAGTCATTCTAATTGGCAGTGGCACTTTGATGAGGTCTTTGTGAAGATCAACGGTGAACGGCACTACCTTTGGCGTGCTGTAGATCACGAAGGTGAAGTTCTGGAAAGTTATGTAAGTAAGCGTAGAGATCACAAGGCCGCATTGAAATTCATCATAAAATCAATGAAGCGCAATGGCCAACCTAAAATTATAGTAACAGACAAACTGCGGTCCTACCGCGCAGCGATGGTGATCATAGGAAATGCTGACCGGCAAGAAACAGGTCGCTGGGTAAACAACAGAGCTGAGAATTCTCATTTACCGTTCAGGCGACGAGAGAGGGCG
>Ga0206130_10009345_pt1 | contig 10291 bp, 9 predicted proteins | sample Helgoland_Spring_9_FD_148637 | JGI IMG/M metagenome (GOLD analysis project Ga0206130, IMG submission 148637) | Pelagic subsurface seawater microbial communities from Kabeltonne, Helgoland, North Sea - Helgoland_Spring_Bloom_20160512_1 | ecosystem: Environmental > Aquatic > Marine > Epipelagic ...
CTTTTTTCTTGGTATCTTGTAGGTCAATCAGAAAGGTTATATAATACAAAACTATAATTTGAAAAAGATTACTGTCCTTGTTGATTTATACTATTTAAAAGCTGCTGTTGCTGGTATTGGAAGTTATATAAGAGAATTTGAAGCTTCATGTAATGATCACGGCTCTAACGATTTAAAGTACGTATTCACACACGATATTAATAAATTAGTTGGAAACTCCATTTTTTTAAATTCTAATAATAAAATTATAAGATGGATTTTTCAAATTAGATATTTAATATATAAACAAATTCAGTTACCACTAAAAATACTTTTTTCTAATGCGGACTATGTTATTTGTCCAGACTACATCGCCCCTTGTTTTACATTCAAAGCTAAAAGAATTACTGTTTTACATGATTCTCTTTTTTGGGATTATAAAAAAAATTATAGTTTCTTATGGAATAAATATTTTATTTTTCTAATTAATTTAGGTTTAAATAAAGGGACTCAAATTATAACTACAAGTAATTATTCTAAAAAGAATTTGATTAAAATTTTAGGTAGTGATAAAAGCATCAGCTCTGTTTATCAAAGTTTTAATTTTCATAAAACTTTATCTTCTAATTATAAAACGCCTGAAAATTACTTATTACATATCGGTTCATTTGAAAAAAGAAAAGATTTAATCACTCTAGTCAAAGCATTTAAATTAGTTGATGACCCAAATTTAAAACTAGTACTTGCTGGAGCACAAATAATCAATGGTAATTCTGAGGTTTTGGATGAAATCAAAACGTTTATTATTCAAAATAAATTAGAGGGTAAAGTGATTTTAGCCGGGTATGTTTCTAAAGATCAGGCAAGCTTATTATATAAAAACGCATTATTATATGTGTTTCCGTCCTTAGATGAAGGATTTGGTATTCCTATATTAGAGGCTTTATCATTTTCTCTTCCTATTATATGTTCTGATATTGATGTTTTTAAAGAAGTTGGCGGTGATTACGTTGAATATTTTAAAGTAGGAGATTCTATTTCTTTATCCGAAAAAATAATTTCAGTATTAGGTTCTGACAAGTTGAGACAAAATGATAATACTGAGCATCTTAATAAATTTAGCAGAAAAAACTTTATTAAGGGTTTTGAAGAAATTATTTTAGACAATAATGATTAGCCAAAAAAAAAATATTTTATTACTTCATAGCTCTAACGACCTTTATGGTGCTAGTAAAATATTTTTGCAATTAATTGACCTTTTTATAAGTAAAAATTTTAATGTTCATGTTGTTTTACCAGAAGAGGGAAAGCTTGACGATCATTTAAATAAAAAAGACATTACGGTATCTTATCATGAACTGGGAGTACTTAGAAAAAAATATTTAAGCCCCTTAGGACTTATTAATAGGTTAGTTAGTAACATAAAAGCAATAAAATTTTTATCAACCTATATTAAAGACCATTCCATAGATTTAGTTTATACCAATACTTCCACTATTTTATGTGGAGGGATTGCCGCTAAAAAAAATGATATTCCTAGTCTTTTCCATGTTCATGAAATACCAACAGGCAATAAGCTTTACGAATTTTTTAGTGGAAAAATAATTAACAGAATATCGAGTAAAGTTTTAACAGTATCAAATAGTGTTAAAAGTCATTGGCTTAAAAATATTGATGAAAACAAAATCGAAAGAATTTATAACGGGATTATTTTTAACAAAACAGATTCTTTAATTAAACTAGAAAGAAATCAAGATGATTTTGTTATTACTAGTGTGGCCAGATTAATTCCCTATAAGGGTCATGGATATTTTATTGACATTGCTAATGAGCTCATTAAAAAATCACCCAAATTTAAATTTTTAATTGTAGGCGACACCCTTCCAAGTTACGTATCTTATGAAAAAAGTATAAAACAAAAGGTCAATGACTTGGGTTTAGAAAATCAAATTAAATTTTTAGGTTTTAGAAATGAGGTTTCAAGTATTTTAAAACAATCAGATTTATTTATTCATCCTGCAATTGCGCCAGATCCACTTCCAACAGTATTGTTTGAGTCATTACATAATGATTTGCCGTCTGTGGCTACTAATTTGGGCGGCGCTATTGAAATTCTTGATAACGGAAATAATGGATTATTGATTCCTTACAATGATCCGAAAAAAGCAGCTAATTTAATAAATGAATATTGTAATAATAATAAGCTGCAAAAAAAGCATTTAAATAACAGTAAAAAGAATTTTAAAACTAATTTCAGTTCTGATTCGTTCAATAAAAATATTTTAAGAGAAGTAAATAATTTACTTTAATGAATAAAAAAATAAACATATCAATTATTGGAACTAGAGGGTATCCTTACGTATATAGTGGCTACGAAACTTTTGTAAAGCAGCTTAGCGAAAGGTTAGTTTTTAAGAACTGTAATGTCACGATTTATTGTCATAAGGGACTTTTTGAAACCAGACCAAAAGAAATTAAAGGCATCAAGCTTGTGTATGTGCCTACTATTGAAACAAAAATATTATCCCAACCTATTCACTCTTTTTTATCCATTATCCATGCCTGTTTTTCAAATACTGATGTAGTTCTGGTAGTCAACTCGGCTAATGGTCCTTTTGGACTTTTAACTAAATTATTTAGAATACCAACAGCTATTAATGTTGACGGCTTGGAATGGCTAAGGCCAAAATGGAAAGGTTTGGGGTCAATTTATTTTAAGTGGGCTTCAAAAATGGCCACTCTTTTTTATGATCAAATAATTAATGATTCTGATGAAATGAGAAAGGTTTATTTAAATCTTTTTAGAAGAGATTCTAAGGTTATAGCTTATGGTGCTGATATTAAAAAATCAAAAAATCTAGAACTCATAAACAGATGGAATTTAAAACAAAGAGAATATTACTTGGTTATAGGTAGATTAATTCCCGATAATAATGCAGGTTTAATTATTAACGGGTTTTTAAAATCCAATTCAAAAAAGAAATTAGTAATTGTTGGAGACGTACCTTACAAAGATTCTTATGCGTCAAATTTGAAAAAAATTAAAGATGAAAGGCTGGTTTTTACAGGCTATGTAAAGGATCAAGATATACTAGCTGAATTATACCACAACTGTTATGTTTATGTTCACGGTCATGAGTTTGGAGGAACTAATCCAACTATGATTAAGGCCATGGCTTATAGCTCCTCTATTCTAGCTTTGGATACGGTATTTAATCGAGAAATGCTTCAAAAAGGAAAGTTTGGATTATTTTTTAAAAAAGAACTAATATCTGTAACTAACCAGATTGATTATTGTGAAAAAGAAAATATTCTAATGGATAAACTCAGGAACGAATCTGTAAATGGAATTACTAAAAAATACGATTGGGACTGTGTTACAAAAGATTATTTAGAGGTTTTTAACTCTTTAGTTGGCCAAAGGAATCAAGTAGGCTAATTTTAAGGTCATGTGAAAATTATTCACATCGTTTCCTGGATGATAATACGAAGTTGCCGTATCATCTAAATCCCACTGATAATTTAAACTTCTAGAATACATAAGATTTGAGGACAGCCATAGATTTTTATATTTTTTTGAGAAATTAATGTGTAAATTAAAATCTTTCCAATAACGCCTTGGATCTTGGGCTGAAGCAAAAGCTTCATAATAAAAGTCATTATCTTGATCAATTATTTCAAATGCTATTCCTAGTTTTTCTTTTTCTCTTATTCTATTTAATGCAAAATAGTGTGAATTACTTCCTGGGCCTATTCCAGCTCCTAAAACTTCACCTTCATTAGTGTAGCCGTCATAAGTCCAGCTGTGTTCATACCATGACCCTGCATTTCTTAACAATCTAGATGCAGTTTGCTCCATTTGTGTCCATTCCCATGAAAACAAAAAATCATCATTATTAATTTTGAAAATCTTTTGTAAACCAATTGTAACAGCCCTACTGTGATCTGAATCCAATAATAAATCTCTAATATTTTGTTTAGCATCGTTGTGATTGTAATCTACATAAATTTCTGCATTAGAATCTTCCCATAACCATCTTAAAAATACGCCAGCGGCTTGATTTGTTTGCGCCTCATAATTTTCATAGTTATCATTTTTTCTAAATAAGTTTCTAAACGCTGGAAACCAAGTTGGTTTTCCTTCAAGCCAAGGGTATCCTCCTTCAACTAATGCACCATACATTTGAACCCATCTAATAAAACCTAATGAAAGACCTGAAACCCATTTTGGAGAATAAGTAATGGAATAGCCCTGTAAATACCTCCAATCATCTGTTGCTCCTCTTTGATTTATTTTAGGCACATAAATATTAGTTCCGGCGTGCTGCCTATCAAAACCTGCAGGTAAATAGCCGGAAGATTCTAATCTTCCTGAAATAACTTGCCACTCAAAATTTCCAATTATGGTTTTTAAGGGTTTGGTTGTATTAAAAGTAATGTGTTTAAATCCTCTGGCTTGATTACTCATCATGATGCTGTTTCTAATGGAGGGCCCCCACCAAATATTTTCATTGGATACTCCAAGGCTCATTCCTTTAAAATTTAATCTAATACTAGATTGCCCTATTAGTGTTTTACTAATACTTTTTTCGCCAAAACGTTCGGGCATATCAATCTTATTCCACAGTTTGTATCTTTTTGCCCAAATCAGAGAAAAATGACCATTAGGCCCTTCTCCAAAGCCTTCAAAATCTTTGTTCTGTGAATATAAATACTCAGGCTTTAGTTGAATCGAAAGTGGCCCAATTTCTGCATAAATACCTGCGCTTAGTATGTGTTGATACCCACGGTTTGGTCCCATACTTCCGTTGTTTCTATTATAGGGGTGATGACTGTTAAATTCAATATTATAATCTACAGGAAGGATTTTTATGTTGCCTTTATTTTTAAAAAAACTCAGTACTGTAGGAGCGTATTTTTCTATGTCAAAAATTTCTTTATTTATTTCTAATCCATTTTTTCCAATATCTAGTGGTTTTAAGGTAAAAGAAACATCACTTTTAAAATCTCCTAGTAGTTGTGAGGTTCTTAAATAATCCGTTAAATACGACTCGTTAAGATTAATTGTTTGGGAATTAGATACATGAAATGTGAAAAATAAAAATAAAAAGAAGTTGTATTTCATTAGTTATAGGAAATTACTCTTACTTTTAAATTATCCAGTGACCAGCTCTCATCACATTTAGATTGAACAATTCCGTCTTTATCAATAGCATTAGGCTGATATAACTCGTCGTAAAATCTTATGACAATAGCATTACCTGAATGTCTAAATCCTTTTTCAATTTTGTACAAAGTTGACTTTTCTCCAAAAAATGAATTTGTACAAATTTGAGGAAGATCTACCTGGCTACTTCCTTTTTTAGGATTATTTTCAAAAGGATACATTTCAGGGTAAGATTGTCTTAAGCAATAATTTGAAAAACAAGGGCTATTAGAAAATGTGGTAACAAATCTGTCGCTTGAAGTGTCTTTAATTAAATCCATATCAGGATCTAATACCATAATCCATTTATCAGGCTTATCATTTTCAGGAAATCCATTAAAATTGCCGTCCCAAGTACCATGAATGTATAAATCAAAAGAAATAAAAACATAGTCATGGTCCCCTGTATTTTCTAAATGAAGGGTAAAACCATCGTTATTGAAATCCCCTAGAACTGTGGTGTTGTTAAAAGTAGAAGTAGCTTTACCATCAATTTCAGTTAAGTTTCCGCTTTCAAAATCGTTATCATAAATCAGCTCATCTCTTGAGATTTCTGGGTAAGAACAAGAATCAATTAAAAAAAAGAGAATAAAGATTTTAAATAAATTAATTAGACGGTGTTTTTTCACAAGTGTTTTTAATAAGTATTTATTCAAATTTATGATTTTTTTTATTTAATTCTTCGACAGATAAACTCTTAAAATAATTGAAAGCATTTTCTAGTCCTTTTTTTCTTGAAACGAGGGGCTGCCAATTTAAAATTTTTATTGCTTTAGTTATATCGGGTTTTCTTTTAACAGGATCATTTACAGGAAGCGGTTTAAAAACTATTTTATTATCACTGCCACCCATAGCTATAATTTCCTTTGCAAAGTCAATTAAAGCTATTTCTTCAGGATTTCCTAAGTTCATAGGTTTGGTGTAGTTTGAATGTAAGAGCTTATAAATTCCCTTAACCATGTCATCTATATAGCAAAAAGACCTGGTTTGAGAGCCGTCTCCAAAAACAGTTAAGCTCTCGCCTCTTAAAACTTGTCCCATAAAGGCTGGAATTGCTCTTCCGTCATTAACTCTCATTCTAGAGCCGTAAGTGTTAAATATTCTAGCTATTCGAATATCCAATCCGTGAAAGGTATGGTAAGCGGTGGTTAAGGCTTCCTGAAACCGCTTGGCCTCATCGTAGACGCCTCTTGGTCCAATAGGATTAACATTGCCAAAATATTCTTCAGGTTGAGGGTGTACTAAAGGATCACCATAAACTTCTGAAGTGGAAGCAATTAAGATACGAGCATTGTTTTTTAAAGCTATTTTTAAAACGTTCTCAGTCCCCAAAGACCCTACTCTGAGAGTTTCCAGTGGAATTTTCAAATAATCAATTGGACTGGCTGGAGAGGCAAAATGTAGTACAAAATCAATCGAATCCTCAATATTAAAATTATGGGTGATATCAATTTCCTTGAATTCGAAATCCATATTTGAATTAAGATCAGACAGGTTCTTTAAATTACCCGTTATTAGATTGTCTAGCCCTATTACTTTGTAATCTTTAGAAAGGAAATAATCGCATAAATGTGATCCTATAAATCCAGCAGCTCCAGTGATTAAAACAGTTTTTTTCATTTAAATAAAATAAGGGTAAAAATATGATTTTTATATTATAAAAATATCAAGTACTTTTGTTACTTATTATATGTTAGAATCTCTGATCACATCCAAAACTAGATTAAGACTTCTTATCAAGTTTTTTTTAAATATTGCCAATAAGGGCTATTTAAACAGTCTTGCAAATGAGTTTGGAGAATCCACTAATTCTGTTAGAAAAGAACTAAATAATTTGTCTTCTGCGGGCTATTTAGAAAAACACAGCCAAAACAATAAAATTATTTACAAGGCCAACGCTTCTCACCCGCTATTTAAAATTATTCAAAAAATAGTCCATAAACACCTGGGTATTGAGGAAATTTTAGAAACGGTTTACAACAGGATTGGAGAGGTAAAAAAAATCATGCTTCTTGGAGATTATGCTAAAGGAATAGATAGTGGGCTTATAGAAATTTTAATTGTTGGGGATAATATAAATAAAAAGTATTTGGATGAAATATCTCCAAAAATTGAGTTAAAAATAAAAAGAAAAGTTAATTTTTTTGTTTCAAATAAGTCTTTAAAACAAAACTCACTAACTATTTTTGAGGCTTAATATTTATTAAAAAATTAAATTAAATTTGCACATTAATATTGTGACTTTATTGGCGAAGCCGTCTTTAATAGAAAACAAGAAGCGTGATTATTAACACGATATTAAAATAATACTATTGAGATTCTTAAAGAAAATAAAATTATGAGAGTAGGAATTACTTTTTCTTCTTTTGATCTATTACATGCCGGACATGTGGTGATGCTTAAAGAAGCAAAAAAACAATGTGATTATTTAATTGTAGGGCTGCAACTAGATCCATCACTTGATAGATCCAACAAAAATGTACCCTCGCAATCCATCATTGAGAGATACATTCAATTAAAAGGCTCCAAGTATGTGGATGAGATTATTCCCTATGTTTTAGAGCAAGATATTGAGGATATATTACGATCGTTTAAAATAGATGTTCGTATAATTGGAGAGGAATATAAAAATATTGATTTCAGTGGAAAAGAGTATTGCAAAGAAAAAGGAATAGAAATTTACTACAACTCAAGGGAGCATCGTTTTTCAAGTACAGAAATTAAAACACGTTTAAAAAAATAAATTAATATTTTAATGAAAAAATTTAAAGTAGGTGTCATTGGAAACGGGTTTGTGGGTGAAGCCATTTCGTTTGCTTTTTCTTCAGTTTCAGATTTATACGTGTATGACATAGATCCTTTAAAGAGTTTAGACGATTTGGAGTCTGTACACTCTTGTGATTTTGTTTTTATTTGCGTACCAACGCCGATGTTTGAGGATGGATCTCAAGATATATCATACGTTGAAAGCACTTTTGAAAAGGCCACAAGTAAACCAGTTTATATATTAAAATCTACTGTTTTACCAGGAACTACAGAAGGGTTATCTAAAAAATATTCAAATATTAAAATTATTTTTTCTCCTGAATTTCTCACCGAAAGAACCGCAAAATTAGACATGCTTACTCAATCCAGAATTATTTTAGGTGGGGAGTTGTCTTTAACTGAAAAAGCAAAAACCTTATTTAACGAGAGATTTAAAATTAAAAATATTATTCAAACAGATTCAAAAACAGCAGAGCTCACTAAATACATGAACAACACTTTTTTTGCTACTAAAGTCAGCATCATGAACGAGTTTAAACTTTTGTGCGATAAAATTGGAGCCAATTGGCAGGATGCATTAAAGGGTTTTGTTTCTGATGGAAGAATAGGGGACAGCCATTTAAATGTTCCAGGGCATGATGGAAAGCTCGGATATGGAGGAACGTGTTTTCCAAAAGATATCAACGCGCTTTTGTCTTTTTCTAAAAAGCATGATATTGAGTTAAACACTATTTCAGGGGGCTGGAAGACAAATTTAAAAGTAAGACAAGAAAAGGATTGGGAAGAAAAGGAAGGCCGGTCTGTGAGCTTTAAAAAAACAAAATAAACCTGACTACTGGTGGTAGTCGAGAAAAAATAAAAAAATTAAATAAGGGAGTAATTCCCATTTATGAATCTGATTTGAAATTAATAAAAAAAGACTAATATTTAAAAGACGGAGGGTATATTACTTGAAATTATTTTGAGCAATAAAAGCTCTGAAAGTTATTTCACATGTAGGATATAGAATATTGGAGGCTTTGGGGGTAATTTGAGTTCCCTAATGAGATTGTAAATTAAATTACTAAATTCGCTCAAAAAAATTAAATAATTGTTAAAAAATTAAAATATATATGAATTCAAATAAACCATTTGAAAGTGATAAAGAAAAAGTAGTGTTTAAGCCTTGGGGTAAAGAGGTTTGGCTTGAATTAAATGAAAAGTATTGTTATAAGAGAATATATATAAATGCTGGATATAAAACTTCTTATCAATATCATCATTATAAAAGAGAAACCAATTATATAATTTCTGGAGAAGCTGAAATTTGGTTAGAAAATGACCAAGGAATTGTTGAGAAAAAGATTTGTAAGGCAGGAGATTATTTTAATGTTACTCCTCCTAAAAAGCATAGAGTAATTGCTTTAACTGATATTATTTTACAGGAAGTTTCAACTCCTGAAGTTGATGACGTAATTAGAATTGGAGATGAATTTAATAGAACTGATGGTAAAATAGATGGTGAACATGAAAACCCTGGTGTATTAATACTTGCAGCAGGCAAAGGGACAAGACTTAAGCATTTGACTAAGGAATTGAATAAGGGTCTTCTTCCAATAGATAACGAAGCAATAATTTCTAAGATTATTAAACAATTTCCTTCAGATTATAAATTTGTTATAGCATTAGGCTATAAAGGAGAAGTTATAAAAGAATATTGTAAAATAGCTTTACCAAACCATGATATAACATTTGTCAATGTAGATGACATAGAAAGTTCATCTTCAGGTCCTGGTTTATCAGCTTTAAAATGCAAAAATTATTTGCAGCGCCCATTCTATATTACAACTGCTGATTGCTTAATTAAATCTCAAGTGCCACATATTGATGGAAACTGGCTTGGCTTGCATTCTACATCATACCCAGAAAAGTATGCAACTGCATTAGTTAAAGATGGAAAGATTACAGATTTTAAAGGCAAATCTATTAATGGATTTGACAAAGCTTTTATTGGATTAGCTAGTATTTTAGATTTTGATATATTCTGGAATGAACTTGAAAAAAACATCAAAGACGGTGAACTTGTGTCTGCTTTTGAGAATCCTTCTAAATATGGTGAATTATTTTCAAAGGAATTAGTTTGGTATGATACAGGTAATTTAGATGATTTGGAAAGTGCCAGAGAGGTCTTCAACGACAAGCCTTTATCATTATCAAAAACAAATTCTGAAGTAACTTATAAAGAAAATAACAGACTGATAAAGTTCATTCCAAACAATAAAGATTTACAGGATTTATTTTCAAGAAGTCAAAATATTAAAGATTTAATCCCTTCAAATGTAGGTATAACTAATAGTTTTT
>Ga0206130_10009351_pt1 | contig 10282 bp, 8 predicted proteins | sample Helgoland_Spring_9_FD_148637 | JGI IMG/M metagenome (GOLD analysis project Ga0206130, IMG submission 148637) | Pelagic subsurface seawater microbial communities from Kabeltonne, Helgoland, North Sea - Helgoland_Spring_Bloom_20160512_1 | ecosystem: Environmental > Aquatic > Marine > Epipelagic ...
GCATCTTCAATCCACCCCTTTGTCCTAGTGCTTTATCTTGAGCAGGCTTTTACCTGTCATCTCGGCTGAGGGCTCCAGCCCCATCATATCGAGCAAGGTAGGCGCGATGTCGGCGAGGATGCCATTCTTGACTTCGTAATCATGATAGTCAGCGCCTACGTATATAGCGTGCACGAGATTAGTGGTGTGTGCGGTATGTGGAGATCCATCCTCGTTGATCATCTTCTCACAATTACCATGATCAGCGGTGATTAAGAGCTTACCGCCAAGACGCAGAGTTTCCTCAGAAACACGCCTGACACCCTCATCAATCGTCTCACATGCTCTCATAGCTGCCTCAACCACACCAGTATGACCGACCATATCAGGGTTGGCAAAGTTGAGAATGCAGAGGTCGTAGTTCTTGAGCTGTTCGACCACCTTGTCCATGACCTCTGGAGCACTCATCTCAGGCTGCAGGTCATAGGTAGCAACTTTAGGAGATGGCACGATGTAGCGGTCCTCTCCTTTGTTAGGCGTCTCTTTACCGCCATTAAAGAAATAGGTCACGTGAGGATATTTCTCCGTCTCAGCGATGCGCATCTGCGTTTTGCCAGCTGCTGCTACAACTTCACCGAGCACATTCTTAAGGTTCTCGGGACCGTAGGCTACAGGCACTCCATAGGTCTCATCATATTCGGTCAGGGTGACGTAATGTACTTCAGGAGCTCCGTGAGTATCAAAGCCGTCAAATTCCGGCTTGAGAAAGGCATCGGAAATTTGTCGGGCGCGGTCGGCACGGAAGTTGAACCAGATGACAACATCACCATCATTGATACGGCGTTTGCCGTGTTCACAGAAGGTCATCGGCAGCAGGAACTCATCGGTTTTGTCCTGCTGGTATTTTTCCGCAACAGCTTCACTGGTGAGGATGTCTTTGGCTTCTCCTTTACCTTCGATAATGGCATCCCATGCGATCTGGTTACGGTCCCAGCGCTTGTCACGGTCCATCGCGTAGTAGCGCCCGATCACCGTAGCAATACGTGCACCAGACTCAGCAATGGCATCCTCCACATACTCTAGATACCCCTCACCGGCAGTCGGAGAGGTGTCACGTCCATCGGTGATTGCGTGCACCATGATCTTGTCACAGCCATTCTCTTTGGCCATTTTACACAGTGCAATAAGATGATCCTGATGGCTGTGAACACCACCGTCTGAAACCAGTCCTATAAAATGAAGTGTCTTGCCCTCAGCGGCTTTCTGCATGGCCTCCTTCAGCACTGGGTTCTGCCCAATCTCGCCATCCTTGATTGATTTATTAATGCGAGTGAGGTCCTGATAGACGATTCTTCCCGCTCCTAAGTTCAGGTGACCTACCTCTGAGTTTCCCATCTGGCCATCCGGCAAGCCAACATCTTCACCAGACGCACTGACAAAGCCTTTCGGGTAGGTGGAAAAAAGAGTCTCGTGATACGGTGTATCAGCCAAAAGTGAGGCGTTACCGTCCTTCTGGGCCGTTGCTTCCCCACCAGGATTGACCCCCCAACCGTCACGAATAATGAGCACTACAGGTTTTTTATCTGACATTGCGGGCTTGTTTTAGCTACTCGCTGATAAATTCCAATGACGAATCCTTGAAAAAATTGCCATGAACTGACCATATTGTTTCATGCTCCCAACTACACCAGATGGTGTGACCGCTTGGTTACTCGTCATCCTCGCCGCATACTGCATCGGTGTGTCGAAAGCTGGCTTCTCGGGTATCTCCTTGATCTCTGTTTTCATCCTCGCAGATCTACTCGGTGCCAAGGAGTCACTCGGCTTCGCGCTGCCGATGTTGATCATTGCCGACCTGCTCGTTTACCCAGCCTTCCGCAAGTATTCATCATGGAAGTCTGTTTGGCGGCTGACCTGGCCAGCATTGATTGGCATGGCAGTAGGCGTATGGGTTCTCGGCAGTGTCGACAATGATGCCATGCGCAGGATCATTGGCGCTATTATTTTAACGATGACCTTCACCCAGCTAGTGAAGCGTATTGAGCCAGAGAAGTTCTTCGCCATCGCCTGCACCAAGAAGTTTGGTTTTGCATGTGGCACGGCTGGAGGAATGGCAACGGTTTTAGCCAATGCCGCGGGCCCGATTATGCAAATTTATATGCTCTCCCGGCGCATGGATAAGATGGAGCTTATCGGCGTTGGGGCTCGTTTCTTCCTAATCATCAATATCCTCAAACTCCCTCTGGGCGCCGGACTCAATCTCATTACCACAGAGAGCCTAACAACCAATGTCGTTCTAGCCCCCGCCATTGCCATCGGCGTATGGAGCGGGCACCGACTAATCACTATCATCTCCCAAAGAACATTTGAGATAACGGTCATCGGCTTTGCTGCAATCGCCGGCATGCGGCTCTGCTTTTTTTAGACAACTCTCAATAAGTTTAATCAGAGCTCGCCTTAAGGGACTTAAAGAACCGCTCAAAAGCATCAGGAAAATAAGTCCTTAAGGCCTCAGTGTAGGCATAAGCATCAAGACAGTGAACCATCTTGCCTTCAGCATCTGTGAATTTTTTCAGCACGATCTTTTCGGGAACTTCTGATTCCCAGTAACGCTCCCAGTAAAAAGCTGCCTCGTAGCCATCTCGACGTAAAACCATCGTCTCAGGGTTCTTACCAACATAATCCGTGGTGGAAACAGACGTCTGAGAAGGCTCGTCTATCCATAAATTACGACCAGCCATTTGCTGATAAGTTTCTGGCGGCATACCCAAGGCATGCATCAATGTCGGCATGACGTCGATGTGGTTGACGTCCTTGCGAGTCTCACCACGCCCCATGGAAGCTGGCCATTTGATAAGGATGGGCACAGCGACTTGCTCTGGCCTCAGTGATGAACAGTGAAACCAGCTCCCCTGCTCCTGAAACTCCTCACCATGGTCACCGGTGAGAATAATAATGCTCTCATCATATCGACTTTGCGATTTGAGGAACTTGCAAAATTGTTCCAACTGGAAGTCAACCCACGCCACAGAGTTCCAATAGCGGTTCACCACTCGCTGAACTTCTTCCTTGGACGGATTTAGAGGGAATCGAGTATCTTGATCATAATCCTTGAATGGAGGATCAAATTCTTCGTGCCAATAGTAATTATAGTGCGGCGAATCTAATGCAGTAACATAAAGGCCGCCGCGTGGCCGAGCGACAACAGCCTGCATCAACCGATTCATAACAACCTCCTCACGATCGGCAATTGTAAGTTCTGTTAAGTCATTGCCGTCACAAGCTTGCTCGAGAATGTGGACCAAGTTTTTTTGGTAACCAAAGTTAGAAAATCCAAAATCCTTATAACTTAAGTCGCATACAGCACGTGCTTCTATCTGGTAGCCTGCTTTTTTTAAATACTGAAGAGCTAGGGCACCTTTAAACTCATCTCTGTGGGGAATCTCCTCTAATGCCTCTCGCCAAAAAACAGGCATTCGACTGTGAAAAAAACTAAACCAAGACAAGTGAGTGGCATTCGAGGCAGCCCAGGTGCCCTCAAAATTTTGGCACTCAAGATCACGAAAACGCGTCATAAATGGCGCAATAGGCGGCTTAAGAGTGTCACTGCGCAGACTCTCGAGCATGAAAATAAAAACATCGGGTTTATTTTCTAACTCATAGACCTCAAGATTGGTTGGCACTTGCGCTTGATGAAAAACAACATCAAAGCTGCCCAAGCCTTGCGGCGGTGTGAACATCCCAATATGAAGATTAAAGTTTGTCTTTTCGTCTTGCCTGACCGTTATTTTTTTCCACGTTGCACCTATGCCTTGCTCAACCAAAACACCCATCCAAGAGAAGACGACAAGCACAACGAAAAAACCCAAGGATAAACGAGTTTTACATTGATGCGATATCCAGTGACACACCGCAGACATAGCAAAGGCAGATAGTAAAACCCCTAAAACAATAAACCATACACCGACTAGGCTAACGTCCAAGCCGCTGGTCTGTAGCTCAACAGCAAGATCCAGCTTGCCGCCAGCGCTCAATGCATTTGCGACATCGATTAATGTTCTATTCCACATCACACCAAGAAGCTGATCAATAACAACCAACAAAGGCACCAAGGCCACGATCAACCACGGCACCCAACGAAGATATTTAGGCGCCGAGCGCGTAGCGAGCTCAACCAGCAAGCATGTTGCAGACACTAAGAAGATGTGTGTTAAAAATCGGCCGATAAAAATGCTCAACTTCTCGCCTAAACTTGCATCCATAGCAAAAATCAAAGGGGCATTGTTGATCACCAAACTAGCCAAAAGCACAAAAAAGAAGACTAGGTTAACATGATTTTTTTTATCCAACCATAGCAACAAATCATTCCATCCTAACCAATCGGAGGATCTCACATTTCGTCTCTTATAGGCAAAAGCAAGGCTTCCCATGATCAAAACAATAAACAGATATGGGTATAAACGATCGAGAATCATCGTACTGAGCTCCAATAAGCCTAAACCAAATAATAAGCCCGCTGTGACTGACATTACCCCATCCAGATTACCGGATAACCACTTCCCTAGGCGCCACCATGAGCCGCCTACCACTCCTCCTGCTGCCATCAAACCTATGGCTGTGATCAGGTTATAGGCAAAGTTACCCGACCCAAGACGTATGGGGATTTCAGTAAACAACCAGGTTTCACCTTTCGCATAAGGAGCCAACAAGCACATCATCCCACCCAACCAGGCAACTAGGTGCTGCCAATGGAAGAATTCGCGATTACTTTTCTGCATGCTGGCCAAATGCATGATGCGCCATTACCAAGCACAATCAATATTAGCAAGTACGTCTTAATCACCTAGAAGACACGTATTTTGATGCTAAAAAAGCCGCTCACAGCCTAAAACATAGTAAATATAATGATAATAGAATATCCATGGAGTCTCACCGTTGATCAATCAATGATGTCTAGAGCTTATTTTTCATCATAATTATGCGAAAAACAGTTGCAATCGACCAACTGATGGGATAGTTCTCCCGCCCGCTCGGGCTATTCAATCAACGCTTGAGCCGAATCAACCAATTTCCTAACCCGAGGTCACCATGAACATTATCGACAAAATCGAAAACGAACAGCTCAAAGACGTCGCAGACTTCAATGTCGGAGACAGCCTTAAAGTCCACACCCGAGTGGTTGAAGGCGGAAAAGAAAGAATCCAGCTTTTCGCGGGTCTTTGCATTGGAAAAAAGGGCAGCGGCCTCAACACCTCTTACACCGTTCGTAAAATTTCCTCCGGTGAAGGTGTCGAGCGTGTTTTCCCTCTTCACACACCACGTGTTGCCAAGATCGAAGTAACTCGCCGCGGAAAAGTTCGCCGTGCTAAGCTCAACTACCTTCGTGATCGTGTTGGCAAGCGTGCTCTCTATGTGAAGCCTGCGGATGGCTCAGACGCCGAGTAAGTTTAGAGCTTATCCTACTCAATTCTAATTTTCAAAAAGCCTCCTTCACGGGTGGCTTTTTTTGTGCCAAGAAAGCCCCTCAATTTATCGAACGTAAAATATAACTAAGGCCCTCAGCCAATCATGCGTGTTCCCATACCTACCGTTGTCACCCTATCCATTTCTGTCGCATTGACAGTATGGTTTGTAGCGACGCGTAAAATGGATTTTGCGCAAGAGCCGACGCCTGAGGAATACGTCCAAATCGCAGAGCAATGGGAGCTGAACAAACCACACATTCAACCTGTCAATTCAGTTGCAAGCCAGCGCGCTGAAGCACACGCACAAAAGACAAGCCAGCTGGTCGCAAATCATCTCAAAAAAAACACAGAGCACTACCCTGAGATTGATCCTAAACGTCTACCTACACTCGCTGAATACGGAATCTTACAAGACAAAGGCTCAGCATATTTGTGTCGTTACGCAACTTTCCTCGAATCAGAAGGATACGCACAGCACGCCCTACTCGCATGGGAACGTGTCATAGACACAACAGATCCAAACGAGAAGCAACGCAACCGAGCTATAAGATCAATCATGCGGCTCAAATCGAGCCTGCCGCCATTGAGTTCCTCAGCTGAGGCAGTAAGGTCTATCACCCTGCACGTAGGAGCAAGCATCAGCGACGCTAAGTTGCTAGAAGCCGCACTCGAAAGCACCGCCAAGAGCATCGAAAAAGCATCAGGTGGCCTGATCCATACAAAAACTAATATCTCACTGGCAAAAAAGCCTCATAAACAAGCCGCATCCTCTCCTATGGCCCTATGGCTATCCCGCCCAACGAGCTTAAGTGGCAAGAGCCGCCAAGATACGATGCCTGTCTCATTTATTGCCGACCCTAATAATGAACAGGCGCTTGCCAGCGAACTCCACGCTGGAGTGTATGCAATCGTCCGCAAAAACCTCACTCAGAAAACCGGTTTTTCCAAGCTACCTGAGCGCCCAATCAACATCAAAGCAGATGAACTCGTGCAATTTCATATCACACGCCTCATGTGGCGTGAATTTTTCAACAGCATAAAAGATTAGAAGCTTGTCGATTACCTACATACTGTAGGATTCCTCAACTCGTTTGGCGACATCACGGTAGCCATAATCAACTTCGTAGATTTGCTTAAAGCTGTCGAGAGCTGCCTGCTTGTCATCCATATCAAGGTGAACCAAGCCTTTCTCATAGAGAATCTCCTTTTTGGTGCCATCCATACCGTGCAAATCCTCAAGAGCATCTGATAATTGTTTAATAGATAGGTCATGCATGCCCTTGGAGCGGAATGTCTTACCGAGCAGTAACAGAACACGAGTTCGAATATGCGGATTTCGAGTTGCCTGTTGCAAATGCGGAATAGCATCGCTGTAATTACCAGCATTGTAGAGTGCCAAGCCAAGCTCATATCTCAACTGCGGATCTGTGGGATTCCTCTCGACAGCCGCTCTTGCCTCCGCCACCTGCTGCTCAGTGCGACTTTTGAGCATTGTCTCATATTTTGTGCGAAGCTCAGCATCTTCTGGATTTTCATCAGACATACGCTTGATCTCTCCGAGTTCAACCTCTGCTGCTTTGGACTTCATGAAATCAGCCTTGCTTTGCAGGGCTACATCCATGCTACTTAATTCAAAAGCACGAGCATAGTAGGCATGAGAATTACTCCAGTCTTCAAGCTGCTCGTAGAGATTTGCTATTTCCTTAGCGAGCAAAAGATTGTTTTGATCGCTCGCATACCCCTCGGTAAGAATCTTAAGCTGTTCTTGTATTTGATCCCGGGTCATCGCTGCCCTATTCGATGCCTCAAGCTTGGCTGCCTCCTCCGTGTTTTTCATTACATCACGAAAACCTTTAGCTTCTTCCCAATTTTGCTTTTTCATGGAAGCTCGAGCAACCGCATCTTTAGCTGCTTTGACCGCGTCAGTATCAGTGGAATCACGTTTGACAATATCTGCGTAGACATCTGCCGCTTTGTCGGGAAAATCACGTGCTAAGTAATGCTCGGCCAGCTTGTGCAACAGCATAGTATTAGCTGATGCGTTGTTTCTTACGTTCTCGAGAGCATATGCAGCTGTGTTCAGCATATTGAGTCTCATAGCACAATCATAGAGCACATCATGGGCGTTATCATCAAAGGGATTTTTTGACAATTCTTGTTCAACCGCCATCATTCCAGCAATAGGATCTTTTTTGCCCAGTGATGCAATCTTCATAATTGTCAGCCCGCCCCCTCCAAAAAAACTCTTTTTGATCTTCTTACCTGCATTAGCAGCAATCGCACAACTCCTTGCCAACTTGCGTGCATCAATAAAGCCAGGGTGCTCCTCTAGCACAGCATGGCACAACTTAATCGCATAAGCATGGTGTCCCATTTCTAATGCACTTTGAGCCTTCAGCCAGAGAGCCCTTGAATCTGGGGGTAAGTTTTCCTCAACGATTTCGACAACCTCAACAAGCTCTTGGTTTTCCTCCTTGTGTTCATCGTTGTTCGACTTGTCTTTCCTCTTTTTCATATCAGCTCGTATTTCAATAAGGTCAGTTTGTCACAGAAACTGCCAAAAGATTACTCCCCACAAGTTGACGCATTAAAATTGAATAGCAAGCTATTGCGTGATTTTTTGCAGCCAAAAAATGACGCTGCCAAAGCTAATCCCCCTCTCCAGTATGTTCGAGAAATAGGCTCCATCAGTCACCTCTCACCTTCTTGATTCAGCCCTCATCTGCGCATGCCATCATTTCATTTACATTGACATTTCGGCTCACTAATGGATAGTGTTTGCGTGCGTAAGCTTTGCTCATACCTTTTAATTCTGACATTTCTCACCGCCTATGGGCGCTGTGTGGCTGATCAATTGGGTATTTTGCACACCAGTGGCACTGCCTGTTGCACCGTCGTATGTGAGGATGTTGATCTCAGCTGCGTGCAATGCCCAGAAACCGAGGCTGCAGAAACTCAGCAACCGCACCACCCTGCAGACGAGAATGAACCCGCACCCTGCCAGCTCTGTTTCATCCTCGACACAGACAGTGTCATGTTGGGGGCCGAAATGAAAATGCCCACGCCGCATTTCCATGACTACCCTGATAGTCTCGCTTACACTTTATTTTCGACACACACCTTGCACAGCCACTTTGGGCTGTCAGATTTTGTGCTCCGAAGCTCGGGCCAACCGGGCCCTGCTATTGAACAGCACTCACGTTTATTGCTCACGTGCGGCAAAGCGACTCCCGTTCGAGGCCCATCAGTTGCCTGATGCGCACGCTCCCACAACCTGCCCATTCTTGAGCAGCTTTTTTGTGTGAGTTCGTGTTGCCATTTGCCGTGGTCGTTTATGAGCCCACGGCATTCACTCTCGAGAATTGGGTATGTCCATCTCGATTTCTATTTCGAAACACTAAGTTATTTTCTCACATGCCATTGCAATATCGCCTACCTTTCATCGGCCATCTAAAAACACCATTGATAGTGTCCATGATGACCCTCTTAACCCTATCAGCCGCATCACTGCATGCGCAGGAGTCACTGATCATCTCACTGGACTCTATCGAAGACCGCATTCAAAAACAAAACCCAGACCTAGCTGCTGCACGCAAGCGCATTGCTGAGGCCAAGGGCAGGCTTGATCAATCAGGGCGCTTGAGTAACCCCGTATTTGGAATCGAGGCCTCACAGGACCCTAGTTTTGATGAGCACGCGCTGAGTGTCAGCATTGCCCAGAAATTCCCTATTACTAACCGGCTAGCTCTCGCACGTGCCATATCTCAGACCTCCTTACAAGCGGCAGAAGCCGAAGTGCTTGATGTCGAGCGACGCCTCAGCGCAACGGCCAAGCAGCTAGTCATTCAAATTCTAGCGAATCAACAGCACCGGCAGCTGCTCAAAAAACAGCAGACTCTTGCCCATCAATTCGCCACACATTTAAGCGACTCAGCAGATAAGGGCGAAGGCTCAGTTCTCGATGCTGGCCAAGCTAAACTGGAGGCTGCGCAATTCACCAATAAACTTCGCCAGCTCAGCGCTAGGTCAGCCTCTTTTCATGGCCAGCTCAAGCCCCTGCTCGGCATGGGCACCACAGAGCTGCTCTCAGTAACCGGCAACTTATCGGGCTTTCATCTGCCATCAAGCTCAGCGCACACAAACCAGCGTCCAGATCTGCAAGCCGCCAAACTTCACGCTACCGCTGCCACTCAGTCCGCCGCACTGGAGCGCGCCAAATCACGTGACGATATAGAGCTCACCTTCACTGCAGGAGTAGAGCGCACGGAAGATGTCCCAGTGGGATACGACTCCGAGAAGCATTTTGGCATTGGCTTTCGCATTCCCCTTCCCCTCTGGAATAAAAACAAAGGAGCTATCGATGCAGCAGACGCACGCTCTGAGCGCAAGCATCTGGAAGCCAGCGCGCTCGATCACAAGATCCAACACCAAGCCTCTACCGCATACACGGAAATGTCAGAGTGGGCAAAAATAGGACGGGAAATATCCCTCAATCTACTACCCATGGCTCGCAAGCAAGCAGAGCTCGCTGTCAAAGCCTACCACGAGGGACAAGGAGACCTCCAGGCGACACTTCGTGCCAGAGAGCAAGTTCTCGACCTTAGCTCTGCCGAACTCAAAGCGCTTCGTGACTTTCATCTAGCAAAGACCCGCTATCAAGCCGCTCTCAACCAGTAACTTCATCTTATTTTCTAAACAGCTAACACCATGAAAAATTTACCAATACGCACCTCCCTAGCTCTCTCACTCTGCGTGATGGGCTGCATGATGATCGATGCAGGACAAACAGACAGCTCCTCTGAGGGTTTTATCCCCTTGAAACCCGAAGGCATCAAAAA
>Ga0206130_10009353_pt1 | contig 10282 bp, 10 predicted proteins | sample Helgoland_Spring_9_FD_148637 | JGI IMG/M metagenome (GOLD analysis project Ga0206130, IMG submission 148637) | Pelagic subsurface seawater microbial communities from Kabeltonne, Helgoland, North Sea - Helgoland_Spring_Bloom_20160512_1 | ecosystem: Environmental > Aquatic > Marine > Epipelagic ...
GAGCGCCGCAATCATTGGGAGAAGACCTCGCACTCGTTGCTGGTCGGCGCCATCCTGCACGTCCTCTACGCCGAGCCGGACAAGACGCTCGCCGGCGTCGCATCGTTCCTCTCCGATCCGTCGCGGACGATCGAGCAGGCGCTGGCGGCGATGATGGCGACGCCGCACTTGGGCAAAGCCGGGGTGCATCCCGTGGTCGCCAGCGCCGCGCGCGAATTGCTGAACAAATCGGACAACGAGCGATCGGGCGTGCTCTCCACCGCCATGTCGTTCCTGGGCCTCTATCGCGATCCGGTCGTGGCGCAGGTCACGCGCGCCTGCCAGTGGCGCATATCGGATCTGGTCGAGGGTGAGCGGCCAGCGACGCTCTATCTGGTCGTCCCGCCCAGCGACATATCGCGCACCAAGCCGCTCATCCGGCTCATCCTCAACCAGATCGGTCGCCGCCTGACCGAGGAGCTGACGCCGAACGGCAACCGCCATCGCGTGCTCTTGATGCTCGACGAGTTTCCGGCGCTCGGCCGCCTCGATTTCTTCGAGTCCGCGCTGGCCTTCATGGCTGGCTATGGTCTCAAGGCATTCCTGATCGCGCAGTCTCTCAACCAGATAGAGAAGGCTTACGGCCCGAACAACGCGATCCTCGACAACTGCCATGTGCGCGTGAGCTTCGCCACCAACGACGAGCGCACCGCCAAGCGGGTGTCGGACGCGCTCGGCACCGCGACCGAGATGCGGGCGATGAAGAACTACGCGGGTCACAGGCTTTCGCCCTGGCTCGGGCATCTGATGGTGTCGCGCTCCGAGACCGCTCGCCAACTCCTCACGCCGGGCGAGGTGATGCAGCTTCCGCCCGACGACGAGATCGTGATGGTGGCGGGCGTCCATCCGATCCGGGCAAAGAAGGCGCGCTACTTTCGCGACCGCCGTTTCGCCGAGCGGATCATGGACGCGCCCAAGCCTGCCACCGGCGCGGCACGGCCGGACGACTGGACCGGGCGCGCGGCGGCCGCCAGTCCGGCCGATGTGGCGCGGATCGTGCGCGCGCAGGAAGACGCGGCCAATGGCGGCCTGCGCCGCGAACCCGAGCTGCCCGAGCATGTCGCCATTGCACCCGAGACGCCGCCTCCGCCGAGCCAAGAGTTTGCGATCGTCGATGACGAACCCGATGACGCCGCGCGGCAGGCCGCGGTGCGCCGCCGGATGCAGGGTCTGGCGCGGCAGGCGTCGCTCGACCCCGGCGACGGCATCGAGCTGTAGGAGACTGCGATGCGCGTGCGGCTCAACGTCTATTTCCCGCCGGCGCTTGCCAAGCAGGTCGACGAGTTGGCGATCCGACGCCGCATCTCGCGTTCGGCGATCGTGGAGGCAGCGGTGGCATCCTACCTGTCGCCGGACGGCGCCGATCGCATGGAGGCGGCATTCGCGCGCCGGCTCGACCGGCTCTCGCGGCAGGTGCAGCGATTGGAGCGCAACACGGGCCTCACGACCGAGGCGCTGGCGGTGTTCGTCCGCTTCTGGCTGTCGGTCACGCCACCACTCCCCGACGACGAGCAGGCAGCAGCGCAGGTGAAGGGCCGTAAGCGTTATGAAGGCTTCGTCCAGACGCTCGGCCGGCGCTATGCTAACGGCAAGAGCCTTTTGGACGAGATACCTGAGGATGTCTGGCGCCGTGCATCGGGAAGCGATGAGGATACGGCTTAGGGAGCAGATTGACCGCTTCCGACACAAGCCCCGGTCGTTCCGCTAACGAGCGCCTTCTCCTTTGGCCGGCCGGTCGCGCGTCGCTTCAGCAGTCACATTTCTTCGTCTCCAGCAGCGAGCTTCGGGAAAGCTCAAGCGGGAGCAGATTTTGGGAAGGCGGCCTTTCGAAAGCACCGAGCAAACCGATCCAGCTTTGCCACTGAACCTTCCCTGTTGGGGAAGCAGGCGCGCATCACAAGCCGCTTCCAAATTCGGTTTAGGTGCGCATGATGCCACCATGATCGATACCGACCGCCTCACCCTGAACAAGCCGACGCTCGCGGACTTTGATGACTCGTATGCGATGAGCAGCGATGCCGCAGTTGCCGCGTTCATCGGCGGCAAACCCGCAAGCCGGGAAGATGCTTGGAGCAAGCTCTTACGCAATATTGGACATTGGGCTTCGTTCGGATACGGCATCTTTACCGTAAGGGAGAAGGCTGGTGGTACCTTTGTTGGTGAAGTGGGGCTTGCCCATTTCTCGCGCGGCCTGGGCCAATCCTTCGATCCATTTCCCGAAGCAGCATGGGTCTTAGCCACCAGCGCGCATGGCAAGGGGTACGCGACGGAGGCGGTGGCCGCTACGCACGCTTGGATGGATCGGAACTGGAAGCCTCAGCGTACGGTCTGCATCATTCACCCCGACAACCGGCCTTCGATCCACGTGGCAGAGAAGCTGGGATATGCCGGTTTCGGCGAAACCGAGTACCGAGGCGCGCGCTCTACGATGTTCGAGCGCCAATAAGCATATTTTCGAAACTCGATCGTTTTCGGGACCCCCGGCGGCATCACGAGCGGCTGCCATCCGCCCCAGGTCGCTTGATCGCTGCCGGGTAGGAAGGTCCGCACCATCGGACATTTCGATTCGCGAGCTGATGGATGCGATCTGGCGGCTTAGTTAAAACTCGAAGCCTCATGGTGAAAGCCGAACTCGCCACCGGCAACGTATCTGCCGCCGCCTCTACTACGCCTTTGACTAGCTATTGCAGCGGCTGAGTTTCTGGCTCTCTTAATGTGCTCCTGACGCCGGGCGGCTGTTCGCTCGGCCCATTCAGGGGCATGTGTCTTGACCGTCCACCCGATCCGATCCGAGGCCAAGACGCGCGGTGCGAGGATGCTGCGCACGGCGCTCGGGCCGTCGATCGCGGCCTGGCTCGACGATCCCGCCGTGATCGAGGTGATGCTGAACCCGGATGGCCGGCTTTGGCTCGACCGGCTCGGTGATGGCATCAGCGATACTGGCCAGGTGCTGAACGCGGCGGACGGCGAGCGCATCGTCCGGCTGGTCGCGCACCATGTTGGCGTCGAGGTTCATGTGCGCAGCCCCCGCGTCTCCGCCGAGTTGCCCGAAGGCGGCGAGCGGTTCGAGGGTTTGCTGCCGCCCGTGGTCGCCGCGCCGGCCTTCGCGATCCGCAAGCCCGCCGTCGCAGTGTTCACGCTCGACGATTATGCGGCGGCGGGGATCATGTCGGCGTCTCACGCCGAGGCGCTGCGGCACGGCGTCGGGACGCGCGCCAACATCCTCGTCGCGGGCGGGACCGGCAGCGGCAAGACCACGCTGGTCAATGCGCTGCTGGCCGAAGTCGCCAAGACCACGGACCGCATCGTCCTGATCGAAGACACGCGCGAGCTACAATGCGCCGCGCCAAATCTCGTCGCCATGCGCACCAAGGATGGCGTCGTTTCGTTGTCCGATCTCGTCCGGTCCAGTCTTCGCCTGCGGCCTGACCGAATCCCGATCGGCGAGGTGCGCGGCGCCGAGGCGCTCGACCTTCTCAAAGCCTGGGGCACCGGACACCCCGGCGGCATCGGCACCATCCACGCCGGCACGGCGCTCGGCGCACTGCGTCGCATGGAGCAGCTCATTCAGGAGGCCGTGGTGACTGTCCCTCGCGCGCTGCTGGCCGAGACCATCGACATCATCGCCGTTCTTGTCCGCGACGGACACGGCCGCCGCCTCGCCGAACTGGCCCGCGTCGAAGGGCTCGACGCCGCGACCGGGGACTACCGCCTCACGCCGCTGACCACCCCCCAACCCGGAGACCTGCCATGATCCATGCCCTTCGGCATGGCGCACGCCGCGCCATGCTCACCGCCACCGCCAGCGTGATCGCGCTGAGCATTTCCGTTCCGGCCCATGCAGGCGGTTCGTCGATGCCGTGGGAAGCCCCGCTGCAATCCATCCTCGAATCCATCGAGGGGCCGGTGGCGAAGATCGTCGCGGTCATCATCATCATCGTGACCGGCTTGACGCTCGCGTTCGGCGATACGAGCGGCGGCTTCCGCCGGCTGATCCAGATCGTGTTCGGCCTGTCGATCGCGTTCGCCGCCAGCTCCTTCTTCCTGTCGTTCTTCAGCTTCGGCGGCGGGGCGCTCGTCTGATGGAGAGCGCCGAGCCGATCGCGGGTTTCCATGCCCCCGTCCACCGGGCGCTGACCGAGCCGATCTTGCTCGGCGGCGCCCCACGCTCGCTCGCCATCGTCAACGGGACGCTGGCGGGCGCGATCGGCCTCGGCCTGCGCCTCTGGATCGCCGGGCTGGTCATCTGGGCCATCGGCCATGCGCTGTCCGTCTGGGCCACCCGCCGCGATCCGCAATTCGTGGACGTAGCCCGCCGTCACCTCCGTTACCCGAGCTGGATGCAGCCATGATGAGCTTGCGCGAATATCGCAACAAGGCGGCGCATCTCGCCGACTTCCTGCCCTGGGCCGCGCTGGTCGGCGAAGGCGTCGTGCTCAATAAGGACGGCTCGTTCCAGCGCACCGCCCGATTCCGCGGCCCCGATCTCGACAGCGCGACGCCCGCCGAGCTGGTGGCGATAACCGCGCGGCTGAACAATTCGCTGCGCCGGCTCGGTTCGGGCTGGGCGATCTTCGTCGAAGCGCAGCGAACCCCCGCGCTCGACTATCCCGAAGATGATTTCCCCGATCCCGTGTCGGCGCTGGTCGATATGGAGCGGCGCGAACAATTCCGCGAGGAAGGTGCGCATTTCGAGAGCGCCTATTACCTGACGCTGCTGTGGATGCCGCCGGCCGAGGAAGCCGCGCGCGCCGAAGGCTGGCTCTACGAGGGCCGGTCCACCAGCGGCGTCGATCCGTGGGAGCTGCTCAAGGGCTTCACGGATCGCAGCGATCGAGTGCTCAGCCTGGTCGAAGGCTTCGTGCCCGAGGTCCGCTCGCTCGATGACGCTGAGACGCTGACCTACCTGCACAGCACCATCTCGACCCGCCGCCAGCGCGTGCGCGTGCCCGAGACGCCGATGCACCTGGACGCGCTGCTCGTCGACGAGCCGCTCACCGGCGGGCTGGAGCCGCGCCTGGGCGACCATCATCTCCGCACGCTCACCATCGTTGGATTCCCGAGCGTCACCTTTCCAGGCCTGCTCGACGAATTGAACCGGCTCGCCTTCGAGTATCGCTGGTCCACCCGCGCGATCATGCTCGACAAGACCGACGCGACCAAGCTGCTGACGCGCATCCGTCGCCAGTGGTTCGCCAAGCGCAAGTCGGTCGCGGCCATCCTCAAGGAAGTGATGACCAACGAGGCGAGCACGCTGCTCGACAGCGACGCCTCGAATAAGGCCGCCGACGCCGACACCGCCCTGCAGGAGCTGGGCGCCGACTATGCCGGCATGGCTTATGTCACTGCGACGGTGGCGGTGTGGGATCGTGATCCGGCCATCGCCGCCGAGAAGCTCCGGCTGGTCGAGAAGGTCATCCAGGCCCGCGACTTCACCGTAATCCCCGAGGGAATGAACGCGATCGAGGCATGGCTGGGGAGTCTCCCTGGCCACACCTACGCCAACGTCCGCCAGCCCCCGATTTCCACCATCAATCTCGCCCACCTGATCCCCCTGTCAGCAGTATGGGCGGGGCCGGAACGGGACGAGCATTTCGGTGCGCCCCCCCTGCTTTACGGCAAGACCGAAGGCTCGACCCCGTTCCGGTTTTCCCTTCATGTCGGCGATGTCGGTCACACTCTCATCGTCGGCCCGACCGGCGCGGGCAAGTCCGTGCTGCTCGCGCTGATGGCGATGCAGTTCCGCCGCTACGAGAATGCCCAGGTCTTCGCCTTCGACTTCGGCGGCAGCATCCGCGCCGCCGCGATCGGGATGGGCGGCGACTGGCAGGATCTCGGCGGCATGTTGGCTGACGAGGCGGAGACCGGCGTGCAACTCCAGCCGCTCGCGCGGATCGACGATCCCGCCGAGCGCGCCTGGGCAGCCGAATGGCTGGCGGCGATTTTGTCCAGCGAAGGTGTGGCGGTCGATCCGCAGGCCAAGGAACATCTGTGGTCGGCGCTCGGATCGCTGGCGTCCGCGCCGGTGGCGGAGCGGACGCTGACCGGGCTCGCCGTCCTGTTGCAGAGCCAGCAGCTCAAGCAGGCGCTCGCCCCCTATTGCATCGGCGGGACGTGGGGCCGGCTGCTCGACGCCGAGTCCGAGCGCATCGGCGAGGCGTCGGTGCAAGCCTTCGAAACCGAGGGTTTGGTCGGCGCAGGCTCGGCCGCGGCGGTGCTGTCCTACCTGTTCCACCGGGTCGGCGATCGGCTCGACGGCTCACCCACGCTCATCATCATCGACGAGGGCTGGCTAGTGCTCGACAGCCCGGACTTCGCGGCGCAGCTCCGCGAGTGGCTGAAGACGTTGCGAAAGAAGAACGCGAGCGTCGTCTTCGCCACGCAGAGCCTCGCCGACATCGAAACCAGCGACATCGCGCCGGCCATCATCGAGAGCTGCCCGACGCGCATTTTCTTGCCGAACGAACGGGCCGCCGAGCCGCAGATCGCCGCAATCTACGAGCGGTTCGGACTCAATGCCCGCCAGATCGAGATATTGAGCCGGGCTACGCCGAAGCGGGATTATTACTGCCAGAGCCGCCGCGGCAACCGCCTGTTCGAGCTGGGGCTGGGCGAGGTGGCACTGGCGTTCGCCGCCGCCTCCGCCAAGACCGACCAGCTCGCTATCGCCGACATCATCGAGGCGCGAGGCCAGTCCGGCTTTGCGGCCGAGTGGCTGCGGCGCTGCGGCTGCGCCTGGGCGGCCGACCTTCTTCCCGAACCCCAACCCGATCCGCTGGCCGTTCGCCGGGAAGATACCGGCCAGCTCTCCCTTACCTTGAAGGACACGACCGCATGAAGCCCTCCATCCTCCGCCGTGCCGTCCTGGCCGGCGCCATCGCTACATCAAGCATGATTGGCATCACCGTCGCGACGCCCGCGCACGCTCAGTTCGGCGGCATCGTCTACGACCCGACCAACTATGCGCAGAACGTGCTGACGGCCGCCCGGTCGCTCCAGCAGGTCAACAACCAGATTCAGCAGATCCAGCAGCAGGCGACGAGCCTCATCAACGAGGCGCGCAATCTGACTTCGCTGCCGTTCAGCTCGCTCCAGCAGCTCCAGAGCCAAGTGCAGCGCACCCAGCAGCTTCTCGGCGAGGCGCAACGCATCGCATACGACGTGCAGAACGTCCAGCAGGCGTTCACCAGCCGCTACAAGGGCGCGGCGCTGACCGGCAGCGACGCGCAGATGGTCGCCAACGCCAATGCCCGCTGGGAGGATAGCGTCGGCGCGTTCGAGGACGCGCTGCGCGTTCAGGCGGGCGTCGTCGGCAACATCGAAGGCGCGCGCAGGACGATGGATGGACTGGTCACGTCCAGCCAGTCGGCGACCGGCGCGCTTCAAGCCGCCCAGGCAGGCAACCAGCTTCTCGCGCTGCAATCGCAGCAGCTCGCGGATCTGACGGCGCTGCTCGCCGCGCAGGGCCGAGCGCAGGCGCTGGACTCGGCGCGCAACGCGGCCGTCGAAGCCGAAAGCCGCGAACGGCTCCGCCGCTTCCTGGCGCGACCCACCGGCTACCAGCCGGGCAACGCGCGCATGTTCCACGACTGAATCGCATGGACACCAAGCTCCTCGCGCGCATCGGCGCTGTCATCTTCATCGCCATTGCGATCACGATGACGGCGATCGAGATGAGCCGCCCGCCCGAACCCGCGCGCGAGGAGCCGGCGGCCATCGCCGACAGCCCGGCGACGGCCGACCCGCTGCTGATCGAGCTGCGCCGTTGCCAATCCCTCGGCCAGGCCGGCGCGAGCGATCCTGATTGCCTCCGCGCATGGGCGGAGAGCCGCCGCCGGTTTCTCGCGCCCGGTGCGCGCCCCGCCGCTCGTATCGCCGACGATACGTCGGCACAGGAGAACTGACATGGGCGGCACCGGCGTCGTCGATCGCTTTCTAGACGTGTTCACCCGCTACATCGACAGCGGGTTTGGACTGCTCGGCGGTGAAGTGGCGTTCATCGCCACCACGCTGATCGTTATCGACGTGACCTTGGCCGCGCTGTTCTGGACGTGGGGCGAAGGCGACGACATCATCGCGCGCCTCGTCAAGAAGACCCTGTCCGTCGGCGTTTTCGCCTACATCATCGGCAACTGGAACAGCCTGGCGCGCATCGTGTTCGAGAGCTTCGCCGGGCTTGGTCTCAAAGCATCCGGCACCGGATTTACCGCCGCCGAACTGCTTCAGCCGGGGCGCGTCGCCCAAGTCGGCCTCGAAGCCGGCGAACCCATCCTCCAGTCGATTTCCGACCTGATGGGCTGGGTCGCTTTCTTCGAGAACTTCATCCAGATCGCTGTGCTGCTGTTCGCCTGGGTGCTGGTCATCCTCGCCTTCTTTATCCTTTCGATCCAGCTTTTCATCACGCTGATCGAGTTCAAGCTGGCGACGCTCGCCGGCTTCGTGCTGATCCCCTTCGGCCTGTTCGGCAAGACCGCCTTCATGGCCGAGCGCGTGCTGGGGCTGGTGATCTCGTCGGGCGTGAAGGTGCTGGTGCTCGCCGTGATCGTCGGCATCGGCTCGACGCTATTCGACGAGTTTCGCGCCGGATTTGGCGGCGCGCAGCCGAGCATCGAGGATGCGATGGCGGTGGCGCTCGCGTCGCTTTGCCTGCTTGGCCTCGGCATCTTCGGGCCGAGCATCGCCAACGGCATTGTCTCGGGCGGTCCTGCGCTGGGCGCTGGCGCCGCAGCCGGAACCGTGCTCGCGGCTGGCGGTGCGCTGCTCGGTGGCGCAGCCGCCGCCCGCCTTGGCGCTGGCGCGATGGCGGGTGCGGTCGGCGGTGCAGCACGCGGCGGCGCGTTCGCTTCGGGCGCAGCAAGCAGCGCCTACGCCCTCGGCTCAGCCGGCAAGACCGGCGGCGCTGCGGTCGCAGGCGGTGCGGCCGGTGTCGGCCGCGCGGCCGCCGGCGCGGCTATGTCGCCGCTGCGCAAGGCCGCTGCTTCGCTCAAGGACAGCTATCGCGCCGGGGGCCGCGCCGCCGTCACTGCGACGGGCGGCGCCATCTCGGGCGGCACGCCGGCCGCAGCATCGTCGTCATCGCCATCCGGCGCGCCCGCTTGGGCCGCCAGCATGAAGAACCGCCAGACCATGACCCACGGCGCGACCGTCGCCGCCCAGACACTACGCTCCGGCGATGGCGGGGGCAGCGGCGCATCGGTCGATGTCAGCCAGAAGGATTGATCCATGTTTCGACGACCCAGCATCCGCTACGGCCAAACCCCCGAACCGACGACCCCCTACCAGCGCGCGGCGCAGGTCTGGGACGACCGGATCGGCTCATCCCGCGTCCAGGCGAAGAACTGGCGACTCGCCTTCTTTGGCGCGCTGGCCCTCTCGGGCGGCCTAGCCGGCGGCCTCGTTTGGCAATCGACGCGCGGCCACATCGTGCCTTGGGTGGTGCAGGTTGATCGGCTCGGCGAGGCGCAGGCGGTCGCGCCGGCCGAGGCCGGCTATCGTCCCACCGATCCGCAAGTGGCGTTTCATCTCGCCCGCTTCATCGAACAGGTGCGCAGCATCCCGGCCGATCCGGTCATCGTGCGGCAGAATTGGCTCCGGGCTTACGACTTCACGACTGACAAAGGCGCGTTGTTCCTCAACGACTATGCGCGGGCCAACGACCCCTTCGCCAATGTCGGTCGAGTGCAGGTCGCGGTGGACGTCTCGAGTGTCATCCGCGCGTCGCCGGACAGCTTCCGCGTCGCATGGACCGAGCGCCGCTATCAGGACGGCAGCCTCGCCGCCACCGAACGCTGGTCGGCGATCCTCACCGTCGTCGTGCAGCCCCCGCGCACGCCCGACGCCCTGCGCAAGAATCCGCTTGGCGTTTTCGTCAATGCCCTCAACTGGTCGAAGGAGTTGTCGCAATGATCGCCAGTCCGTTCCGCCGCGCCGCCTTGGCGGCGCTGCTTGTCTCCGCTTCCGCGCTCGCCGGCTGCGCCACCACATCGGCGAAGCCGCCGGTTATCGCCTATGACGATCCGCCCGCCGAAATTGCCGCGACCCCCGCGCCAGAACGGCCGCGCGCGGTTGAGGTGGTGGCGATCCCCGAGCCATTGCCGCTTCCGGGCCAGTTGAAGCCGGTGACGGACGCGCCCCGCGCGCGGGAGCCATCCGATCCCCGCCAGCGCGTCGGCGTGGCGAACGCCGCTGCCCGAGTGCAGCCGGTACGCGACGGCTTCCTCAACGCCATCCAGCAATATCCCTG
>Ga0206130_10009356_pt1 | contig 10280 bp, 11 predicted proteins | sample Helgoland_Spring_9_FD_148637 | JGI IMG/M metagenome (GOLD analysis project Ga0206130, IMG submission 148637) | Pelagic subsurface seawater microbial communities from Kabeltonne, Helgoland, North Sea - Helgoland_Spring_Bloom_20160512_1 | ecosystem: Environmental > Aquatic > Marine > Epipelagic ...
AACCATCCCAAATGAGTGGAAAGCCTTCCGTGACCAAGTATCAGACAATTTCCGCGTCATAACCCATGAAAAAATTCGGGTTTTGGGGTAGCAGCGGTATATCCAAAGAATTATCCACAACCTCGCCGCTAATTGTTACGTATTCGTTAACAGTTAGCGGTACGTTAAGTATTGTTTCGATTTGATAAACAATTCTGAACATGGCGCACGCAGATTGCATCCAGAAAGCAACGCACTCCTAAGTTGAGTAGATTTATCTCAACGAAATGAGCTGTTTGGAGGAAGAACAATGCTTGATCTTATGTCGCAACTTACAAATCTAAAACGACCAAAGCTTTTGGTGAACGCTGCACGCTTTGGGCAAAAGGACTATCGCCGCAAGATACATCTGAAACGCGTTTTGGGCGGTGCAGTCCCAAACAAAGCCAGCGCGATTCTGATGCAGCTCTTCGATCTAGAGAATCATCAGAATACGCTACGCAAAACGCGCGACGCTACTTACAGCGCCGCGCGTCATACGGAAGTTCTGATCGCTCTCATCGCTGAACACCAGCGCAAGCTATCGCTTTAAACCTTAGACAAAAGCGTCCGGCATGGAGGCCTTTTTGTCATCAACATAGGCCTGAAGCTTGGCTGCAATTTCTGGGTCAAGTGCAGGCTGTTGATAGGTCGCGAGCATCTGCTCAACGCGTGCACTTGCGAGCGTTTGAGTGTCGCGCGCGCCCTCGTCATGCCATGTTTCGAACGGCTTGTAATCGAACACATCTGTGCGCCAGAATGCTGTTTTAAAGTTTTTCTGCGTATGCTCACACCCGAGGTAGTGACCACCCGGCCCGACTTCGCGGATCGCGTCCATCGCTTGCGCGTTCTCGTCCACCTCAACGCCACGCGCGAGATGATGCAGAATACCGAGCTGATCCGCGTCCACCACGAATTTCTCAAATGAAGACACAAGGCCGCCCTCAAGCCAACCGCACGCGTGCAGCATAAAGTTTACGCCACCCAAAAGTGCGGCATTATGCGTATGCGCCGTTTCGTAAGCAGACTGCGCATCGGGCAACTTAGATCCACACAAACCACCACCAGAGCGGAATGGCAGACCCAAACGCCGCGCAAGTTGACCTGCACCGTATAGAATGTGGCTTGCCTCAGGGGTGCCAAAGGTCGGGGCCCCAGAATTCATATCGATCGACGTCACAAAGGCGCCCGCAATCACAGGTGCACCGGGTTTGATCAACTGGCTATACGCAACACCCGCAAGCAACTCGGCGAGAACTTGAGTGAGCGTTCCTGCAACAGACACAGGCGCCATCGCGCCGCCGACGATAAAGGGCGAAATGATGCAGGCTTGATTGTTTTGTGCGTAAACTTCCAAAGCGCCCATCATGATGTCATCAAACGTCATCGGTGAATTGATGTTGATGAGCGACGTCATCACGGTATTTTCCTGAACGAACTCTTTGCCGAACAAAATCTCACACATCTCAACGCTATCTTGTGCGCGGCTTGGGTCTGTCACAGAGCCCATAAACGGCTTATCGCTTAGCGTCATGTGCGCGAGTAACATATCGAGGTGACGCTTGTTCACCGCAACATCTGTGGGTTCGCAAACAGTGCCACCAGAATGGTGCAACCACTTGGACATATAGCCAAGTTTCACGAATTTCTGAAAATCATCCATCGTCGCATATCGACGACCACCTGCCGCGTCGCGCACGAAGGGCGGGCCATAGACCGGCGCGCAGACAAGCGTGTTGCCACCTATAACGACATTGCGCTCAGGATTGCGCGCATGTTGCGTGAAACTCGCTGGTGCTGTTTTACATAGCTCACGCGCAAGGCCCTTGGGGATGCGCACGCGCTCGCCTTCGATAGTTGCCCCTGCTTCTCGCCACCGTTCAAGCGCGGCGGGGTTATTTACAAAATTAACGCCTACCTCTTCAAGTATCTGCTCGGCGTTTGCTTCGATCATGTCGAGCGCTGCCTCTGAGAGCACTTCGTAATTTGGGATGTTGCGTTCTATATACTTGGCAGTGTCAAAACTGACGGATGTACGCTCTGCACGACGCGCTGCGCCGCCACCTCCACGGGTTCTACGTGTGCGTGCTGCTGCTTCGGTCATAATTTCTGATCCCCACGTTAAAAGTGCATGCGCTGTGTTGCCCCCTTCTTATGCGCCTAAGCTGCTAAAAAAGCGCAAGTTTGCGGCCCTTGGGGGGGAAAAGCGACCTTTGTCATGGTTCATTGGTTCTTTGTTTGACCTTAGAGCGAATTGACCTCTGCTACGCCCTGCCCTAGACCGCAGATATGACAGAGATATCCCACGACCGCCTCCTCATTATCGACTTTGGTAGCCAAGTAACGCAGCTTATTGCGCGCCGACTTCGCGAGCTGAATGTCTATTGCGAAATTCACCCGTATCAGAACGTGACGGATACATTTTTGGCCGATTTCGCGCCGAAAGCCGTGATTCTTTCTGGTGGCCCTGACAGTGTGACGCGCGACGGCAGTCCGCGAGCACCCGAGAGCCTGTTTACCTTTGGCGTTCCTGTGCTTGGCATTTGTTACGGTCAGCAGGTGATGATGCAGCAGCTCGGCGGTAAGGTCGAAGGCGGCAAGATTTCTGGCGGCGGCGGAACAGCTGAATTTGGCCGTGCGTTTGTCACGCCTGAAAATACGCTTGGCCTGCTTGATGGTTGGTTTGCGGATGGCAAAGAGCAAGTCTGGATGAGCCACGGCGATCACGTCTCTGCTCTCGCGTCCGGATTTGAAGTCTATGGCACCTCGCCCAACGCGCCTTATGCGATCACCGCTGATACCTCGCGCAATTTCTATGCAGTGCAGTTCCATCCCGAAGTGCATCACACGCCCAATGGCTCGAAACTATACGAGAATTTTGTAAAGCTCGCTGGTTTCAGCGGCGACTGGACAATGGACGCCTACCGCGAGCAAGCGATTGAAGCGATCCGCGCGCAGGTGGGCGATAAGAAAGTCATCTGTGGTCTGTCCGGTGGCGTTGATAGTTCTGTTGCGGCTGTGCTGATCCACGAAGCGATTGGTGATCAGCTTACCTGCGTTTTCGTTGATCATGGCTTGCTTCGTAAAGGCGAATCCGACGAAGTCGTCGCGATGTTCCGTGACAATTACAACATGCAGTTTATTCACGCTGAAGAACAAGAATTGTTCCTGGGCGAGCTGGATGGCCAAGATGACCCAGAGACCAAGCGCAAAATTATTGGGCGTTTGTTTATTGATGTGTTCCAGAAATACGCGGGCGAGATTGAAGGCGCAGAGTTCCTTGCACAAGGCACGCTCTACCCTGATGTTATTGAAAGCGTGAGCTTTTCTGGCGGTCCGTCCGTAACGATCAAGTCGCATCACAATGTGGGTGGCCTTCCTGAAAAGATGGGTCTGAAACTGGTCGAACCGCTACGTGAGTTGTTCAAGGATGAAGTACGCGCCTTGGGTCGCGAGTTGGGTCTTCCGTCCTCTTTCATCGGACGTCATCCCTTTCCGGGCCCGGGTCTCGCTATTCGTTGCCCCGGTGAAATCACCCGTGCGAAACTTGATATTCTGCGCGAAGCGGATGCGGTCTACATCGATCAGATCCGCAAGCATGGGCTATATGATGAGATTTGGCAGGCCTTTGTTGCGATCCTTCCTGTGCGCACTGTCGGTGTAATGGGCGATGGTCGCACCTACGACTTTGCCTGCGCATTGCGTGCGGTAAATTCGGTAGATGGTATGACGGCGGATTATTATCCGTTTAGTCATGAGTTCCTCGGCGAGACGGCCACGCGGATAATTAACGAGGTGCCGGGGATAAACCGCGTGACCTATGATATTACGTCCAAACCTCCCGGTACGATTGAATGGGAATGAACGGCCCTTCAGGGAAAGTTTATCTGGAAAGATGAAGGACACGTTGGCCCCCGAGTTGCGCGCGGCGCTTTGGATGATCGGCTCAATCTTGTCGTTTTCTTTCATGGCTGTGGCTGGGCGTTGGTTGGCCGAAGGCTATGATACGTTCGAAATCATGCTCTATCGCTCGCTCACAGGGATCCTGATCGTCTTTGCGGTTGCCGCTGCGATTGGAACCTTGGGTGAAATCACCACGCGTTCTTCCGGTGTTCATGTCATTCGCAACGCATTTCACTTTGCCGGACAAAACCTGTGGTTTTACGCAATCACAGTCATTCCATTGGCGCAGGTTTTCGCGCTTGAGTTCACTTCACCCATCTGGATTTTAATACTTTCTCCCATCTTCTTGGGTGAGCGTATGACGCGCCCGCGGATCATTGCGGCAGTCTTGGGGTTCATCGGCATTTTGATCGTGACACGGCCCGGTGCAACGCCACTTAACGCCGGAATTGTAACCGCTGCAATTGCCGCAATTTGTTTTGCGCTGACGGGCCTGCTGACCAAGCGTTTGACCAAAACGGAGAGCCTGACCTCGATCTTGGCCTATCTTACTGTCACACAAGCGGTTTTTGGAATTATCTGCGCGGGCTATGATGGGGATATCAAATTGCCAACGTTAGAGAGTGCACCCTTGTTGGGCATGGTCGGTGTCGCGGGTTTGATCGCGCATTTTTGCCTGACCAAAGCGCTGAGCATTGCACCTGCGACTGTCGTGATGCCGATCGATTTCACGCGATTGCCAATGATTGCGGTTATTGGCATGCTGGTCTTTGGCGAAGCACTTGATCCTTGGGTGTTCGTCGGGGCCGCGCTCATTTTTGCGGGCAACTATTATAATATCTGGTCTGAGACACGCAAAGCGCAGGTTTCGGATTGAGCGTTGCTCTCTATAGGCGCATGACGTTCACATGAGACAAAGCAAAGATATATCACCGCTCGCTTGGGTTTTGCTCGCGCTGCTTGGCTTGATTTGGGGTGGCTCGTTTTTGTCGATCCGCATCGCTTTGAACGAAGTCGGCTTTCTGACCTCTGTCGCGCATCGCACCGGTTGGGCGATGTGTTTGCTCTGGCTTTATGTTTGGTATTGCGGCCTACCCATCCCAAAAGAACCGCGCATATGGGTCGGATTTCTTGGCATGGGCTTGCTGAACAACGCTATTCCGTTTTCGCTAATGGCATGGGGACAGCTTACGATTGAGAGCGGGTTGACCTCGATCCTCAATGCGACGACTGCGATCTTTGGTGTTGTTCTTGCCTCGCTCTTTTTTGCCGATGAAACCTTGAGTGCGCGCAAACTTGTCGGTGTCATCATCGGGTTTCTTGGCGTCGCGATTGCAATCGGGATTGAGCATCTGCTCGCGTTTGATATCCGCTCGCTTGCGCAATTGGCGATCATTGCAGGGACACTGTCTTACGCGTTTGCAGGTATTTGGGCGCGCAAACGCCTGAGCGGTCTTGCGCCAGAGATCGCAGCGGCAGGCATGCTAACAGGTTCAATACTGATCATGCTTCCAGCGGCGTGGATCCTTGAAGGCCCCATCACTCTGGCGCTGGAACCGATCACATGGCTGGCAATTGGATACTACGTGATCATTGCGACCGCCCTTGCCTACCTGCTCTATTACCGCATTCTTGCGCTCGCTGGCAGCGGGAACCTGATGCTTGTGACTTTGCTTGTGCCACCAATCGCCATCGTGCTCGGTGCCGTAGTTCTTGGAGAGGCACTGCATCCGCGCGCCTATGCAGGCTTTGCACTTTTGGCGCTCGGGCTGATTATTCTTGACGGACGTGCCGTTGACGCGTTGCGCCGCGCCAAGTAGCAAAGCGACAACTCAGTGCACGCGAAGGAGCGGCAAATGCTATATAAATCTGCGCAAGCATGGCGCGATGCGCCGCAAAAACATGTGTTGTTGTTTGCGATGTCTGGCTTGGGCAAGACGCATGTGTCTGAAATGCTTACCGAGCGAGAGGATGCCAACTGGTTTCACTATTCTGTCGATTACCGTATCGGCACGCGTCATATGGGTGAGCACATTATCGACAACCTTAAACGTGAGGCTATGAAGACCCCGTTTCTGCGCGAAATGTTGATGCATGATTTAATCCACTTTGGTGTGAATGTGCATGATCATGACTTGCGGCCAGTCGCGGCCTATCTGGGTAAACCGGGCGACCCCGAACTTGGTGGCTTGCCCATTGCCGAATATCAACGCCGCCAAGATCACTTCAAAGACGCCGAAATAGCGGCTCTCCGAGACACCGCACGCTTTATTGAGCGCGCGCGTGACATCTATGGCTATGAGCATTTCATCTGCGACACCGGAGGCTCCATTTGTGAATGGGTCGATCCCGAGGACCCAAATGATCCATTGTTGAGCGCTTTGGCGCAAGATTGCTTGATGGTCTGGATCAAAGGGAGCGACGCACACACCCAAAGCTTGATCGAGCGCTTTGATAAAGAGCCCAAGCCAATGTCATACCAACCAGCGTTTCTGGCACGTGTTTGGGCTGAATATTTGAGCAATAACAATGTGCAAGAATGTGATGTTAATCCTGACGAGTTTATCCGCTGGACCTATGCACAAGCCCTTGCACATCGCCAACCACGCTACGAAGCGATGGCGCGTAATTTTGGGATTACCGTTCAAGCCTCAGATATGGCGGATGTAAGCAATGAAGCGGCATTCATAGATGTGATCGCCGACGCCCTTGCTGCGCGTGACACATAAGCCTATCTCAGCACTCCAAACTATAGAAAGTCCGGTGCGATGCCGATAAAACTCCCTGCCGATCTACCAGCTTATAATGTGCTTCAACGCGAAGGCGTGATGCTTGTGTCCGAGGACGAAGCCGCGCGTCAGGACATCCGTCCTTTGCGGATTGCTTTGCTCAACCTGATGCCGAAGAAGATCCAGACAGAGAACCAGTTTGCCCGCCTTATCGGTGCGACTCCTTTGCAGATCGAACTCTCGCTGATCCGCATGAGCGAACATCAAACACGCAACACGGCCGCCGAACATATGGAGAGTTTTTATCGCCCGTTTTCCGAGGTAAAGACCGAAAAATTTGATGGTTTGATCATCACAGGTGCCCCGATTGAACATTTACCGTTTCAGGATGTGACCTATTGGGAGGAACTTTGCGATGTGTTCGAGTGGACGCAAACGCATGTGCATTCGACTCTAGGTGTGTGCTGGGGCGGTATGGCGATGATAAATTATTTCCATGACGTGAAGAAACACGTGTTGGACCAAAAGCTGTTTGGCTGTTTCCGGCATTCAAATCTCGCACCATCGTCACCTTATTTACGAGGGTTTTCAGATGATTGCGTGATTCCAGTCAGTCGCTGGACAGAAATGCACCAAGCAGAGATTGACGCCAACATTGGCCTGAACACTTTGCTCTCAAGCGAAGGCGCTGGTCCTTGTCTTGTTGAGGATCAACAGCATCGCGCGCTCTATATCTTTAATCATTTCGAGTATGACTCGGGGACGCTCAAACAAGAGTACGACCGCGATATTGCAGAGGGCACAACGATCAACGTGCCGATGAATTACTACCCGAATGATGATCCATCTCAACCGCCTCAAAACCGTTGGCGCAGTCACGCACACTTGCTTTATGGCAATTGGATCAATGAGATATACCAAACCACCCCTTTTGAAAGCGATCTGATTGGTGTTTAAAATCCTGCTCTATATTCTTGTCGCACTCGTCTTGCTCGCCGCCGTAACTTTGTGGCGCGCAAGTGCGCGAGAAGCAGCAGCAGAGGCGGCCTACCCGCCGGAGGGGCAATTCATCGATGTGAATGGCCAAAAAGTTCACGTCGTCGTGCGCGGTTCTGGACCTGATCTAATCTTGATCCACGGCGCTTCAGGGTCGACGCGTGATGTAACATTCTCACTTGTTGAAAAGCTTGAGCAAGACTATCGCGTGATCGCTTTGGACCGGCCAGGCCTCGGCTACACGCCGCGCATCACCAAAGCTGGCGAAACACTTACGCAGCAGGCTGATCTACTCTCTGATGCTGCACGCGAGCTTGGCGCACAGAACCCAATCGTTGTGGGGCATTCTTTTGGCGGTGCCGTTGCACTAAATTGGGCCGTCAATCATCCTGACACGATGGCTGCGATGGTATTGCTTGCAGCACCTTCCAACCCGTGGACCACCCCGATTGATCCGCTCTATCGCGCCACGTCTTCCAAGCTGGGTGCTACATTCCTTGTGCCTTTGCTTACCGCGTTCGTGCCGAATTCTTACGTCGCCAACGCGTTCTCCGAAGTGTTCGAACCGCAAGATGCGCCAGATGGTTATGCCGACTACTTCGGTCCCGGCGTTACGCTTCGGCGTCACACAATGATCGCAAATGCGCGCCAACGCACTCATTTACTCCCTGATATCAAAGCCTTGGTGCCACATTACGGCGACATTGATGTGCCAACCGAGATCCTGCACGGTGATGTGGACACAATCGTGGGTCTGCCAATCCATTCCGCGTTGCTTGTCGATCAGATCAAAGGTGCAAATCTGACTGTTCTAAAAGGCGTCGGTCATATGCCGCAGCATGTGTCCCAACCCGAAGTGATCGATGCGATCAATCGCGCTGCCGTGCGCGCTGGATTGCGGTAAGCTCTCCAGCCCGTCATAGTGAATCAAACAAATATGGGAATGCGTGTCATGAACCTGCCTTTCGACGGTGCCATCAGTACTTTTTACAACAAAAAAGCCCCCGATAATGTGCGCGATGCAATAAAACGCAGTGAAAGTAGTTCCATCTTAAGCGCCACCTACCCGTACGACGCGCGTATGAAACGCAAGCGCTACGAAAAAGAGATGGCCGCGTTGCAAATCGAACTGGTGCGTTTCCAACACTGGGTACGTGAGACTGGGCAGCGCGTGGCAATTGTTTTTGAGGGCCGCGATGCCGCTGGCAAAGGTGGCACGATCAAGCGGTTTCGTGAAAACCTCAACCCGCGTTCGGCAAATGTTGTGGCACTCTCAAAACCGACAGAGCGTGAACAAAGCCAATGGTACTTTCAACGCTATATCGATCACCTTCCTGCGGGCGGCGAGATCACCTTCTTTGATCGCAGCTGGTACAATCGTGGCGTTGTGGAGCATGTATTCGAGTTCTGCACACCTGAACAACGTGACGTTTTCTTTAAACAGGTGACGCAGTTTGAAGATATGATCGTATCAGAAGGCATTACCCTCGTTAAGTTCTGGCTCAATGTGGGTCGAGAAGAACAATTACGCCGCTTTATGGAGCGCGAAAGCGATCCTTTAAAGCAATGGAAATTATCGTGGATCGATGTTGAGGGTTTGAACCGTTGGGATGCATATTCCGAGGCAATTCAAGAGAATATGAAGCGTAGCCATACGCACACGGCGCCCTGGACCGTAATCCGTTCTGACGACAAACGCCGTGCACGCGTGAATGCGATCCGTCATGTTCTCGACCAATTTGAATATGACTATAAAGATGCCAAAGCTCTGGGAACACTAGATCCAAAAGTCTGTGCTGGCCCGGAGATTTGGGATGCCTAAACGGGGCTATCACCACGGAAACTTGCGACAAGCATTGGTGGAAGCCGCGCTTGAACTGATCCGTTCCAAAGGCCCCACAGGGTTCACTTTGTCAGAAGCTGCAAAGCAAGCTGGTGTTACTCCAGCTGCCGTCTATCGCCACTTTGAAGGTCGCGAAGACCTCATTGCAGAAGCCGCGCGCCAAGGCTACGAGATTTTCGCCGACGTTATGCAATACGCGTATGACAAAGGGCAACCTTCCGCGCTTGCTGCATTTGAAGCGACGGGCCGAGCCTATCTCGCCTTTGCGCGCAAGTACCCGGGTCATTACATTTCAATGTTCGAAAGCGGGATTTCTGTTAATAGAACGCCAGAGCTTGCCGCAGTCTCTATGCGCGCGCGCGGCGTTTTAGAAAAAGCTGCGGAAGATTTGAACCAACATATTCCAGCACACAAACGCCCCCCTGCATCGATGTTCAGCGCGCATATCTGGGCAATGAGTCACGGTGTTGTAGAACTTTTCGCGCGCAATAGCCCCGGAACACAAAGCCCCTTTCCGCCAGAGGATCTATTGGAAAGCGCGATTGGCATATACCTGCGTGGTCTCGGCCTGATTGATGCCGATAGTAAATAGAGACGCGTAAAACGCGTCACAGGTAAAGCATGGGTAAACCCATGCAGATTGCCTTTGGCAAGATATTTAGAAAGAGAGGAAGGGACAGCCCGAATAGGACCGTCCCTCGAAAAAGCCATGCTTCCCCTCTTACGATCATCGGCGTCCCCGCCTGTACCGCGGATAGATTAGATCGTGTTTAAAGCGTTTCTAGCACAAC
>Ga0206130_10009367_pt1 | contig 10271 bp, 2 predicted proteins | sample Helgoland_Spring_9_FD_148637 | JGI IMG/M metagenome (GOLD analysis project Ga0206130, IMG submission 148637) | Pelagic subsurface seawater microbial communities from Kabeltonne, Helgoland, North Sea - Helgoland_Spring_Bloom_20160512_1 | ecosystem: Environmental > Aquatic > Marine > Epipelagic ...
ATATGAACTATTTGATGGTGCAACCGATGCAACAGTAACAGGATTACCAGCAGGAGTAAGTTTCAGTGTTGATGTAACTACAAATATCGTAACGATTTCGGGAACCCCAGATGGAGTTTTTACAACAACAACTGTCTTTAGTTATACAGTAACTACCACTGGTGCTTGTGCTAATACAAGTTCAAGTGGAACCATAACTGTAAACCCAGATGCTGACTTGGATTTAATCTCTCTGGCAGGAACCGATACACAAGAACTTTGTGAGGGAGACGCTATAGATGACATTATATATGAATTTAGTGGAGGAGCTACCAGTGCGACAGTTGCTGGACTACCATTAGGTCTTAACTTTGTAGTAGCTGGTAATGAGTTAACCATATCAGGAACTCCAACAGCCATACCAGCAACTTATACCTACACCGTTAGCACCATAGGAACTTGTACAGCTGAGAGTTTAATTGGCACCATTACCATAAATCCACAAGGTGGTTTATTATTAACTCCTGGAAGCGATGATGCGCAGGTACTGTGTGAAAACACGCCAATTTCACCAATTGAATATGAATTGTTTGGTGGAGCTACCGGTGCGACAGTAACAGGATTGCCTGCTGGAATAAGTTTTAGTGTTTTAGCTGGAGTCGTAAGCATATCAGGAACGTCAACAATAGGTATTACGGCAACCACCGTTTTTACTTATACCATTACTACGAATGGAGGTCCTTGTAGTGGTGATACTACTGGAACGATTACCTTAGATCCAGATGATGACTTGGACTTAATCTCTCTGGCAGGAACCGATACACAAGAACTTTGTGAGGGAGACGCTATAGATAATATTATATATGAATTTAGTGGAGGGGCCAGTAGCGCAACAGTTACAGGTCTTCCAACAGGTGTTAACTTTGTGATAGCTAGTAATGAGTTAACCATATCAGGAACTCCAACAGCCATACCAGCAACTTATACCTACACCGTAAGTACCCTAGGAGGAACTTGTACAGCTGCGAGTTTAATTGGCACCATTACCGTAAATCCACAAGGTGGTTTATTATTAACTCCTGGAAGCGATGATGCGCAGGTACTTTGTGAAAACACGGAAATTTTACCAATTGAATATGAATTGTTTGGTGGAGCTACCGGTGCGACAGTAACAGGATTGCCTGCTGGAATAAGTTTTAGTGTTTTAGCTGGAATTGCAACAATTTCAGGAACGCCAACAATAGGTATTACGACGACGACAATTTTTACATATACAGTTACTACGACTGGAAGTTGCTTAAGTACTAGTTTGAGCGGAACAATCACCTTAAATCCTGATGATGATTTGGACTTAATCTCTCCGGTAGGAACTGATGTGCAAGTAGTTTGTGATACAGAACCTTTAGTAGACATTATATATCAGTTTAGTGGAGGGGCCAGTAGCGCAACAGTTACAGGTCTTCCAACTGGTGTTGGTTTTATAATAGCCGGTAATGAGTTAACCATATCAGGGAATCCGTTGGGGACCCCTCCAACACCAATAACTTATAACTACACGGTTACTACCCTAGGAGGAACTTGTACAGCTGCGAGTTTAATTGGCACCATTACCGTAAATCCACAAGCTGGTTTATTATTAACTGCTGGAAGTGATGATGCGCAGACTGTTTGTGAAAATGAGCCAATTTTACCAATTGAATATCTATTATTTAATGGTACAACAGATGCTATTGTTACAGATTTACCAGCTGGAGTAAGTTACAGTGTTCTATCTGGAATCGTTACGATATCTGGGACTCCAACAGTAAGTGTAACTACAACAACTGTTTTTACCTATACGGTAACTACAATTGGAGATTCTTGTAATAATTCAACTACAGGAATAATTACTGTTGATCCAGACGATGATTTAGAACTAATATCAACAGTTGACTCTGATGCACAAGTACTTTGTGAAGGAGAAGCTATAGATAACATTACCTATCAGTTTAGTGGAGGGGCTACCAGTGCCTCTGTGACTGGACTACCTACTGGTGTAACTTTTGTGATTGCTGGAAACCAGCTCACCATATCTGGAATACCAACAGGTCCGTTTGCTATCCCAACGGTATTTAGTTATACGGTGACTACCTCAGGGACTTGTCTATCTACAACACTAGACGGCACCATAACCGTTAATCCTGAAGCTGTTTTATTGTTAGATACTGGAAGTGACGATGCGCAGGTTGTTTGTGAAAATACTCTCATTGACCTGATAGGATATCAAATACTAAATGGAGCAACAGGAGCAACCGTTACAGGTTTACCAACGGGAGTTAGTTTTATTGTAAATGGAGGTGGGACCCTGGTAGAAATATCAGGAACTCCAACGGCTGAAATTACTACTCAAACTGTATATACCTACACGGTCACTACAACAGGAAGCCCTTGTAATAGCTCAACAACAGGAACCATTACCGTAGATCCTGATGATGACTTAGAACTAGTATCTCCAGAAGGTACCGATGCACAGGTGCTTTGTGAGGGAGATGCCTTAACCAATATTGTATATCAGTTTAGTGGAGGTGCAAACAGTGCTACTGTAACTGGATTGCCTCCTGGAGTTAATTTTACGATAGTTGGAAGTCAAGTTGTAATAACAGGTACTCCCACCGGTCCATTTTTAAGTGCCACTACATTTAGTTTCACGGTCTCTACTGACGGTAGTAATTGTTCTGCAGCAACACCATTAAATGGAACCATAACAGTAGGACCTTCTATCGAAATTTTACTGGACCCTGCAAGTATAGATGTCCAAGAAATCTGTGAAGGAACACCAATACAAGATATCATTTATAACCTTAGTGATACTCCAATTGCACTTTCTGTGGAGGGGCTTCCACTTGGTCTTTTTTATACTTTTACTGGAACTCAATTAGTTATTTCTGGGTTTCCAACTGAGGATATATCATCGCCACAAAGTTTTACTTATACAGTAGAAACGATTGGTCAAGATTGCGAAAGTTCTGTAACTGGTGAAATTACAGTGATCCCTGACGATGAAATTTTGTTAACATCAGCTGTTGGATCTGACAATCAAATTGTTTGTGAAAATATAGAAATTGATGAAATAGTTTACGAGTTACAAGGTGGTAGCCTCGGAGCTACTGTAACTGGATTACCAACTGGGGTCTCTTATAATTTAGACGATACAACGGGAGTTTTATTATTAACCATTTCCGGTATTCCTATCATTGACCTTGGTATAAATAACTATACAATTTCTACTTTTGGTTTATGTACACCTGTCGAAATATCAGGTACAATTGAAGTTCTACCTGCAATTTCAATAATTCACGATCCGGTATCTGGGCCTACCTCTCAAGTACTATGTCAAAATACCGAAATTGAACCTGAAATTATTTTCTCTATCGAAAATGCGTCAAACGTAAACGTTACTGGTTTACCTGATGGCTGTAATTACAGTGTCGTTATAGATCCTGTTACTGGAACTACTACCCTTAGTATCTTTGGAAGTCCTACGCAATTGGGAATCTTTAATTATCTCATTGAAACATCAGGACTTTTATGTGAATCAGAATTTTCAGGGACTTTAGAAATACTAGAAAATAGTGATTTAATTCAGGTTTCAGCTCCAGGAACAGAATTTCAAACACTCTGTGAAGGAGGAACAATTGATTCAATTGTTTACGAATTTTCAGGTGCAGCATCTACGGTTAATGTAGTTAATCTTCCTACTGGTATTGATTTCACTGTTGTTGGAAATCAAATTACCATAAGCGGTACTCTAGTAGATGATATAAGTACTACTGAAACCTATGATTATGTTGTTTCAGCATTGGGAGGTAATTGTCCAAATCCTTCAATTTCAGGAACAATTACAGTTAATCCTGAAGGTAAACTTGAATTAATTTCAACTTCTGGCACTGAAAATCAAGTTATATGCGAGTTAACACCAATAGAAAATATCGATTATGAACTGCAAGATGGAGCTACAGGAGCTGATATAATTGGTCTTCCGTCTGGTTTAACTACTAACCTAAATCCTGCAACTGGAATTTATGCAATATTTGGTACACCGGACGAAGATATAGTAATACAGACTGTTTACCCGTATGTTATTACCACTACCGGTAGTTTATGTAATACGTCTGTTACTGGTTCAATAACTATAGATCCAAATAGTGATTTAATACAAACATCTGTCTCAGGTACAGAAGCTCAGATACTTTGTGAAAATGATCCACTGGTTGCTATTACTTATGAGTTTAGTGCTGGTGCTACTGGTGCTAATGTATTAGATTTACCACCAGGTGTTAATTTCACAATTGGTGGGACTCAAATTACTATCAGTGGAACACCAACTGGGCCATTTACAGAACCAACAGTATTTACCTATAGTGTTGAAACTTTAGGATCGGAGTGTGAAGAAGCATTATTAACAGGAACAATAACTGTTGGCCCGTCAATTAATATAACTTTAGATCCAACCGGGGGGCCAGATAATCAAGAAATTTGTGAATCGGATGATTTAAGTCCTCTTCAACCAATTGTGTATGATTTTAGTGAAACACCTGTGTCATTATCGGTGAATGGACTACCATTAGGTATTTCATATGCTTTTGATACTGCATTAAATCAATTAATAATATCTGGGTATCCAACTGAGAATATAACAGTAACTACAGCATACCCTTATACAATTACTACTATTGGTCAACTTTGTGAAAACTCGGTGTCAGGTGAAATTATTGTAAATCCTGCAGATGAAATTTCATTAATATCTGAAGTAGGAAGCAATAATCAAGTGGTATGTGAAAATTCTGAAATCATCAATATTGTTTACGAGTTAGAAGGAGGAAGTGTTGGGGGCATTGTAACTGGTCTTCCAACCGGAGTTTCTTTCAATACAGATGATTCTTCTGGATCGTTGTTATTAACAATATCAGGTACTGTTGTAGGTCTAGGAATTAATAATTATGTAGTGACTACTTTTGGTTTGTGTGAAAATACTGCACTAGTAGAAATAGGGTCTATAGAGGTTATTAATTCTGATAATACTATTGAACCTGAAAATCCGGTAGCAACGAATCAAAGCTTGTGTCTAGATAATCAAATTGAACCAATAATTTTTACAATTTCAGATGCTTTATTTGCAGTTGTAAGTGGGCTTCCAAGCGGTTGCACCTATACAAATGAAATCGATCCTGCTACAGGTGATGTTATCCTCGAAATTTCAGGAGCTCCAGATGTAATAGGAAGTTTCACTTATACAATCGAAACATCATTTGGCAACTGTAATTCGCAATTTTCGGGAATTATTGATGTGATAGATGGGCCTTATTTTGATTTACTTTCAGACTCGTCAACAGAATTTCAAGAGGTCTGCGAAAACACTCCTATTGAAATCATATCCTATCAGTTAGTTGGAAACTATGATAACTTTACATCGATTGGATTACCAGACGGTCTCGAAGCTTCTTTCGATCCAATAACTGGAATTGTAACTATTTCAGGTGAATATGTAGGTACCGATTTAACAGGACCACTAACAATTCAGTATATTTTGTACGCGTCCAGTCCTAACGGCTGTCTAGCAGAGTTAAATGGAGAGATTTATATTTATCCTGCAGTTTCTGTTGCTGAACCTTTAGTAGTAATAGCAATATCACCTGATCCTGGACCAGGAGATCCTCCACTAATTAATTCAGAGATCAAACCAGTTTACTGCTATGGATCTGCTAATGGAGCGGTTAATCTAGTCTTAGTTGGAGGAAACATAAATGGTGTATACACTTACAGTTGGTCTGGACCTAATTCTTTTTCAAGTATCAATCAGGATATTGAAAATTTATTACCAGGAATCTATACTGTTGAAATAACCGATTTAACTAATGACCAAGGATGTGGTCTTACTTCAGAATCATTTGAAGTAACTGAATCTGATGAAATTGTTGTAGATATAGTAGATATCATACTTCCAAGTTGTGATTCCGGTCTAAACGATGGGGAAATTCAATTACAAATTACAGGTGGTGATGTCAATCTAATCGATCAAATTGATTGGTATACCTTGGATGGTAGTCAAAACTGTTTTAATTATTCAATCTCACCAATTGATCTTGATTTTGATGGAATACCCGATTATGGTGATTCCGATTTGGATGGTGATGGAACTATTGACACTGGTTTGATTGATGTTGATGATGATGGAATTATTGATCTTGCAGACCCTGATTTTGGGTCAGGAATTGACAATAACAATGATGGTATTGATGATTTTTATTTAATAACAGCATTACAATATTTTAATTGTGATTTAAATATTTATGAAACTTTTGAAATTTTAAATGCTAGTTTTGTTGGATCAGAAATCGTTTTCTGCGCTGGTTTAAATACTATGATTTTAGAAGATCCTTCCACTTTAAATATTCAAGGTGGCACCAATTCCTGTAGTGCAGGTTCTTGGCAATTATTACCTCAATATTCTGGATTATCAACTGTTAACGATCTATCTCCAGGAATATATAAAGTTGAAATAAATAATAATGACTTGCTTGGTAATATACTTTGTTCTAAAGAAGAAATATTTCAAATCAAAAGAGATTCAATTAGCTACGATAATTTAGCAGTCGATTTTGAATTATGTGAATTAACTTCTGGATATCTGACCATTGATGTTTATTCTAACACTTCTGAACTATTCTTTTATTACGATAATCAAATTATAGATCCAGGAAACATAGAAATTATAAATAGTTCCCCTAATTTTAATACATATGAAATATTTATTTCTAATCCTTTAACGGATGCGCCACTAGAAATTATCAATGAATTTGGATGTGGTGTAATTGTAGATGAAGAAGATACCAACTGGTTTGTTCCAGTTCCAGAAATTCAATTTTTTAATCCTGAATATGATCAATTTGGATCAATTTCAATTGGTTCTACTATAATTTTCGAATCTTCATTTACTAACGGAATTGAGACATTTACGTGGAATTTTGGAGATGGGACACCTCTAGATTCTGGCCCATCAGTAACCCATGCATATAATCTAGACGGTATTTATATAGTTACTTTAGATATCTATAGTGATGCTGGATGTACTGCTTCAGTTACTTACGAAATTAGAATAGGTAAAGGATATACGATAATGTTACCAAATGTTTTTACTCCAAATTCAGATAATATTAATGAACTTTTTAGACCGTTATTTACAGGTGGAATTCTTGAAATCGATTTCCAAATATTTGATCCCGATGGACATCAAATGTATAATGAAAATTCAGTTACCGACTTAATTTCAAATGATTTGATTATTAATGGATGGGATGGAGAAAATGCAAAAGCAACGACTCCCTATTTCATCTACAAAGTTAAAGCCAAGTTATTAACTGGTGAGGAAGTAATAAAAACAGGATTATTTAAAATTTTAAAATAGTTATGAAAAAATTAATAATCAAAATAATATTATTTATTGTGCCATTTGGTTCAATTTTTAGTCAGGGCTTTTTAATTAACGAAGCAAATAATATACAGTTAATTAATCCAAGTTATAATGGATTTAATTTTGAATCTAAGGCAGGTGTTATTTATAATACTATTAGTTACGACGGTATCAGAAATATTGACACAAAATATGCCTTCGCAAGCTACGGACTAGAAAAGTTAAAGTTTTCAATAGGTGCGGATTTTGTTTCACATAACGTGAAGGAATTTGGTTATTTAGAAAACCAATTAAACCTTTCATATACTTACAAAATTGATGTAGGGAGGGATCTTTATTTCTTACCTTCAATATATCTTGGTATTTTTAATCGAAAAGTTGATGCATCTAATTATATTTTTGAAGATCAGTTGGTAATTTCAGAGGGGGTCATTCTACCTAGCTCTAATGACCCTTCAGTAACAACTCCTCAAACCAATAATAGTTTTGATGCTGGGATTGGAGCAATTTTATATAACGAAACTTTTTTAGTAGGATTGAGTGCTAAGCATATTAATCAAGCTGGAATAAGTTTTGATACTGAAGTCAATGAAAAAAGAGATTTGTCCATTTCTATTCAAGGAGCTTATGAAACAGAAATTGATCCATACAATAGATCATCTCTACCAAAAAACTCCTATATTTTTGCATATGCGTCGATAACAAAAATTGGTGATATCTTAAAAATATATTCATCTCAAGAAGTTCAATTTAACAGCTTTAGAGCTGGTATACATCAAAAATTGACAAGTTTAGAGGATTTTTCATTAGTTAATTTTGGTTTAAATCTTGGAATCGAAGCTGGCAATATAAATTTTAATACTGCCTATAGTTTTTCTGTAAAAAATGATATTAGATATTCACCATCAATTCTTGAGGTTTCCATTCAATTTAACTTTGAACCTTGGCTTTCAAGAAATAGAGCAGACTACAAAAGACTAAGAACATTTAATTACTAATAAAAAAACAGAAACTTTTTGGGGAGAATCCTTTGGATAGTTCTAGTTAGCAGGTTAAACTGACTAACTAAATTTATTCAACATAACTTTCATTTGTTGTTGTAAATTTTTTGCCTTATTTGCGGCAGCTGTTGCAAAATCTAGTTGGTTAGAAGCGTAAATAACTCCTCTAGATGAGTTAATTAATAAGCTTACGTCTTTATTCATTGCATACTTACATACTTCCTGTAAATCGCCTCCTTGAGCACCAACTCCAGGCACTAGGAGAAAATTATTAGGTACAAGATTTCTAATTTCCTTCAAATATTTAGCTTTGGTTGCTCCTACCACATACATCAGATTTTCACTATTTTTCCATGTGCTAGAAATTTTCAATACATTTTTGTAAAGCGCTTCGTTATTATTTTTTTGAGTTTGAAAATCAAAAGCTCCTTCATTTGAAGTTAATGCTAATAAAATTGTATGTTTATTTTTGAAGACTAGAAAAGGTTCCACTGAATCCTTTCCCATGTAAGGGGCGACAGTAACCGAATCAAATCCTAGATCTTCAAAAAAGGCTTTAGCATACATGGTTGACGTGTTGCCAATATCTCCACGTTTAGCATCTGCTATCGTAAATATTTCAGGATAAGTTTTATTGAGATAATCAATTGTTTTTACCAAAGATTTCCATCCTTTAATACCATAGGCCTCATAAAAGGCAGTGTTAGGTTTAAAGGCTACAGCCAAATGATGAGTCGCATCTATAATATGCTTATTAAATTCAAAAATTGGATCTTCTTTTTCTAAAAGATGTTTTGGGATTTTATTCATATCTACATCCAAACCAATACACAAAAAAGACTTCTTTGTATAAATTTGATGTATTAATTCTTGATTCGTCATTCTAAAAAGTTTCTCCTGATTCTTTTAACTTTTCGGTATTATTTACCAATTGTAATTCCTCAATAATTTTTTGAATATCACCATTAATAATATTACTTAAATCATAAAGCGTTAAATTAATTCTATGATCTGTTACCCTACCTTGAGAATAATTGTAAGTTCTAATTTTAGCGCTTCGATCTCCACTAGTAACCATAGAGCCTCTTTTAGCAGCATCTTCTGCTTGTTTCTTAGCCAATTCTAAATCGTATAATCTAGAACGAAGAACTTTAAAAGCTTTTTCTTTATTTTTATGTTGAGATTTCTGATCTTGACATTGTGCTACTAAACCAGTTGGCACATGTGTCAATCGGACTGCAGAATAAGTAGTATTTACTGATTGTCCACCAGGGCCTGAAGAACAGAAGTAATCAATACGTACATCTTTCATTTCTATTTGAACATCAAATTCTTCAGCTTCAGGAAAAACCATAACTGTTGCTGCACTTGTATGAACTCTACCCTGTGTTTCCGTTTGAGGAACACGTTGTACACGATGCACACCAGCCTCAAATTTTAATATTCCGTATACATCTTCTCCAGTAATTTCAAACTGAATTTCTTTAAACCCACCACTGGTTCCCTCACTAAAATCAACCACACTAGTTTTCCAACCTCTTCCCTCACAGTATTTAGTATACATTCTAAATAAATCTCCTGCAAAAATACTAGCCTCATCTCCTCCTGTTCCAGCTCTAATTTCCATCACAGCATTTTTGGCATCTTCAGGATCCTTAGGTATTAGTAAAAATTTAATTTCTTCTTCAAGCAAAGGAATTCTTTCTTTGGCTTCGTCTAATTCCATTTTAGCCATTTCGACCATTTCAGCATCACTCCCATCCGAAATAATTTCTTCAGCCTCATTGATATTGTCGGTTAACGAAACATACTCTGTTCGTTTCTCCATCAAAACTCTTAAA
>Ga0206130_10009368_pt1 | contig 10270 bp, 6 predicted proteins | sample Helgoland_Spring_9_FD_148637 | JGI IMG/M metagenome (GOLD analysis project Ga0206130, IMG submission 148637) | Pelagic subsurface seawater microbial communities from Kabeltonne, Helgoland, North Sea - Helgoland_Spring_Bloom_20160512_1 | ecosystem: Environmental > Aquatic > Marine > Epipelagic ...
AAAAAAAGAGGTTTGCTCAAAGAACAAACCTCTTGGTCGGGGCGGCAGGATTCGAACCTGCGACCCCCTGGTCCCAAACCAGGTGCGCTAACCGGACTGCGCCACGCCCCGAAATAAAAAATTATGATTCACTTTCTGACCAAAAAAATGGTCGGGGCGGCAGGATTCGAACCTGCGACCCCCTGGTCCCAAACCAGGTGCGCTAACCGGACTGCGCCACGCCCCGAAAGTGCGGTGAGAGCGGGATTCGAACCCGCGGTACCCTGTTAAGAGTACGTCGGTTTAGCAAACCGGTGGTTTCAGCCACTCACCCATCTCACCGTTTAAATCATATGCTTCCCGTTCGAAGCGCGACAAAGGTAATTTATGGTTTAGAATTATGCAAACAAAAAGATGAAAAAATCTATATATTTTTAATCTTTTTTAGTCCCATCAAGACTCATCTTAATTTGCTTTTCCAAATCAGCCACTGTGTCTTGGAAAATCATATTGGTATCAAGCAAATCTTGAACGGCATTACAAGAATAGATTACGGTAGAGTGATCCCTACCACCAAAAGTTTGACCGATTGCCTTTAAGGATTTGTCTGTCATCTTCTTAGCTAGATACATGGATAATTGTCTAGCAATAACAATCTGTCGCTTTCGAGTTTTATCAGCCAGCTTTTCAACCGGTACATCGAAGTGTTTTGCTACTAACTGTTGTATATATTCAACCGTTATTTCTTTGTTTATATGTGAAACAAAATTTCTTATTACTTCTTTGGTTAGATTGATGTCAATATCCCTATTTACTAATGAAGATTGTGCAATTAGGGAAACTAACACTCCTTCGAGCTCTCTAATGTTGGATTGGATGTTGAAACAAATAAACTCTGTGACATCTTTAGGAAGGTCTACTCCTTCCTTCATCATCTTTGATCCAAGGATAGCCATTCTAGTTTCAAACTGCGGTGCTTGAATATCCGCAGACAAACCCCATTTGAATCGAGAAATAAGTCTTTCCTCCATTCCTTTCATATCCTTAGGTGGACGATCTGAAGTAAGAATAATTTGCTTACCAGACTGATGAAATTGATTAAATATATGGAAGAAAATTTCTTGTGTCTTGAGTTTATTTTCTAAGAATTGGATATCATCTACAATAAGAACATCAAGCATTTGATAGAATCTAAGGAAATCAGATACAGAATTGTTCTTAATTGATTCTATAATCTGATTAGTAAACTTTTCAGAAGATACAAAAAGGACATTCTTATCAGGAAAGTTATCTTTTACTTGATTACCGACTGCATGGGCAAGATGAGTCTTACCTAGACCTACATCTCCAAATATCACCAAAGGATTGAAGGCAGTTCCACCTGGTCGTTTAGCAACAGCGAGACCCGCAGAACGTGCAAGACGATTGCAATCACCCTCTATAAAAGAACCAAATGAATAATCAACCCTTAGCCTAGAGTCTATATTAAGTTTCTTGATCCCAGGTATTACAAATGGGTTCTTGATCGCAGATTTATCTATAATAGCAGTATCTACTTTCTTCTGCTCAGAAGAATTACTCATTGGATGACGACCTACTCTCCGAGTATTACGGGAAGTGGATGAAACATTTTTATTCATTAGAATTTGATATTCCAACCTACCAGTCTCACCTAGTTCTTTTCTTATCGTTTTCTTTAGCAAGGATACATAATGTTCCTCTAGCCATTCGTAAAAGAATTTATTGGGTACCTGTATCGTGAGTGCCTCTTCTTTCAACTTTATCGGTTTGATTGGCTCAAACCATGTCTTGAAACTCCTTGCGTTGATATTTTTCTTTATAATATCTAAACAAGCGTCCCATACCGTTTCATGATTTCTTGTCATTATTTGGAAGTAAGAATGTTAACCAAATTAACTTGGTATAGTTTTAGTGTCAAGTAAGTCGAAAGGTGTATTAAAGGTATCTCCCAATGGGATTTCTTTTGAGTTGGTAAGGGTAAATTTGCAAGATTTTTTCACTGATTCCAAACTTAGTTTTTTTAAAGAATGGGGAAAAAAAAACACATATAAAAAGGAACCAAATAACGAACTACTAACAAATACTAACATTTCAACACTTAGACTTACTATCTTTTGTAGTTATCAACAAAATAAACAATTTTGTTGATAACTACCATAAAAGTACACGCTCTTTATGTTTTTGATTGTGGAAAAAAATAAACAATTTTCCTTAAAAAAAATTTTTACCTATTTAATAAATAAAAGTTTGCTACTACTGGAACCTTCTTGACTAAATTCATAACCATCTACTATACAGTTTTTTAAATCTTCAACAACTTCAATTCCTTTATCAACGATCATTCTAGCCATCACACCTCTCGCTTTTTTTGCACTGAAGGATATCACCTTTAATTTGCCATTACGCAGCTCCTTAAACTCTACATCCACTACCCTAGTGTTTAGTCCATCGAAATCCACTGCCTTGGCATATTCTTTCGAAGCAAGGTTTAGAACAACAGAATGCCCATGGTTAACAATAAGCTGGTTAATCTTTGCTGTAGTTTTATCCTTCCAAAAAGCATAAAGATTTTTGGAAGTTCCAATATTGATCTTAGTCCCCATTTCTAACCTGTAAGGTAGAATCAAATCCAAAGGCCTTAAAAGCCCATAGAGGCCAGATAAAATCAACAACTTATTCTGCGCGTACTTGAGTTTGTCCTCGCTCAAACTGAACGAATCAAATCCTTTGTATACATCTCCATTGAAGGCAAAAACCGCAGATCGTTTCTCAATCGAATCATCAAAAAGATCAAATCCCTTATTTCGACGCACATTCAAATCAGCTAAAGTTTCACTAATACGCATCAGATCCATAAGATCTGAAACATCCAGAGTTTTTAACTTATTATTTATAAGAATGGCCTCAGATTCAAACATCAATTCAGATCCTAAAATAGATGGAGCTGGAGATTCAAAATTCAAACTTTTTGCTGGTGAAAGTAATGATAACATAGCAGTAGTTTTAAAATGCGCGGCAAGTTAACAATAAATCGATGAATATATTAACTAACATATTCATATAAAATTTAATGATATTAAAATATTATTCATAATACACTTAAGCCCAAAAACAACTCAATATCTTGAATGTCAGATATTTACATATTTACCACCAAAATTAAACACTGGTTATAGAAAAAAAAATTTGTGTTTAACATTCTTCTTACTTATCTTGCAATTACTTAAAAAGTAGTTTTTGTGTTTATTTGTTTGGGTTAGAAACCCTTGTTACATACAAGGGTTTTCTTTTTTCCCACAATTAAAAAAGCCAATCAGGATTGATTGGCTTTTTTAATTGCTAAGAGAATCATGTCTATCAGAATCCAGATCCGCTTGACGGTATAGCCTCTTCCGTTGGCTTAGGTTTTACCTCCCCTTTGATAGTAAGCTTTCGAGTTGGCTTTTCTTCGTTGGTCGTAAGAGTGATAGACTTCGAAAATTTATTCAAACGATTAGTAGCATATCTAACCTTTATCTGTCCAGTCTCACCAGGAGCTATAGCCTCCTTAGGCCATGTTGGAACTGTACATCCACAAGAACCTTTTGCATTTGTTATTACAAGTGGTGCTTCACCTGTATTTGTGAATTCAAAGTATCTGTATGGATCTGAATCTTGTTCGATTACACCATAATCAACTACCACAGATTCAAATTCCATTACTGGATATGTTTTTTGTTCTTCTACTTCATCACTCTTTACAGGAGCTTCAGTTTGAGCATTTAGAAAGTTTACAGATAAAATCAAAGCTGCAACTAATGGGAATATCTTTTTCATAATTATATATATACTGTTATTATTTCGCAATTAAAACTAAAACACTAAAATATCAAAATCATAGGATATCTAATAACTTAATCTTTGCAAAAGTTTAACAAAACTTAATAAATATCACAGCTTGCAATTTAATGTAGAGCAGGTACGAATTAGGGATTTACAGAATTTTTTTTTAGTTTTAAGGTACAAAGCACATGGCTTTGGTATTATATTCTGAAAACTCTACAGGAAACAAAATTTCCTATTGTTGTACAACTAAATTCCATTTTCATGTTTGAAATTCAAACCACCAGTTCCCCAAGTTCAAAAACGAAAATGATTGGCAAAGAAGAGGTGATCAATGATTTTAAGCTCTGTTGTGTAAGTAGAGAAGCCTCTCTGCTTGCTAGAAAAGAAGTACTTACTGGAAAAGCCAAATTCGGCATTATCGGTGATGGAAAAGAACTACCTCAAGTTGTACTTTCAAAGTTTTTCAATAAAGGAGATTGGAGATCTGGCTACTACAGAGATCAAACACTAATGTTTGCCCTTGGAATAAGTTCAATAGAAGATTTCTTCGCTCAATTATATGCAGATCATAATAATGACCCCTTCTCTGGTGGCAGACAGATGAATTGTCACTTTGCCACTCCTTCTATTGACAAAGATGGAAACTGGACAAATCACAAAGATATTTACAACACTTCTTCTGATATTTCTTGTACTGCAGGACAGATGGCAAGAGGTCTAGGGCTAGCAATGGCATCTAATATGTATAGGAATGTTGAGTCTCTGCAAGAAAAAAACAACTTCTCAGAAAATGGAAATGAAATTTGCTTCGCAACCATAGGGGATGCATCTACTTCTGAAGGTATTTTCTTTGAGACAATTAATGCAGCAATCGTAACAAATGTGCCACTGGCAGTATCTGTTTGGGATGATGGATACGGAATCTCTGTTCCCATTGATTTCCAAACCACCAAAAAAAGCATTTCAAAAGCACTAAAAGGATTTGCATTAGATGAATCTGGCGATGGAATGCATAGCCTCACAGCAAAAGCCTGGGATTATGAAGGTTTGATTGAAATGTATAGTGAAGGTGTTGAAAAAATAAGAACAGAGCATAGACCTGGACTGTTTCATGTTACAGAGGTAACCCAACCTCAAGGCCATTCAACTTCTGGCTCACATGAACGATACAAATCAAAGGAACGCCTACAATGGGAAAAAGACTTCGACTGTATCGTACAATTCAGAAAATACATCATTGAGAAAGGTTATGCATCAGATGATGAATTGAATGATATACAAAAACAAGCTAAAGATTATGTAAAATCTTGTAAAGAAAAAGCTTGGAATGCTTTCCAGGATCCAATTCAAGAAGATATTAAAACACTGGATTCTATTATAAAACCGTTGGCAAGTGCGAATGAAGCAATAAATAACTTTTACAAAGATATTCATGCTTTGATCAACCCTACCTTGGCTGAGATTTTACACCTTACCAAGCGAATAAAATATACTCTACTTGCCTTAGATCAGCATATTCCAGATGCACTAGAAAGCTGGATTTCGTCAAAAACATCAATCGGTGTTCAGCGATACCACACTAACCTATATTCAAGTAGCCCCAAGGCTGCGATCAATGTACCCGTGGTTCCTGCAGAATTCACAGAGGCTTCTAAACAACTGAATGGTTATCAAATATTGAATAAGTTTTTTGACCAGGCATTTGAGAAGTATGATAATATATGTGCATTTGGAGAAGATGTAGGACACATTGGTGATGTAAATCAAGGCTTTGCAGGACTACAAGAGAAATACGGTAAGGACAGGATATTTGATACAGGTATTAGAGAATGGACAATCATGGGACAGGCTATTGGCCTTGCTATGCGTGGAATAAGACCTATTGCAGAGATCCAATATCTAGATTACCTTTTATATGGCTTAGAGCCACTCTCCGATGATTTAGCAACACTAAGGTATCGATCGAACAATTTACAACAAGCTCCTGCCATAATAAGAACTAGGGGGCATCGTTTGGAAGGAATATGGCATGCTGGATCTCCATTAGGTATGATCATTAATTCTTGTAGAGGAATGTATGTTTGCGTGCCAAGAAATATGACTCAAGCCGCAGGTATGTATAATACACTTCTTCAAGGTGATGATCCTGCAATAGTTATAGAATGCTTGAATGGTTATAGATTAAAAGAGACTATGCCAGATAATCTAGAATCATTTACTGTACCTCTAGGTTCTCCAGAAGTATTAGTGGAAGGTTCTGATATCACTTTAGTAACCTATGGATCGTGTGTACGCGTTGCAGAGGAAGCCATTACATTACTTGGGAAACATGGAATTTCAGTAGAACTTATCGATGTTCAAACACTTCTTCCATTTGATCTTGAAGGAAGGATTGTTGAATCTTTGAAGAAAACAAATAGGATAGTTTTCTTAGATGAGGATGTCCCTGGAGGTGCTTCCGCATTTATGCTTCAAGAAGTAATAGAAAAACAAGGAGGCTACAAATATTTGGATGCCCAACCTACAACCATATCGGCCCAATCCAACAGGCCACCATACGGTTCAGATGGTGATTACTTCTGTAAGCCTAATGCAGATGATATATTTGAAAAGATCTACAATCTTATGTATGAAGATGATCCCATTCGTTTCAAGCGAAAAGCATAAATAAACTTAATTAAAAAACCCTAACGAGCTAATTGTTAGGGTTTTTTAATTTCTGTAGGTAAATTAATTAACTCAAAAATCACACTTGCTTTAAATTTAGTTAATATTTTAACCTGCTTACGGCGTAAAATAAAATTCTTCATTCTAAGAATTCTTCGAAATATTGTATAGTTTAGGTATTAATATTTTTAATTAATAATGTCAACATGAAGAATTTTATTCAAAAGTTGACCCTCTCACTAGTAATATTTCTTGGAACTACTGCCGCAGTTGTGGCACAAAGTTCTGTAACTGGAAATGTCTCAGACGATGAGGGTAATGCGCTAATTGGCGCTTCAGTTTTAGAGAAAGGTACCACTAATGGTACTGTAACTGACCTCGATGGTAATTTCACCATCACAATGAATTCATTCCCGGCAACGCTGGAAATATCCTACACCGGTTATGAATCCCAAATGCTGGAAGTAAATTCTGGCGGTAATGTATCCGTTACACTAGAAAACTCATCCACTCAATTGGATGTAGTAGTCGTAACAGGTCTTGCCTCTAACATTAAACGTTCTAACTTAGCAAACAATGTAGCTTCTATTAGCGCTAAAGAGCTTACAGGTGTTGCAGTAAGTAACACTACTGAAACTGCACTTTATGGAAAAGCTTCTGGTACTAACATTGTAGCAAGTTCCGGTGCACCAGGTGGTGGTATTTCTATGAAGTTAAGAGGAACAACATCGATCAATGGTTCTTCACAACCATTATTTATTATCGATGGTATCTTTATTGATAACTCATCTATCCCGGGTGGATTAAATATTGTTTCAAGAGCATCTTCAGGTGGTTCTTCATCCAATCAAGATAATCCATCAAACCGTTTGGCAGATATAGATCCAAACGATATTGAAACTATCGAAATCCTTAAAGGTGCTTCTGCGGCTGCCATATATGGTAACCGTGCAGCAGGTGGTGTAGTAATCATTACAACCAAAAAAGGTAAGGCAGGAAAAACAAGTATCAATTTCGGACAATCAGTTGGTTGGACAGAAATGCTTAATCCACTTGGAGTTCGTCAATTCACAAGCGAAAACATTGCAAATTCAAGTCGTTTTGGAAATCCAGACGATATTGCAGCTTTTGAAGCAGCACAAGCAGCTGGCCAGCTATTCAACTACGAAGAAGAGCTTTACGGAAACAAAGGTTTATTGAGTAACACGCGTCTTTCTCTTTCTGGAGGAAACGAGAAAACACAATTCTTCTTTGGATCTACATTCAAAAACGAGGAAGGTATCGTAGAGAATACTGGATATGACAAAGCTTCTCTCCGTTTGAACGTAGGACACAAAATCAACAACTGGTTAGATCTTGATCTTACATCAAACTACGTTAGATCTTCTGCAGATCGTGGATTCTTTAACAATGATAACTCAGGTACAACTATGGGTATATCATTTACTTCCACTCCATCTTGGGCGAATTTACTTCCGGATGATAATGGAAACTATCCTTCAAACCCTTACGGAACTTCAAACTTCCTAGAAACTGCTGCTAAAGTAACAAACAACGAATCTGTTAACAGATTTATGGGTGGAGCAAAGCTTACAGCTAAATTATTCACCAATGACGACTCAAGTCTTAAGGCGATAATTAATACAGGTTTTGATTCATACAATCTTTATACTCTTGCAAGCTTCCCTAACACAGTTCAGTTCCAAAGAGATGGAAATGGTCTTAACGGTGTCGCTGTTCATGGTAACTCTAACGTAACACGAAGAAATGCATCTGCTTTCTTACTTTACACAAAGAGCATGAGTAATGGTCTTCTTTCAAGAACACAATTTGGTGTTACTTATGATGATTATGATAGAAACTCTATAATTTCTGAATCTTTCGATTTTGTAAATACACTAACAAACGTTGACCAAGGTGTTAACATAGGTGGTACACAATTTAGACAGATATCTGAAAACAAAGGATTCTTTGTTCAAGAGGAATTGAATTATAACGACCAGATCATCGCTACAGTTGGTCTTAGAGGGGATAAGTCATCCTTAAATGGAGATCCGAATCAGATGTTCTACTATCCTAAAGCTTCCGTAGCAATCAACCTTCATAAGATGATTGATTTGCCTTCGGCTTTGAGTAACTTAAAGTTACGTACAGCTTATGGTCAGTCTTCAAAAACACCTGAATTCTTAGACAAGTACTCACTTTATAATCAGTCAGCTATTGGTGGTTTACCGGCTTATACACCAAGTTCTTTGTATGGTAATCCGATAATTACTCCAGAGCGTCAGACTGAGATTGAATTCGGTGCTGACTTTGGATTCCTTAACAACCGCTTCCTTTTAGATGCAACATACTACATCAAAACGGTTGATGATCTAATCCTTAGAGCTCAGGTTCCTTCTTCTTCAGGTTACAGCGTTCAGGTTACTAACGGTGCATCATTAGAGAACAAAGGTATCGAACTAGGTTTATCTGCAAACATCATCGAAAGTGACAACTTAAACTGGAATGCAAGACTTGCTTGGTGGAAGAACAATGCTTTAATTACTGAATTGAGTATTCCTTCTTACACGACTGGTGGATTTGCTGACTTCTTAGGTAACTACAGAATCAAAGAAGGCCGCTCTCCTACTGAAATCATCGGTGTGATTGATGATCCTGCATTAGCGGATGAAGATGGTCTATATGTATATGGAGATGCTGAGCCAGACTGGCAAATGTCATGGTTCAACGGACTAAGTTTCGGAGACATTGAGATCAACTGGTTACTACACTGGAAGCAAGGTGGTGAAAACATCAACCTTTCGGCGCTACTTTTCGATCTTAACGAAACTACTCATGATTATGATGATACAGATCTTGATCCTAGTGGTACGCTTAATAACGGTGATTACCGTCTAAGCCTTCTAGGTGCAAGTACAGCTCCATACATTCAGGATGCTGGATACATCAGATTGAGAGAAATTGGTGCTTACTACAAGCTGCCAGTTACTATAGGAGATAGTGGAACTTTGACTTTAGGTGTATCAGGTACAAATCTGATCAACATCTTTGAATATGACTCTTATGACCCAGAAGTTTCAAACTTTGGTGCAGGTGGTCTTTCAACTGGTGTAGAGGTAACTCCGTTCCCTTCATCTAAGCGCGTGAACTTCCACATTAAAGCTAACTTCTAAGAAAAATGACGAAAATGAAAAAGTTAAATATATTCTTAATGTTTGCGATCGGATTGTTCCTGGTTTCTTGCGAAATCGAGCCAATCTCAAATCCAAACGATCCAGCTCAGGGAGATGTGACTCAGGACGCATCAATCTCTGAACTAAATGCCCTTACCTCAGGGATAGAGGACCTTCTAAGGTCAGAGGTAGGTTTCTATTATGATGTTGTATCTATTGTAGGTAGAGATTACTGGTTCTTTACAGGATCAGATCCACGTTATACTGGTGAGGTTCTTGGAAAAGGAGATTCACAATTGGATAACGCTGGTTTCTATGGTACAAGACCTTATGCTGCTCGTTACAGAACTGTAAAAGCAGTAAATCTTCTAACAGAAGCTTTAGCTAACACTACAGCACCTTTAACAGAAGCTGAGAAATCAGGTTACCTAGGTTTTGCTAAAACTATGCAAGCTTATGAGCTTCACTTGGCATTAAACCTTCAATACCAAAATGGTATCCGAGTTGATGTATCTGATCCTAATAATCTAGGAGCATTCGTATCTTATGACGAAGCACTTAGTTACATCGCTAACTTACTAGACGATGCAAATTCAGATCTT
>Ga0206130_10009370_pt1 | contig 10270 bp, 15 predicted proteins | sample Helgoland_Spring_9_FD_148637 | JGI IMG/M metagenome (GOLD analysis project Ga0206130, IMG submission 148637) | Pelagic subsurface seawater microbial communities from Kabeltonne, Helgoland, North Sea - Helgoland_Spring_Bloom_20160512_1 | ecosystem: Environmental > Aquatic > Marine > Epipelagic ...
GACTACCATGAGGATAATATCTGCAAGATTATCAGCTGATAACTTTGAGTAATCTTGAATAGCTTTTGCATGAATATTATACATTTTTTAACTCTCCTAAAAACTCATTAACATTAAGTTTAGATTCTACAACTGCTTCGTGGAACTCATAGACATCAGCCATCGTCCAAGTATTGTTAAGCTTTTTCCCCCAAGCCTCAATAAGTATATCTATAAAATCTTCATCGTCTAAACAATACTTTACTTTACGATTCCAATTAAGCTTTTTAACTTTCTTCACCATGATATTATTCCTCATCCCAAGGTATCATTTTATTCCAGCAGGGCGGACAATGATAAACACCACTATCAGCACCAATAAGTATTTCGCGGTCATCCGCATTTAGATCGGGGAACACATGTTGAACCAGAGCATTCCGATCATTTTTATATTCTTTCCAAGAATCTTCGGGAACGTCCACGGCCTGTAAAGATTTACACATATTACATTCAGACATAACATACATAATATTACTCTCCTTTGTAATTGAAAGTTGTGTTACTGCCGTCAGAAAACTCTACTGCCGTATGGCAACCGTAAAACGGATCTGTATCAAAAGGGTTTGGGAAGTATTCCCAGACTTCAGCTTCAGGGTCAAAGGCTAAAACTATATCCTCGTGCGCCTCCCGCTTAAAATCTCTGCGGTTGTCACAACACCAACCAAAAAACTTTTCAGCTAAACTCACATTACACCTCGCATTAATTTATAATTAAACACTAACATTGCCCAATCAATGTGGTCATCCGACTGGCCTGCAACAAACCATAACACTTCTTTAACTACCATCATGCACCTCGTATAATAAAACAAAAGGGCGATCTCGACTGCCATTACAGTATGCCGAAAACCGCCCTCAGTTGTCAAGGCTTCTTATCTTTGCGCGAAAGACCTATTGTTTTATTATAATAAAAAAGAGGCCGAAGCCTCTCAAGTATTAAGAATTAAATATCTTTAAGAATCTTTTCAATAGATTCTGCCTCCGCTTTAATTTCTTCGACGCTGGTGAAGCCGCACTCTAACCCTCGTAATAGTTCTTTATAAGATTCTATCACAGCCGCTTGCTTCCCGATAAGAACATAAAACTCATAATTAGACATAAATATTTCCTTTCAAAGAATAAAAATAAAAGGGGGCGTTAACCCCCGAAAGTGTTTAGATATCTTCAGCAATCGCTCGCTGAGCGTCCACCATCGCCGTGACAAGCTTGGTGAGGTCGCTGATCTGCTTCTCAAGATCTTTGATCTTCTTCGTCTCAGCGGGTGCCGCCTTGGCCGCCTTAGTCTTGACAGGCGTTGAAGTCTTAGCGGCGGCCTGTCGATCCTTCGTGAAAGCTTTGAAGCGGTTGAGATACTTCGTATCAACATCCTCAAGCTTGCTCGCTGATAAGATCTTAGCGATGTCGCCGTGGGTCAGCTTCTTCGTCTTCGAAGATGAATCAGTCTTAAACATGGCGTACCAGACCTTGCCGGTGTTAAGCCCTTGGAGCGAGGCCATCTTTCCGGATGCGGCGTACATTTGCTTCGGAGAAGCCGCCTTGTTCTCGGGAATATCATTGAACAGCTCCGCTGTCTCAAGTGTACGATTCAATTCACCACCAACATTACGTGTAGACATAAAACTCTCCTAGAGTTATAAATAAAAACCAAAGCGACCGCCGCTTCAGCCCTTTCAAAGCTAAGGGTTTCGGCTCTCGGTGTCAATGTGAATTTTTCACAAACCTTCCCTTCCCTTTAGGGAAAAAAGTTTCTCGGCGGGACTCACCAGCAGTTTCTACTTAATGTTGTAAGTTACTGAGAGTGTTGGAGTTCTTTAGAGTTTTAGTAATAATTTTGAAAGCTTTTGTATTCTCTTGCTGGCTGTCAACTTGAAAATTTTGGAAGACTCTAAAATTCTTTAGAATTTCTGAGGGGGGTTTCGGAGCTTCAAAGACTTTTAAAGTCTTCAGTGTGTGTGTGCCTGTGTAGGCGTGTGCATTATGCGTGTGTGCGTGAGCATGACGTGTGTGTCTGCAAGGGTACGCAGGTGGCCATACCCCCTCCCATATATATATACTCATGCTCAAACATTTTCCAAAGGTTCTAAAATGTCTACCAGATAGGCCCACCGACCTTTAAAGAGTCCCACATACTAAAAAAGGCCCACCGACCTTTAAAGAGTCCCACTGCAGGTGGGGAGATGTAGATGTGTGGGATATATATATATGTACCTCGGGGGGTACAAATGTTATTATAAGGGTGTATGGGAGTTTTGTCAATGAAATAATACCAAAAAAAGAATAAAATAGTTCTTGACAACACTTATATATCTCCTTATACTTTATAGCATGGAAACTAAAAAAGAATTGACAACAAAACAACAAGATTTTTTAGACAATCTTATTGCGTGTGGAGGCAATGCACAACAAGCTGCAGAAGTGGCTGGGTATGCTCCGGGCAGCTACACATCAGTTGTCAAATCTCTTAAGTCACAAATTCTAGATCTTGCTGAAGGCGTGTTAGCCGTAAACGCCCCTAAAGCAGCCATGAAGCTCATTCAGGTCATGGACAGCGATGAGCCTATCCCACAGGCTAATATGCGACTACAGGCCGCACAGACGCTCCTAGACCGTGTTGGGATAGGTAAGAAAGAAAGATTAGATGTAAAAGTTGAAACACCAAGTGGATTATTTATTCTTCCTGCAAAAGCACCAACAATAATAGAAGATGCAGAATATGAAGAGACGTACGAGTAGTACAATTCCATTTGGTTATAAGTTAGTAGATTCAGATCCTGAACACATCGAAGAGATCTCAAGCGAACTTGAAGCCTTAAACAAGATACTACCGATGATTAAATCAAGATCCCTGTCTCTACGCGAGGGTGCATTGTGGTTGACCCATAAAACTGGTCGTTCTGTTTCACACCAAGGATTACAAAAAATAATCAATAAATATGGAAAAGAATGATTGGGACACTAACCCACAAAATTACGTTACAAATGAAGATGGCTCTTTTGTTTTAAAGAAAGATGGTACACCAAGAAAAAAGGCTGGACGCTCCAAAGGATCTAAAGGCCGTGGATACAACTACCATTCAACAACTAAAGCAAAACAAGAAGCATCAAAGTCTGTACGTGCAAAGAAAAGAAAGATAGCGAAGGCTCGCTCCGATATTTCACGATATCAAAAGTCTGTTGAAAAAACTGAAAAAGCCCTAGACCTTCTAGACGACAACACAAAAAAAAATCAGGGTCGTGTTGTTGAAGATACGTTTGTTGAAGAAGCAGCCCCATCGCTTCAGGCCGAGTTGAAAGAGAATGTTATATTTCAACCTAATGATGGTCCTCAAACAGATTTCTTGGCTGCAGGCGAAACAGATGTGTTATATGGCGGAGCGGCTGGTGGAGGCAAAAGTTATGCGATGTTGGTTGACCCCCTTCGATTCGCACATCGGTCAGCACATAGAGCATTAATCCTTCGGCGTTCTATGCCAGAGTTACGCGAACTCATCGACAAATCACGCGAACTCTACCCGAAAGCCTTCCCCGGATGTAAGTACCGTGAAGTAGAAAAGCTTTGGAACTTTCCAAGCGGTGCTAAAGTAGAGTTTGGGTTCTTAGAGCGTGATGCAGATGTTTATCGCTATCAAGGCCAAGCTTATAGTTGGATAGGATTTGATGAGATAACACATCTTCCAACAGAGTTTTCGTGGAACTATTTAGCTTCGCGTTTACGAACAACTGATCCAGAAATAACGCCTTATATGCGTTGTACGGCTAACCCCGGCGGATCAGGAGCATTATGGGTTAAAAAAAGATACATAAACCCATCGCCTTATAATGAATCATTTATGGGCAATGACGGAATTACAAGAAAGTTTATTCCGGCTCGATTGAATGATAATCCGTATTTGGCTGCTGATGGTCGATACGAACAAATGCTAAAGAGCTTGCCGCCTACTCAACGCAGACAACTGCTTGAGGGTAACTGGGAAATTTCAGAAGGCGCAGCATTTACAGAGTTTGATAGAGAGTTCCATGTTATTGAGCCGTTTGAAATACCCCTCCACTGGGAGCGTGTTAAAGGCCTTGATTATGGTTACGCATCAGAATCAGCATGTGTTTGGGTAGCAATAGACCCTAATGACGGAACGCTGATTGTTTATAGAGAATTATATAGAAAGGGTCTCTTAGCCACAGAGCTAGCAGAAATGCTAACGAATATGGAACTAAGTGATCCAATGTCGGTCAGAGGCGTACTAGATACAGCATGTTGGTCTAGAACAGGCACCACAGGACCAACCGTAGCAGAAACACTAATCCAAGCAGGACATAAGCTTCGGCCTGCAGATAAAAATCGCATAGCGGGTAAAATACAAATTCACGAACACTTAAAGCTACAAGATACTGGACGACCTAGAATACAAATGTTTAATACTTGTCCAAATTTAATTCGTGAATTACAAAGTATACCCCTTGATAAAAACAATCCTGAAGATGTTAATACACATGCTTCGGATCACGCATACGACGCACTGCGATACCTTATTATGTCGCGTCCAAGAATAAGTGACCCGTTAAGCCAGATACGATCATTACATCGTAATCAACACTTTCAGCCATTCGATTCAACATTCGGTTACTAATATATGAACGATGATTTATTAGACAATGCAGATAATCTTTATTTCACAGAAGTTGAAAATGAAGATGGCTTGAATGTCGAGCTAGAAGAACATTTAAAATCAAATCTGGCTGGCCTTATTGAGGCCCGGTTTATTACTGCGGAAGAAGCCCGAGATTATGATGAAAGCCGATGGATAAATGCTTACCATAATTTCAGGGGCATGTACCCTAAAAACTCTCCTTTTAGAGAGAGTGAGAAGTCTAGAGTATTTATTAAGATAACTAAGACTAAGGTGCTTGCGGCCTATGGTCAGTTAATTGATGTAATCTTTGGAACAGGAAAGTTTCCTATTGGCGTTTCAGCCACTTCTATTCCTGAAGGTGTTGCTGAGTATATGCACATGGCAACAGGGGCTGCACCCGGAATTGAAACAAGCTCTGCTATGCCTTCACCCGTACAAGAAGAAAAAGAAGACGATCCTTTCGATATAGGATTTGAGGGCGACGGAAAAGTTCTTAAGCCCGGAGCAACATACAAAACAGGTAAGTTCTTTGATGATTTGATTGAAGAAAACGAAGAGCTTTTTGAAGAGGGCGCTAATGCTGATCCTCAAGTTCCTGAAATTTCTCCAGCTAAACAAGCTGCTAGAAATATGGAAAAGTTAATTCATGATCAGATAGATGAATCAAACGGTTCTAGTGAATTACGAAATGCGATCTTTGAATCGTGTTTATTTGGTACGGGTATTATTAAAGGCCCATTTAATTATAACAAAACTTTACACCGCTGGGAAAACAGCGAAGAATCAGGAGAACGTGAATACAACCCATTATTTGTTAGAGTGCCTCGCATTGAGTTTGTTTCTATTTGGGATTTTTTTCCTGACCCTAATGCCACTAGTTTAGAAGAATGTGAATATGTACTACATCGCCACAAGCTAAACAAATCACAGCTTAGAGGATTAACAAAGCTTCCATACTTTGATGAAGACGCTATACGTGAAGTACTAGAGCTTGGACCAAACTATACTGAGCGTGATTATGAGTATGAGCTAAAAGATGATCAGCGTGTACATGAGTATGGTAGTGGTCAGTTTGAAGTTCTAGAGTATTGGGGAATCATGGACGCTGAGTATGCGCGTGAAGTGGGCATGGAACTTTCAGACGACGTTGATGATCTTGATGAGGTCCAAATAAACGCATGGGTATGTAATGGAAAAGTACTACGTGCAGTAGTTAATCCTTTCACGCCTATGCGTATTCCTTATCACGCATTTCCTTATGAGCGAAACCCCTATAGTTTCTTTGGTATTGGCATCGCAGAAAACATGAACGATAGCCAACAGATCATGAACGGTCATGCTCGTATGGCAATTGATAACCTAGCGCTAAGTGGCTCATTAGTATTTGAAGTAGATGAGACAATGCTTGCTGGTGGTCAAAGCATGGAAATATATCCCGGTAAGATATTCCGACGACAATCAGGAATGCCCGGACAAAGCATTCATGGAATGAAGTTTCCAAACACATCACAAGAAAACATGATGATGTTTGATAAGTTTCGACAGTTGGCCGATGAACAGACAGGCATTCCAAGCTACTCGCATGGCATGACAGGCGTACAGAGCATGACACGAACTGCATCAGGCATGTCAATGTTGCTTGGTGCGGCGTCTCTTAATATTAAAACAGTTGTAAAGAATCTTGATGATTTTTTACTTAAGCCATTAGGACTATCATACTTCCAATGGAATATGCAATTCTTTGAAGGCGGTTTAGATACTCAAGGTGATCTAGAAATTAAAGCTATGGGTACAAATAGCTTAATGCAAAAAGAAGTACGAAGTCAACGACTAACCATGTTCTTGCAGACAGCCCAAAACCCAGCGGTTGCTCCATTCGTTAAGATGTCAAAGTTAATTTCAGAGCTAGCCTATTCGTTAGATCTTGATCCTGATGAAATACTTAATGACCCAGAAGAAGCTGCAATTGCTGCACAAATAATAGGAATGCAAAATAATGTTGGACAAGCAACTGGCAGCGAGGCTGTCCCCACTAACGAGCAACCCGGAGTTATGGGAAGCCCTGAAGGAGTATCTCAACCACCGCAAGACCTTGGAGTTACAGGGAATGGTGGTGGCAACATTGGAACAGGAAATATTCCGCAAGCAGGGGAGAGTGAATTTTCTGGATAGTCTTTTGACACTCCCAGCCCAAGTAAAGGCCGCAAAGGAATTTAACAATGACAATGTATGACAAATCTTTAATGAATCCTCCTGAAAGAACTCAAAAAGTTTTGGGTGGAATTGCAAAAGGAGTTGCTAGTTTTGCAGGAGCTAAAATTGCTAGGGACGCTCCAAAAGCTACGGCAACCCGTAAAGCTTCCTTAGCTGCTGGTGAAAAAGATAATTTAGCAAACATGTTAGATGAAGCTTTAATGCAAAACCCACGTTTATTAGACGAAATGCCAGAAGCAGATTTAGAATCTCTTATGGCTGATTTGCCCTCAGCATATCGTTCTAAACTAAGTCAAGACATGGGAGACGTTTCAGAAAATACACTAGAGCTTATTTCAGGAATGGAACCTTCTGAAGTTGCAAAAAACTTACAGCTTTTTGACACTTTAGAGCAGCTTAAAAAATACGCTGCTGCACTCAATCCTAAAGAAACAAGAGCTTTTATTCAGAGTGTTTCTCCAGAAGACTATGATATGTTTGAAGGTTTTGAAGGATTAATTAAGCAATTAGGTCCAAGAGAAGTAAAAGCAGAAGGAGGCTCTATGGGTCTTCTTATCCCTGTTGAAGGAATGAAACCTGATGCAGAAATGGAAGACGACTATGTTTCATATGTGATGGACGAAACACTATCAGACGATGAAATAGAGTATATCAACAAAGTACTAGAATCTGATGATAAACTTAGTACTTTGTTTGATAAGATAGTGCTTGCATCAACAGAATTCACGGGTGAGGGGGAAGTAGACGGACCCGGCACTGGCACATCAGATGATATACCTGCACGACTTTCTGACGGAGAGTTTGTATTCACGAAGAAAGCGGTAGATCAACTTGGTGTAGAAACACTCGAAGAAATGATGAAAGACGCAGAAGCCGAGTATGATGCGTCTAGAAAAGACATGGCAATTGGTGGACTCATGAACGATCCAACACAAGATGAGAAAGCTAATCTGCCAGACCAAGCTATGGAAGACGAACAGATTGAAGAGCAGATGCTTGATTCTAATCGTATCCCTAGCTTAATGCGACGGTAAGGCTACCTAGAAGTTTTAGCCCCTTACCACAACAATCACCTTAAGGCCACCTTGTATAATCAAGACCCTAGATTTTCTAGCCACCTTGAAAACAAACAAGCCCCGACAAGGAGTAAGACATGACTGAAGCACAAGAACCACAAGCAAATCCTTACAATGCAACTAAATCTTGGCACGAGGAGCCAGAAGCATCTAAAGGATCAGCAGATAGTTTATTTTTCGAATCAGAAGGTTCTGATGAGGCTACCCAAACCGAAGAAGGTTCGGCCCCTCAAAAACAAAAAGGAACCAACTATAAGAAAAGGTATGACGACCTTAAACGCCATTATGATGAAAGGATTTCAGAGTTTAAACAAAAAGAGCAAGAACTGTTAGCACAAGCGCAATCTTCTCAACCAGCTTATCAGCCGCCAAAATCAGCTGAAGAGTTGGAGCAGTTTAGAACTCAATATCCAGATTTATATGAGACTGTAGAATCTGTAGCGCATCTACAAAGTCAGAATGAAGTGCAAGTCCTTCAACAGAAAATGCAAGCCATCGAAGAGCGAGAAGCAATGATCTCTCGTCGAGAAGCTGAAACTAAGTTGAGAGACCGGCATCCTGATTTTGAAGATATCCGTGGAGATGAAGGGTTTCATGATTGGGCAAAAGAACAGCCACAAGAAATTCAAGGTTGGATCTATAATAACCCAGACAATGTTAGTTTAGCTAGTCGTGCTATAGATATCTATAAGATGGAAATGGGTGTAGCTGTAAATAGCCCTAAAACTCAGTCAAGTCAAAAAATGTCTAGAAAAGACGCTGCAAGTTTAGTATCTACAAAGACTACAACCGTAGACACTAAGCAGCCAAAGATCTGGACAACTCGGGAAATAGCTGCCCTCTCTATGGACGACTATGATCGACTTGAAAAAGAAATAGATCAGGCCGCCTCAGAAGGCAGAGTAATCAAATAACTTTGTTTTTTTTAAGGAGTCAATACAATGGCTAGTAATACATCCGATCAGTTTTTTGCACAATCCTCGGGGAGTAACTTCTCCGGCAACAACTTCATGCCAGAACTCTATTCCAAGAAGGTACTTAACTTCTTCCGAAAAGCGTCTGTAGCAGAAGCAATCACTAACACTGACTACGCTGGTGACATCTCTGCGTTTGGTGATTCAGTTAAGATCATCAAAGAGCCAGTAATCACTGTAGATCAGTATGAGCGTGGTGGTGCTGTAACAGCAACAACACTGACTGACAACGAAGTAACTTTGGTTGTTGATACGGCGAACGCATTTAAGTTCATCGTTGATGACATCGAAACTTCAATGTCTCACGTTAACTTTAAAGAAGTTGCTTCATCTTCAGCAGCCTACGCACTCCGTGACGCATTTGACACGGGCGTAATTGCTAAGTTGTTTGCAGGCACATCTGCTTCGTCGCCTAACCATATCCTTGGTTCAGACAGCGCAACAGACCTTGCAGCTGGCACCTTTGACGGTACTGGTAATCTTGACATCGGCTACGCTTCTGGCGAGCATGATCCAATTGATGTTCTTTCACACATGGCACGTCTCCTTGACGAGCAGAGTGTTCCTGAAGAAGGTCGTTGGTTCCTTGCAAACCCAGAGTTCTACGAGCAGCTTGTACAGTCTAGCTCTAAGCTCATGAGCGTTGATTTTAACGCTGGTCAAGGTTCAATCCGTAACGGTCTCGTATCTTCTGGTAAGTTGCGTGGCTTTGATATGTATAAGACCAACAACATTGCAGCTACGTCTAACGCTGCTGGTAAGTGTATTGCTGGTCACATGTCATCTACTTGTACTGCACAAACTATTATCAATACTGAAGTAGTTCGTGATACTGCAAGCTTTGGTGATATTGTACGTGGTCTTCACGTTTATGGAGCTAAGGTACTGCGCCCAGAAGCACTTGTTTCTGCGTTCTACGGTATCGACTAAAATGAGATGGGGGATGAAATACTCCCCCTTTTCTTTAAGGTTTAATTATGCCACAGATTGGAACAGAACAAAACCCTATTCGAATGGGTACTGGAAAAGTTAAACTAAGAGGCCAGTACTTAAAAAACGAAGATAAGAAAAAATATGACGACAACTATGATCGTATTTTTGGGAGAAAGAAAAATGATGAAAAAAGATAAGCGCATGAAATATGGAATGGGTGGTACATCACGAGAATCTTATATGGGCGGCGGAATGTATCGCAAGCCAATGGCTCATGGTGGTAAAGCAGGATATACCAGTGTTAGAGACATGGAAAAAGCCTGTATGGCCAAGGCTGATCATAATGCTTCAATGCGGCAAGAATGAAAGTTAAAGCTCCTGAAGGCTATCATTGGATGAAAAAAGG
>Ga0206130_10009374_pt1 | contig 10267 bp, 8 predicted proteins | sample Helgoland_Spring_9_FD_148637 | JGI IMG/M metagenome (GOLD analysis project Ga0206130, IMG submission 148637) | Pelagic subsurface seawater microbial communities from Kabeltonne, Helgoland, North Sea - Helgoland_Spring_Bloom_20160512_1 | ecosystem: Environmental > Aquatic > Marine > Epipelagic ...
ATTGAAAGCTTTATGTGGTGATTCTCCTGCAACTTCAGGAGAGGTGAAATTATTCGATCTTGAATTGAAATCCAATTACGATTATTTAAAAACCCAAATTGGCTATGTTCCTCAAGATGATATTGTACATAGGCAGCTTACTGTGCAACAGTCTTTGTATTATGCGGCAAAGCTTCGTTTGCCTTCAGCTAAGGATGCCCAAATCGAAGCCAAAATAAAGAGCGTACTTCAGCAATTAAATATTGAATTTATTAAAGACAATCTTGTTGGTAAAATAAGTGGTGGGCAAAGAAAGCGTGTGTCTATAGCTGTAGAATTACTGACGGATCCAATGATTTTATTTTTGGATGAGCCTACCTCTCCATTGGATCCTCAAACGATCGAGGAGTTTTTAGGGATATTAAGGAAATTAGCCGACAATGGAACAACTGTTATTATGGTGACACATAAGCCAGATGATCTTGAGTTTATGGATTCTGTAATGTTTATGTCAGCCGGAGGGCATTTGGTATATGATGATTCTGTTCATAATTATCTTTCGTATTTCGGTGTATCTAAAACGAGAGAAGTGTATCAAGAGTTAGATCAGAACTCTAAGAAATGGATTGATAAAAGAAACTCTCAACGAGGCGCTGAATCCAAAAGAATTGTTTCAACTCCTCCCGTGAAAAATGTAGGAAGTATTGATTTTATGCACCAGTTTTTTTGGTTGTCACGGCGTTATTTATCCATAAAGTTGAATGATAAGATGAATACGGCAGTCATGATCGGTCAGGCTCCAATCATAGCGATGTTGGTCTGTATTATTTTTGTGAATATTACCCAAGCTGTTCCCTTTCTCATGGCCATATCTGCGGTGTGGTTCGGTGCGAATAATGCAGCTCGAGAAATTGTAAGCGAATTGCCTATTTACAAAAGGGAACGAATGTTCAATCAGGGTATTTTGCCCTATATTTTTTCTAAACTTTTTGTCTTAGGAGGTTTTGCTGCTATACAATCCTTGCTTTTTATTGGAATCGTGTCTGTATTTTATTCTAATGCGACACCTCCGGATGTTGAATGGTTCAATCCGTTATCAAGTTTTCTCTGGATGCTTTTCATTTCTATTGCTGCGAGTATGATGGGTTTATTGATATCTGCTTTGGTAGACACAGCTGAAAAAGTGATGACTATTGTTCCAATTGCATTGATTCCTCAGATCATGTTGGCAGGCTTAGTGGCAAAAATCTCAAGTGGTTTTGTTGAATTCTTGAGTTATTTCACCTTGTCAAGGTGGGGAACAGAAGGATTCTCAATTATTCAAAAAGAGGTTATGGTTGGCAAAATGGAAATGAAGGAGGGGACAGGTGTCTTTGCTGATGACAATCCTCAAAAATTTATTGAGCCAGAAATGATTAAGTCGGATCAAGATACGGTGGCCAATGCCGTCGATAACATTAAAGGACAGTTTCATGAATCCTATGATAATTTTGGTGATTTACAGAGTACACTGACTCTTGATTTTTTGGCAATTGGTTTTTTGACACTTGTTTTCTTTGTCGGGATATATCTTGCTTTAAAATCGAAAGACCCTATTAAAATCAATTAATTTAAATGATTGAGCATATTAAAATAGGAAGAGATTTTAAAAACAATCTGATTATAAATGAAACAGACGTTTCAGGTATGCACGCTGAGTTATTCAAGGATGACGAGGGTCAGGTTTTTCTCACGGATTTAAACTCAAAAAATGGCACCTATCTGAACAACAAGCGGATTGAAGGTTCATTGATTTTGAAAAGGGGAGATGAAGTTAAATTGGCGAATAAACATATTGTGGAATGGGAAAATTTACTTTTTGAATCAGTGGAAATAGAAACCCCTTTTAGTATGGGCACTTTTTTTAAAGATTATTGGCTTGTGCTATTGATTTTTGGATTAGATATATTGTTCTTTATATTAATTATGAACTCGATTTAATAGCCATATATGATTGGAAAAAAGATTTTAAACTACGAAATAACCGCTTTAATAGGAGAGGGGGGAATGGGTAATGTGTATTTGGCAAAACACACCAAGCTTGATAGAGTAGTTGCCATTAAATCAATTCTACCAGAATTGGTGAATAATGATGAGATTAAAAAGCGATTCCTAAATGAAGCCACTTCGATGTCAAAATTGCAGCACCCAAATATTGTTGCAATGTATGATTATCATTCAGATGACGAGGGCTTGTATTTGATTATGGAGTATGTTGAAGGTAAGGAGCTAGATGATTACGTTCGAAACCTGGGAAAACCATTGGATGAGGAATTGTCTATGGTTTTTATGAAGCAAATTCTCTCAGCATTCAGTCATGCTCATGAGAAAGGGATTGTACATCGAGATATAAAACCAGGCAATATCATAATAAGTAATTCAGGAGAAATTAAAATTTTGGATTTTGGTATTGCAAAAATTGTGGGAGAAGAAGCTCACCAACTCACAAAAACAGGTACACAAGTGGGTACGGTTTATTATATGTCACCCGAACAAGTTTTGGGTAAAAAAATCACACATCTTTCTGATATTTATTCATTGGGTGTTACCATGTATGAATTAGTGACTTCTATTAATCCCTATAAAGGGATAACGACGGAGTATGAAATTTATGATAAGATTGTGAAACACGATCTTCCTGACCCCAGGGATTCAAATTCCAAATTGAGCAAACATATTAGTGAGGTATTGGCTAAAGCGTCCTCCAAAGACCCAAAAGAGAGATATCAAACATGTCAGGAGTTTGCCATGGCTTTGCAGTCCTCAGAAAAGAACAATATTTCTATTTCTTCAAAAGTTGAGGATTCTTCTAATAGTAAAATAGTCGTACAGAATAAACCAAAAGGAAATAAGTCTACGGTCATTATTTTATCGGCCTTGTTAGGTATCGTAGTTGTGGTTTTTGTATTGTTTCAATTTCAGTCATCTTCTTCGGATGATAAGGATGATTCAGATGAAAGTAATGTAGAACAAATTGAGGAACGAGAAATCGTAAATCCATACTTTATTCAAAGTTTTTCTGATTACGTTTTTCCGGACAAGAAAATTTCAAAGGAGGAGTTTAAAAATGAGTGGGCTAGAAAATACAGTTATGGTTCAAACTACTCTCCCGTAAAATATCCAAATCTGAATTTAGAATTTTGGGGTTGGACCATTGATGGGAACTCAATAGCACTCACAAAACATTCTTCAGATTGTTATGATGGGTTTTGTGATTTTTTCACTAAACATTTTGTGTTTGACTTAAGTGAGGACAATATTAAAGAACAGTATCAGTATAATACGGGTAATGATGGATATGGTACTTTAGATGATATTAATGAAATAACGGAAACGGCCTATTATAAGATGATTGATATTTGTAAAGAAAACAAGGTGGATTTATATGTAAACCATTCTGAAAGTTCTCGTTTTTATAACTCAAAGGAAGTTGATTGGGAGGGAGAGTATTTTATGAATATTGAAAGAGATACTCTTTTCATGAATACCACAAATCAATATGGAGACCCTGTAAGACGGCGTGTGTCAAAAATTGAAGGATATGATGAATACACTCATGAAATTTTGGGGTATTTTAAATCTCCATATCATAAAAGAATTGCCATTATTATTAAGGTTTCAAATATGACGGCTTCAGGAATTAATGAGAGTTATGAAATTTATGGGGCTTTATTAAGAAATAGTGACTACCGAAGATATGATCAATGAACGCATAGATGAATTCACTTTTCTTAGTAAAATTGGAGAAGGAGGAATGGCAACAGTTTACAAAGCTTTTGATAATAATTTTGCCGATCATGTGGCTATTAAAGTCCTAAAAAAAGAATACGTTTACAATAAAAACGTTAGAGCTCGATTTACATCGGAGGCAAGGAAACTGCATCAGTTGTCACATCAGAATATAATAAGAGTTAGGCGAATATTAGATGCTGGAGATCTAGTAGCTTTTGTTATGGACTTAGTATCAGGTCAAACCCTAAAAGAATATATAAGTACAAAAAAAAACCTTAAAGATTCAGAAATAATAAATTTTACGAATCAAATGTTGAATGCTTTGGATTTTGTTCATTCAAAAGGTTTCGTGCATAGAGATATTAAGCCTTCCAATTTCATGATTACTGAAGATCAAAATGTATTATTATTAGATTTTGGAATTGCAAAAGACACCAATTCTGAAAGTGATTATACCGCCACGGGAACAACACATCAAATGGGGACCCCAAGCTATATGAGCCCTGAACAAATAAAAAGCACCAAAGCGGTGGATCACAGAAGTGATATCTATAGTTTAGGGGTAGTTATATACTATATGGTAAATGGATCAGGGCCATACGAAGGACAAGACTTAAGTTTGTTTGAGTTATATGAGAAGATAGTCAATTCAGAACTTGAGCTGTCTAATTCAAAGTTTGATAAAATTATAAAATCAGCGACTCAAAAAGATTTAGAAAAACGAATTCAAAATTGTGAAATGTTTCGAATGTATTTAGACCCGAGTTATGATACTGGTGAAATTCCAAAATTGAATCTTGATGATAATATAAAGGAAAGTACTTCGACTGAACAAACAGATGTAAAAGATTTATGGTATTATTTAAGTATTACGAAGTTTTTCCTCGATAGGTACTTCCATGTTTATTTATGGATTATATTTAGCACTCGTTCCAAAAAACAAAGACTAACTATCATGTTCAGAACTATTTATCTATATTAGAGTTTAATTTTATTCTTATGCAAGAACTGACCATTGGGAGATCCCCTGACAACTCAATCATTATCAATGATAATACGGTCTCAAGGAGGCATGCAACGCTTATCATTGCTCAAAATGAGTTTTCTATAAAAGATTTAGGTTCAGCGAACGGAACCTTTGTAAATGGGATGCGTGTGGCGGGAGTTTCCAGTTTACAATCAAATGACATTTTAAAGGTTGGTAATGCAGTAGTTCCATGGATGAATTATGTAAAAATGGGAGGCCACCACCAACAACAGCCTGAACGATCAGCATCAAAATCTTCTGGTGGTTCAATGAGTACTGACCAACAAATGAAACTTAAGAACTCTACAGGAGCATTGGTAACAGGAATAGTAGGTCTCGTCTTCGTCTTAATATGGTATCCTATTATTATTTTAGCAGGTATCGTTTTAAATATTATTGCCGTTATTTTAGGTGCGGGAGCCTTATCAACCTACAAGCAAAATAGCGACAATTACACCCTGGCCTCCTACAAAAATGCGAAGGCCGGTATGATTTGCGGAATAGTTGGTCTTGGATTGGTTGTTCTTGTCCTCATTCTTTTCCTAATGGTAGGAGCGAGGTTCTTTTATTAAAACATCAATTAAAACTATAATTTTTTGAGAGAATTAAAAATTGGAAGGGGGGCTGGAAATGACATTATTATTACAGACCAAACAGTATCGAGAAGTCATGCGATATTAATAATTTCTGACTCGGAGTATTCTATAAAAGATTTAAGTTCTGGAAATGGAACATACATCAATGGCATGCGTGTTTCTGGCGTTTCCACATTAGCGGATAATGATATATTAAAGGTGGGTAATGTTGTGGTTCCATGGAAAAATTACCTTTCTCTAAATAATATCCCTGAAAACATTCCGAAGGAAACAACAGAGAGTACTGAGAATAATAACATTGAGTCAAATGTCTCTTTTTCTGAAAAAGTTAATGTGCCTAGTGCCAATGCAGCTCTTGTACTTGGGATTATTGGATTGATTTTATTTTGGATTCCAATTATTGGTTTAGTGCTGGCTATTATAGCCATCGTTCAAGGTGCTAAGTCCAATAATGAATTCAAATCCAACCCAAATAAATATCGAGAGGGTTCTCGGGCCAATGGAAACGCAGGAAAGATTTTAGGTGTTATCGGATTGGTTCTTACGGTAATTTATTGGGTTTTAATTGTCATTTTTACGGCTGTTGCAGTCAACAACGAATATGAACGTTCCAGTTATAATGATCAGGATGGTGATTATATTATAGATTCAGAAGATAATGATATCGATGGGGATGGCTTTAATAATAATAATGATTGTTGTCCATACGATGAATACAGTCATTAATTTCAATTAGAATGATAGGTAAAAAAATCCTTAGTTATAAAATTGAATCACTTCTAGGAGAAGGTGGAATGGGTAATGTATACCTGGCATCTCATGTGACGTTAGATCGAAAAGTTGCAGTCAAGAGTATATTGTCTCAGCTTGTCAAAAACGAAGAAATTAAGAGTCGATTTTTAAATGAAGCGAAGACGATGTCTAAGCTGCAACACCCCAACATTGTTGCACTATATGATTACTATACTGGAGAAGAGGGATTATTCCTATTTATGGAATATGTTGAAGGTAAAGAATTGCATGATTATTTAATTGATTTAGGAAAACCCTTGGATGAGGACTTGTCTGTTGCATTTATGAAACAAATACTTTCTGCCTTTAGTCATGCACATAAAAAAGGAATTGTTCATAGAGATATTAAGCCGAGTAATATTCTCATCGGTAATGATGGAGAAATAAAGATTCTTGACTTTGGAATTGCAAAAATATTAGGAGAGGGCGGACATAATCTAACGAAAACGGGTACTCAAGTGGGTACAGTATATTATATGTCTCCTGAACAGGTTGAAGGGAAGCCTGTCAGCCATCTTTCGGATATTTATTCAATCGGTGTTACGATGTATCAGTTATTGACCATGGTAAATCCATATAAATCTTGTACTACAGAGTTTGAGATTTATAAGAAAATAACAGGTGAAAAACTACCAGATGTTACCGAACTTAATCCTACTCTTAGTGATTCAATGGTCAAAATTATACACAAAGCTACCGCTAAGGATCCAAAAGACCGTTTTCAGAGTTGCCAAGAGTTTTCCGATGCATTCGATACGAATTTTGGAACAGAGGAGATCCCTGTTTCTAAAACATCAAATACTCAAAAGAAAACTCCAGTATCAATTCCTAATCAAAGAACAGGAAATAAGAAACCCTTATTTATTGCAGGAGTTGCATTGATTTTAGTAATTATGGGAGGTGTTTTTTTCTTTAGGCAAGACGAAGCGTCGGATAATGCTATAGATAATGATGATATAGATTCTGAGACTTCAATAACAGAAACGGATGAAGATAATTATGAATCACAGGCTGTAGAGGAGAGAATTGATGTTGTTGAAGACCAATTCTCAGTTGATGATGTTTACCCAATAATTTTGGCGTATTATTCTGATCTAAATAATGAAAATTTCAACGCATGGGATTATTATGCTTCACGGATAGATAATTTTATAACGAGAAAAAATATTTCTCCGAATGATATTAATACGCTAAATCAAGAGAAAACTGATTTTTTGTATTCAAATGCTAATATCACGAACAATAAACTTGAAAGGATTTATGAGTCAGGTAATACTATCATTGCTACTTTTTGGGTTGATTTTTCCTGTTGGAGGACAAGGAAAGAAAAATGGCAGCATTGTGATATTAATGTTGAAGTTATTTTTAATGAGGCGGGGAAAATCATTTCATACAGAGAGATTTCATTTACGAATTTAGTCTTTACTGAGAGTAAATATTCAATGTCAAATAATTCAGAAATAACCAATTCGTATGTGAATAATTATGGTTCGTTTGTTTATCAAGACGAATGTTATATGATTTTTACAGGTGCATTTACAAATGAATCTGATTGTATTACTTGGGTAGATAATAAAAAGAGAGAAGGTTATAGTAATCCTGGTTATTTATGGATTCCCGATTATCCATCGCTCAGCGGTAAGAAAAATTATGCAACCTTTATGGGACCTTACTCCTCTAATGAGGAGTGTAAAACAGAATTAAAATCGTTCCCATCAAATCAGCGATTTTATTATTGTAAAAAGGTTTCTATGAATGATGGTTCTAATAATCCTGAAATGGATGAAATTCGATTGAATTAATGTATATTTCTGTATGATAATTATGAATAACTAGATGAATAAATGAGCCAAAAATCCCTTTTAGATCCAAATAAAATTATTGAAACGATTGGTATGCTTGAGAAGAGAATTACTGATCGATTTCCTAATTCGGGATTGAGAAAGGTAATTATTGAACTTCATGCTTTCTCTCTTGAAACTCAGGCTAATAATATATTCATTTCGAAACCAAATATTTTGCTCAGGTTCTCTACTTATCTTTTAATTTTAATTGGTTTAGTCGGGATTGTATTTAGTTTTTCTTTTTTTCGAATGGATTTGAAGGTATTTAGTTTAAAAGAATTGCTGATATTATCTGAAAGTATTTTTAACAATCTTATTCTAATTGGAGGAGCACTTTTCTTTCTGATTACAATGGAAGCCAGAATAAAAAGAAAGCGAGCCCTTCGTGCATTGCATGGTTTGCGAGTAATTTGTCATGTGATTGACATGCATCAACTCAATAAAGATCCCTATATTTTTTCAAATAATGAAGCGACAGCGCATTCGCCGAAAAGAGAATACACCAAGTTTGAATTGCAGCGATATTTGGATTACTGTTCTGAGTCTAGTGCTCTGGTTGCAAAAGTCGCTGCGTTATATGCGCAGAGCATACAGGACGAAATTATTATTAGTTCTGTTAATGAAATAGAAATCCTTACCACCGGATTAAGTAGAAAAGTTTGGCAAAAAATACGGGTTTTACAAAATATGAAAGACGGAATTCCAAAGTCTTCCGAGGCGTCTAAAAATCAAGAGTAATCTCGAATGTAATTTTACAAGGTAATTGAATTTAAATAATTCCGATTGACGATTTTTTTCTAAAACAAATCATTTTGACCGTCCTGAATGGCTTAAGTTGTTAAAGTATCTGCGTTCAAATAGAAAGAATGTAGATTACGTATTATTTACTTCATGGGATAGATTTTCTAGAAATATCACGGATGCTCTTATTCAAATTAGAAATCTAAAGAAATTAGATGTTGAAATTAGGGCTATAGAACAACCAATTGATATTAGCATTCCTGAAAACAAGGCTATACTCGCTATGTATTTGGCGATGCCTGAAATTGATAACGACAGAAGATCAATTAAAATACGCGGAGGTGTTCGTGCAGCTCTAAAATCAGGTCGTTTATCTCGAATGGCTCCAAGAGGCTATAAGAATGTTAGAGACGAGAATAATAAGCCGCTCATTGTTCCATCTGAAAATGCAAAGTATATCAAGCACTTATTCAAAGAGGTAGCAAAGGGTAGAACCCAGGCTGAGATTAGGGAAGAACTTAAATTAAAGGGGTTTACTATTAGCTGTAATGGTTCATCTGTTATTCTACGAAACGAAATCTATATGGGAAAAGTCGTTGTTCCAGCAGAAGGTGACGAGCCCAGAGAAGTGATAGAGGGAATACACAATGGAATTGTAAGTGAAAAGCTCTTCTATAAAGTTCAGGAATTACTTGAAAATAATTTAATCGAAAGAAATAAACCGAAAGCGATGACACACAAGGACAACTTACCCTTGCGTGGTTCTGTGCGTTGTTCTAAGTGTCAGAATAAAATGACAGGAAGTGGGTCAAGGGCTAAGCTTGGTAAAAAGTATTTCTATTACCATTGCAATGAATGCGGTGACGAAAGATATAGGGCAGAGAAGGCCAATAAATTAATGGAAGAGGTGTTGGCTGAGTTTAAATTTAAAAAGGGCGTAGTCAAACTCTATGAGGAACTAGTGACGTATATCTACAAGCATAATGACAAAGACAACACCGGAGACTTGATAAAATTGAAGAAATCTATTGATAAGCAGAAATCAAGAATTAATAATCTTCAGGATTTACTAATGGATGGGGTAGTGGATCAGGATGCGTTTCAATCTATGAATAAACGATACAAAGATGAGCTGATTGTGTTGCAAAATAAACAGCATAATTTGAGTTCAAATAAGCTCAATTTGACCAAATATTTGCGAAAAGGAGTGGGTGTTCTTTCAAAAATGTCGAACCCCTACAAAGCCTCATCAGTACTGGGGAAGCAGCAGATTCTGAAAGCAATCTTTCCCTTTGACTTCGAAATCGTAAATGAAAAATGTCGAACCCCGCGCATCAATGAGGTGCTCCGTCTAATGCTTAGTATTGACGGGGATTCTGGGAAAATAAAAAAGGGAGAACTCTTTAAAAATTTAGAGCTCTCCCTTTCAGTGGAGTCGGAGGGGTTCGAACCCTCGTCCAAACGACGATTTATCTAGCTTTCTACATGCTTAGTCTTTGATTGATTTTCGATTGAAG
>Ga0206130_10009376_pt1 | contig 10265 bp, 13 predicted proteins | sample Helgoland_Spring_9_FD_148637 | JGI IMG/M metagenome (GOLD analysis project Ga0206130, IMG submission 148637) | Pelagic subsurface seawater microbial communities from Kabeltonne, Helgoland, North Sea - Helgoland_Spring_Bloom_20160512_1 | ecosystem: Environmental > Aquatic > Marine > Epipelagic ...
ATATCCGTTTTCTCTGCAATGCTGAACGGGTAATGAAAAGGCAATACAAGCAAATTACTCTGTACTGTCTGTATGATCTTTGTGCGAAACGTGTTTGAGCCAAAGTCTCTAGTCACGAACTTAGCGGTTACGTTCTTGTTAGCAATAGCGATAGCTGCTGTAAACGTAACATCGTCAAGAAATAACGTGAATCCTGCAGGTACGGTATACACTGACATCTGGCTTTGGTTGTCGCCTTGTACAATCTGACCGTACGTTATTCCGGTAGGTACCCCACTTGTAACGCCGCTATTAGCGACATAGATCGTACCTGCAGCAGTGCCGCCTGATCCTGAAGTAGCAACAAATATGCGGTTAACCCGCAACCAACCAGAAGCATCGCCAATCTGCACTTGAGTCTGCCCGTTCATGCTGACGGTTACGGTCTGAGCTGCGTAGTTCTCGTCTACCCCCTCAACGGTTACGGTCTGTGCACCCGTACCTGCACTAGTATCTGCTGCACTAGAGCTACTAATAAACGCAGTAAATGCAGCCGTGGGCCAAGGATAATCACCCCCAGTGCTCCATACCGTTTCTTCTGCGCTATCGATGTCTGGATTGGTACCAAACTTATACAACGTCGAAGCACCAGCGATCTGGCCTTTAGCTACTTGTAACTCGTATGGTTCTTGGACTGCCATAGCGTTTCTCAGCGCGTTGTCTAGTTGGTTAAAGTATATCCGTAGTACGTTGTTGAACTGCTCAAACGACTCTTGGTTGTACACTTGAGGCGCATACGGCAGAGCTGGGGCACGGAACGGAACATTGTATACTGTGTTATCGCCAGCCACTACCGTCTCCCATCAGGCCGCATATCCAACCTCGGAGACCCCAACTGCCACGTAACACCTGCTTCCGTAGACTCTATCTTCATGGTCATCTGTCGCCCACGTACCCGAGTATTAAGTTGCTCTGTAAACTTCTCTATCGGTAGCACAGCGGATCGGGTAATTGTACCATTGTTTGAGCCCCCCACTGACGCAGGTGAATTGTACCCAGAGCCAGAGTTTTGCATGGGTAACAGTGTCATTACCGCGCTCGGGCTTTCTATTGTAGATCCGTCAAACGTGATATCAGGAAGTACGCGCCAAATGAAGTTGAATTGATGTCCGTCATCTAGATCGAACTCAGCGGTAGAAGCATACGCGTGTATAGGCGTGCTTGCTCCTAATTCGTTATCATCAACGCCTTCTTCCTGATTCACGAGATTGTTGCTATAAGTTGCAGCTAGTGGGTAGTCTCGCAAACCCGAATCCAACCATGCAGTACGATCCATCGTGCCATAGTACCAAATGTTATCCAGATAGTTATACACAACATACCGATCAGCAGTATCGGACTCAGCCGAGCAGTAAAACCACCAAACTTCATGGTATGCCTCTACAGTGCCCGAAAACACTTGGCGATACTGGGCAGTGTTAAAGTCGTTAAATACGAACTTACGGAGGTTACAGGGCAATGGTTGCGTGCGCCCGTCATACATGTAGAACTTGTCAATACCCATCCAGAAGGCAACACCATTGGCGTATGCTACGGCGTTTTGAGACGCTATAGAGATGTTTTCACCAACTAATTGTGCCCCCCACACCACTGGAGCACCGACGTACTGGAGGGCATACAGGGCTGAATCAGACCATACTAGGACTTCCTGACGGGCTTGTTTGGCCGCTATAATCTCTGCCCCACGCGATAGCTGAAGGCTACCTGCTTGGTTTGTTGCCGCAGGAGTCCACTGAGTAGCGTTTTCTTGGTCTGACCAGCGGATCAACATCGGGTTTTTAGTAGCACTGGCTAGGTCATTACAACCAAAACAGAACACGAAACGGCTGATATCTGACACTAAAATAAGGTCTTGTACGCTCGGTACATTTGCTCCTACCGGGGATATTGAGGCCAATGTGACGCCCCTAGAAGTAAGCCCTGCCGTAGCATCCCAGAAGTATATGTCCCCACCACGAGGCGCAAAAATAAGATCTTCCCCAAAGTTAGCTTGTGACCATAGTCGGATTTGGACATCAGATGGAACGCCAACACCCCATGCACCCGCACTCCAAGGCCCAGCACCCCAACCTGTTAAAGGCGTTACTGAAGCAGCCCCAGTGTTAATTTGATAAGCTGCGGTCACTGTACCACCGCCAGTAGCACTAGAAGAAGCGTTACTAGAAGCTGTTATAAAGTACGTATTTGTTGCAGTGGTGTCGATTGTAAGCTGGTATTCCCCGTTTAAAGTAAGTCCCCCAACGGCAGATGCACCTGAAAAAGTGACGAAATCTCCTGATATGTAGCCCCCATTAGCGTCTACAACGCTGACCGTAGGAGATCCACTAGTGGTAGTAAACGGGTTAGTCAGGGTAACTGTCGCCCGTAACGGGGTAATATCGCTGTAGGCACCACCATTCTCGATGTAGAACTTAAGGTTAGTCCCGACGCCAATAAGGTTCTGACTACCTAACGTTACCCAGTTCCACAAGGATCGACAGACACCCAAGAACGTAGCCGCAGATATACGCTGCCACCCACCAATCTTCTCCGGTGTACCTTGCCTGAACCGTATTTTGTCGGATTCGTACCATCCACCTTCACTGGTGTAACGAGTATTTTCCCGATTAACCCCCGGTTTTAACGCTAGTTTCTGTAGTGGCATAAGGAACCCATCACATTGTCTCGCCAAATACCGGCGGTAGGGTTGTTACTTGGATAGAAGTGTTCTGCTTCAAGTTTAAAGAAGCACCGCAATCAGAACAAGTATCTGCTTCTAATTCGTTCTCGTCTATATCATATCCACATTCGGCACAGAGTATTTCTATCTCATGGGCAGGTTCTACGTTACCGTCAGCTAATGCTTTTGGTGCATGTACAGTTTTCATCGTTGTTGGTACTCCCCAGAACTAATCATTTGGCAGACTTCCAACGAGCGGTCGCCAACCTGTTCAGCCCAACGGCTACGGTAAAACTCTTGTCCAGCCTCTTCGTAGTTACCTGTAGCCATGTGGCCTAAAGCCTTAACAAACGTACGTAATCGGGTCTGCCCAAGGTTGAATGACAAGTCGATTATGGCATCTTGGCGCACGCTATCTAGGTCTTTAAACCACGCGTACTCACCCAGTAACTCGTTTCGGCATCGCTCAATGTCGTTCTTAAGCAGGTATTCAATTTCATCGTTAGACAGGCCAAGACCAGACTCGCTGATATTCCTACCAACGCCAATGGTTTCGTACCCAGCAGAGCACATATAGACCTTATCTCTAACGCCTTCGTGCCGCTTTAGCATATTAACTAATCGCATCATTCGTCGTGCTTATGTGAAGCGCCGTAATAAAAACTTATGATAGATGAGACGATCCCACCCAAATAACCAAGCACAAGATTAACAATCCCATTGTCTGTAGCAACAGGGTCTTGTAGCGTGACCAGCGCGATGTAACCTCCGAAGAACAAAACGCAAGCAACCGCAATAAATTTTGGCGTCCAGTCACCTTTGAAAGCCATTCGAGCATTCTGGATATCGTCTGTTTCAAGTTTGAAAACATCTACATCTAGCTCCTTCATCCGCGCTTGGAAATTAAATTCCGCTTTCTTAATCTCTGCAAGCTGTTCAGGGGTCGCCGCTTGGATTGCGGTAGTAATTGATTTTTCGTCAGCCTTACAGCCAAGCACACTGGCGATAGTTTGGGCAGCAGCACCACCTAAAGGCCCACCGAGCGCCTTCCCAATAGTAGGGGCTAACGTACCGATTAATCCTTTAATTGCGTCAAATTTCATTGTGCTATCACCAATCCAACGATGGCTATTAAAGAAGCAATCATGACGGGGTAGATACCCCAGATCATACGCTCTAACTTATCAAAGCGTTGTGACCCGGAGTCTAACCGCTCTTTAATTGACTCGTACCGCAAGGCGCATTCCGCCTCATGGATCTCAATCTTCTTTAACGCTTTGCTGGCATGAGTCTCGGCCATTAGTTCACCACTTCTGCTTCAGGCTCTTCAACCACTTGGATTGATTCGCGTAGGGCGTTTTCACGGAAGCCTAATGCAACCTGTAAGTTAATACCCTGTTGCTGTGCTGCCGCAATTTGATTCTGCAGATCACTAATCTGTTTACGCAGGTTAACCACTTCGACGTAGTGCACTTTGGAATCGTTACCAAGTTCATTTACGTCATACTCCTGATCGTCGATGGTCAGAATTACGGGTTGCTGCTCTTGTTGCTCACTCATACCTACTCCTAGTTGGTTACTGTTTCTTGTTCCAAAGCTCAAAAAGCGTTTCAATCTTATCTTCTTGAGTTTCAGTGGTTCCGTCTAGTCTACCTAATTTTATCTCAATTGCATTGAGCTGTTGGCGCAAAGAAAGAATTTCTTCCTGCTGGCTCTCTAACGCCATAATCTTGGCGTTCTGAATCAAATCGTCGGGTAACGCGCCTCGCAAACCTAAAGGCCATTCACGAACAAATTTTGCATTTTCCCGAACCGTCATGCTCTGTATATCAATATCGTGCTCAACTGTCGTGATCCGAGTGTCCAACGTAATGTACGCTGTTGTCGCCATCACCAAGCCTGCACCTAAAGCAACAAGGTTCCGTAAAGGAATCTCAACGGTTGTGTCTTCGTTAATCTCCGCCACTATTTGTTCCTGTTATTCCACAGCTCAAACAGGGTACGGATCTTCTCCTTAATCTGCTCGATATCAGCGTGCATCTTGGCGAGCACGATAACCAACGTCACGAACCCCAGAGCAATGGGCCAGATAGCTCCGATAGCGTCTAATGCGTCCATAGCTACTGCACAACCGCATATATTATTATGAAGCAGGCGTATAGCCCGACACAAACCAAGACACCCCCAACTGCAAGACCTGCGTAGTGCATCCGCTGGTTTATCTTTTGGGCATGTGCATTCTTAGCTTCCAATCTGGCCTTGCGGGCCTTAGCTTGAAACACAATAAAGTCGTCCCACAATCCAGCCCTACCATGATATAGCATAAAATTTTGCAGTTCTTGCTCTGCCTTAGCTATTTGCTCAAGAGCCATAAACTCTTCAATGTCACTGCTAAATAAAGACTTCTTGTTCTTCTGTTGCCGAGCTTTCAAATCTTCTTTAGCATTGACCATCTGGCCGATTTGGCCGAAACAATCAGACAAGTCCTTGCCGTTTCCAATGAACTGCTTGACTACTCCAAAAGCAGCATTGAAAGCGACAAGTTCAGCAATCATTACCAAGGCAACGGTTCAGCGGTAGGCGATACAGGTGGAGTAACGATAGAATTTATCTGTCCTTCCACACAGGCTTCTGCGCTGGTGACCCCATTTTCACCCAACTCGGCAGTGACCCATTCTAAAACGAGGGTTTCTGTTAAGTCAGCATAAGGGACAAACGTAGCCCCTTCTTGCTGCGTAAAGGTAGACATTCCACCTATATCCGCAACATTGGTGCCGTCAGTGCCGCTGCACAACCAGTTAGCCCTAACCACGAAATCGGGTTCTGGTGTTTGTAACACGGACATGCTTTCAATCGTCCAAGTGTATGTAATTGCCATTGTTTATCTCCTTTAATCAGGAGGAGGAGCATACGGCGGTTGTAAAGCAGCAATCTCCTCCTGTGTATATTGAGTACCACAATTTGCACACATAAAGTCAGGTACGGGTGTGGGTACGTTTACTGTATCGGGATCGTAAGTAGCCCCGCATTCACTACATATTTGTTCTGCCATGATTACCTCCTAATTAATAGCAATGTACGGTTGTATTACTGTAGGCGGTACCGCCGCCACGCCAAGTTGCCGTAACACGGATGTCATAGCTATCATAATTAGATACTCTATTTGGGGTGTACTGTAATATTCGAGAGCTGTCTCCGTCTGAACCCGACCATGCAAGAGTTCCAACAGAAGTCATTTGACCGCTTGACCCTTCTAAAACTACCATTGTGGAAGTAGTCGCAACAAGTTGACTAATAGTAGCAGAGACGGCACAAAGAGCCGTAGCCGCGTGAATATTACCTTGAGCATTTGCCCATGATTTCTGGTGAACTTCTACTCGTACCATTAAGGTTGCGAACTGTTGTCCGCCGCTCATAGTAATTAAGTTTGTTACGGGATTGCTAAAGGCTGATGTTTGAAAAACCCAAAAATCAGCTAGTCCCCTAGCTCCAGCATACCAACCTTCGAACTTGTTATCGTACCATCCCTCATCTCCAACAGTTTGATTACCTTGATGGTGTACTATGTTTCCATCACCGTCAGACAACATAACAATGTTGCTCAGGGTACGCATGTCTAAGCCGCTTTGGTTGCCGTTGTAGCGTCCCAAAATCGTATTTTTGGAGCCGGTTGTAACTGCGGAACCCGAAACGTTTCCTACAAAAGTATTTTCTGTTCCGGTCGAAGCAACCTCACCCGCACTTGCGCCTAGAAACAAGTTGTTGCTTCCTGAAGTAAGACCGCTACCCGCTGACACGCCAAACGCAGAATTGTTATTTCCGGTTAACAAGGCATCAAGTGAGTTTCCACCCACTGCGGTGTTCCCACTGCCCGACGAAATTAATTTACCAGCGTTAGACCCCACCGCCGTGTTGTAAATATTGCCAGAAGAATTAACCTGAGCCTGTAACGCTCTAGTACCAACGGCTACGTTATTTTGACCGCCTGTTTCAGCGCTTAATGCGTCAAAACCTACTGCAACATTGTCTGACGCGGCTAGAAGCGCATCCCCCGCATTAGCACCAATGAGCGTATTTTGGATGCCTGAGCTTACTGTGGCTCCTGCATTATAGCCCACCGCAGTATTGTAAACAGTTGTAGCAGCTCCAAACTGCTGCGACGCTAACGTCCCAAAACCAATAGCCGTGCTTCCATATCCTTTTAAGTCATTGCTTAGTGAGGAATAACCTAGAGCCGTATTGTAAAATGCGACGGTAAGAGCGTCGCCTGCAAGACCACCAATGAGGGTATTCTGGGCTCCTGAAGAGATGTTTAAACCCGCAGCAGACCCCACTACCGTGTTGTAAGTTCCTGTATCGCAGGTGAATAAAGCTGATGGGCCTATACCCACATTGTGTGAGCCAGAAGTCATCAGTCTTTGAGCTTGGTGCCCTACTGCGACATTCTCAAATCCGCTAGTAATTTGGTACTGTGAAATACCCCCAATACTTATATTATTAGCGCCAGTGTTGTTGACTCCCGAAGTAGCGCCAAAGCCCGCCGATTCTCCGATATGTATGCTGTAATTACCCGTAGTTTTGTTTCTTCCAGCGCCTTGCCCGATTAAAACAAGACTTCCCGCTGTAGTTGATAATTGCCCAGCACCCTGACCGATCATGGTGCTATAATTGCCCGTGTAGGTTTCTGCGGCTTGCCCCCCTACAACAGTATTTTGAACCCCCGATGTGGCTGCTGAATACGCGGCGTAACCCATTACCGTGTTATTAGAACCCGTATTATTGGCGTCACCTGCTTCGTAACCAAAAAACGAGTTGTTATCACCCGTATTAATCGCAGTACCTGCTTCATCGCCTACGACAGTATTATAATTACCACCGCTTGCAATGCTGTTACCTGCGTTGACACCAAAGCGGACGTTAGAGATTCCTGCGGTTGGGGTGGATAGTGAGCCGTCTGCGGCTATGCTAAAACGTAAAAGATTGTTGGTGTAAAAATCCATGTCGGTGTTTGCAACATTGTAAAATATTACATCGCCTGAAGTATTACCTGCTAATCCTATCTGAAACCCGCTAGTATTGTGGTCATTATAAAATGAGGCTTGTGAACCTGTACCGCTACCACTGCCGTGTAAGTCCAATAAAATACTACCACCAGAAAATGATGTTTGACCTATAGCTATTCTGCTACCAACCGCTAGTGTACTAGCCATATCCACAGCACCATCAATGTCCACGACATCAAGGTTAGTCGTGCCGTCTACGTCTATGTCGCCTGACACATCAAGGTTGCCAGTAAGAGTAGTATTACCAACAAGACCTGTAGTACCGGTAACATGTAAGCCGTTACCTGACCCAGACTGAGTGATCTCAAGCCCGTCAATGCCGCTATTAGCAGCGATATTAAGTGGGCCGTTCATCCAGTTAAGGGCTGTGCCACTAGCATTAAGATTATATACAACCTCGGTAGACGTGCCTCCAGTCGAGCTTCCGTCTGCTCCAGTCTGGCTGTATGTAAATACCGTAGTAGAACTTACTGATGCCGTGAAGTAACCGTTAAAGGAAGTATCGGCAACACCGTTAACATTAACTAGATCTCCGCTAGTAAGCCCGTGTACAGCAGAAGTTGTTACTGTAACGGTGTTAGAAGATCTTGATGTCGTGCTTATCGCTACACCGGCAATAGCATTCTTTGTGAAAGAAACAGACCCGCTGATATTAGTTGTACCGGATACATCAAGGTTACCATTGATGTCTACTAAAGCCGTATCGATCTGTACTTCACCATCAGCTACAATGTCTAACTGGCCGTCTACGCTTGAATTAATGTAGATCGCCGCGTCACGGAACTGAACCTTTTGCGCTGAATCAACATCGATGTCGTTTGCGCCAGTAGTGTTACCGTTAGCAAGAATCTCAGATAGCGTGTCAACAGTCCCAACTTGGGAGTCTACATACGCTTTAATGGATTGTTGGGTAGCAATGGCTGTGGCGCTGTCTGACGCCATGTTGTCTTCGTCAAGAATCTTATCTGCAGTTACCGTGCTAGTCCCTAAGCTCAAACTATTTGCATGAGTTACGCCTTCAACGACGTTAGTGCCATCGCAGTAGACCAACATGGTTTTGCCAACCGGTACGGCAACGCCTGTACCACCAGAAGTCTTAACGGTGACAATTTCAGCCGTGTTGTTGTCTACGATATAAAGTTTTGTATTAGTTGGGCAGACTACCGTACCAGCGCCTGTCAGTGCAGTACCCGAGTCAGTAAGTTCCAAAATAGCGCAACGAGACTCAGAAGTCGTACCATCGGCGGTGGTTAGCGTATGAGAGTTACCTGTCCACGAATTAATCGTGGCTTTACCAGCAATAGCCTGTTCGACCATCTCAGTAATATTGTCGTTTACAACATCGCCCCAAGTACCGCTCAATTCCCCTTGAACAGGAAGAGCTAACTTAAGGATCGTAGTGTATTGAGTTGTCATATTCGTAACCTCATGCGGCTATGTCTTGCCAGTTTGGATTCTGCGTTGTATTTATATTAACCCAATTTGGGTTTTGTGCGGGGTCTATTTGACTCCATATATGGACAGTTCCTATTTCCCCTGTAGCCACTACACCTGTAACAAATATGTTTATCCCAAGCCCTAAAACTACATCGCCAATAGCACCTGTGGCTTGAACCCCCGTAACCGGCACTCGAATAACCAAGTCTACCGTAACGTTACCTAGAGCCGTAGTGCCTTGAACACCGGTTAGGGCTACATTTGTATCGCCCCTTACCGTTACAGAACCTGTTTCTACAGTCCCCGATACACCACTTACAGCAACTATCGCGTCTGCGGCTACAACTACGGTTCCTACAGCGCCTGTACCAACTACCCCTGTAACGGCTACAACTGTATCAGCAGATATACTTACACTACCTACAGCCCCAGTCGCTTGAAGGCCATCGACGTTGACGATGGTAAGGGGGGTTCCCCAAAAACCTTGACCCCAACTAGCGCGTCCCCAGCCTGCATATGTCGTTGAAGATGGCATCCTCTAGTACCTAAGCAATCCTGATAATGGCGTTAGTAGCGTCCGCTGTTGGGAAGGTAATCTGGAAATCACCTGCCGTAGACGTTTTATCGCCACCAAAATCAAGTACAGCTACAGATGGAGTAGATCCCCCTACCTGATATATTAAGGCTCCACGCGCTGTAATTGTCGCTGTAGTCCACGTAGTCGTAGCAAAACTAAGAAACGCCGTAGTACCTGAAGTAGTAGGTGCGGTAGAAATCGTCAAGGTGTTACCACCCGCAGAATACCCTGTGCCCGTGATTTCATTACTTGTAGTGTACGCAGTAGTAGCAGCATCCAAAGACGCACTAGACGTATATAACGCGATCTTATAAGACTGCGCTGTGTCACTACTAAAATCCATTTCTCCGTCAAGTAATGCTCGCTTGAACGAAGTACACATTGCCTGTGTAATTGCCATGTTAAACTCCTTAAGTTACCGCAACTTTATACTGACCTGAACGGAAAGCATCTTCGCGTAATTTACCGTCACCCAAATTCTTGAGTAACC
>Ga0206130_10009378_pt1 | contig 10264 bp, 9 predicted proteins | sample Helgoland_Spring_9_FD_148637 | JGI IMG/M metagenome (GOLD analysis project Ga0206130, IMG submission 148637) | Pelagic subsurface seawater microbial communities from Kabeltonne, Helgoland, North Sea - Helgoland_Spring_Bloom_20160512_1 | ecosystem: Environmental > Aquatic > Marine > Epipelagic ...
CTCCGAGCAAATGATGGTTTTTTGGGTGTTTTCCAAAGGAGATAGCCTTGGAGTCAAACAAAGAGTAGTCACCAATTAAAAAGGCGTCTTTTGTAGCTACATTCGCCAACCACAAAACGGCATTTAATGGGGCTGGTTTGGTCTGAATTTCTGTGTATGATATTTGCTGGTCTTTTAAAGCCTTTTCAAATTTCAAAAAAGTGATTCCTTTGATAACAAGAGTCAACAACAAATAACTACTGCTTAATAAAAGGCCAATATTATTAAGCCTTCTTCGAGCTGGAGTTCCTCGTTTTTTAAACAAAACCAAAATACAACACAGTAAAAAAGGCAGTGTATATAATGGATCTACCACAAAAATATTTTTGAAAGCAAGTCGCAAATCAAAAGGCCAAAATAATTGTGTCCCCCAGGTAGTGTGGGCATCTAGCAGTGGATGAGTTAAAAAACCAAAGAAAAACAACCAGGACCACTCCCGCCAAGTTGCCTCTTTTTCTCTCTTTGAAACTAGCCAACCAAAAAGGGGTGCAAAAAGTACCGAGAACAAAATGGAGTGTGTAAACCCTCTGTGGAATTCTAAGGCAGTAACTGTATCTACAAAAAACCTAGAAACAACATCTAAATCTGGAATGGTACCTGCAATAGCTCCATAGAGCAAAGCTTTATTCCCTACTTTGCTTCCCAACACTGCCTGGCCAACAGCAGCTCCTAATACAATTTGTGTTACAGAATCCATACTAGTTTACAATTCCCATTTTTTTTAATAAAAACGAAGCGTTCCTATTTTGACATATTCCTTTTTTAAAGATATAATCAAAATACAGCTCGTCATTCTCTATGCTTGCATCAAAGTAATAATTTTCTACCTCAGAGTAAGTGTTGGCAGTTTCACATAAGCTCAAGTCATGAGTTGCAATAATACCTGTTGCCTTACTTTGTACAAGTTTTTCAATAAACTTCTTGGATCCACTGGCTTTATCTTGGCTGTTGGTACCTTTTAAAATTTCATCTAGGATAATAAAATAGGTGTCTTTTTCTATTTCTTGTACTATGTACTTTAGGCGTTGTAGCTCGCTAAAAAAATAAGACGCCTCTTGGGTCAAGTTATCTGTGGTATGCATGCTTGTAATGAGCTTGATGGGCGAATATTGAGATTGTACTGCTGGAGTTGGTAGGCCCATATTGGCCATTACAATTTGCAAGGCCACTGTCCTTAAAAAAGTACTTTTTCCAGCCATATTGGCTCCTGTTATAATAAAAAATTGCCCTGCATCTATTTGCATGGTGTTTGAAACAGCGCGCTGAGGATCCAATAATGGATGTGCTGCCTCTTGCATGTCTAGAATAGATGCTCCATCTGTGATGCTTGGATATGTTTGCAATGGATGATTGAAAGCATAGGCGCCCAAAGTGTTATACCCATCAAAAAAATGAAGTACTTCAAACCAAGTTGATACCTCTTTTTTATGGGCCATGATCCACTTTTCTATATGATGGCTTACACGTATATCTCGTAGCATAAACCCATTGGTTAACACGCCAATTAAAATATTGTTACGCTGGTCTAAACTACTAAGATACCTTGAGAATTTTTGCAATACCGCAGATGCTTTTTGACCGGACGGCTCTATTCTTTTCTTTTGATCTTGTAGTAAAGCGGCTTTAAAATCTTGTGTTTCTATTTGAATGATTAACTTATAATACTGCTGAAATGTGCTGTGTATTTCAGTAGTATATGTGGCAAGTTTATTAACTTTTTTTATAAAAACTCCTGAAATAATAAGCCCTATTAAAAACCATCCAAAGAGCATGTAGCCACTTATTAATCCAAAAAAATAGGACACAACACACACACCAGAGATAACAGAAAAAAGCGTGCTCAGTAGTGGAATTTGTTTTGGAACAAAAGCCTCATACGCTTTAAGCCAAGAAGTTACTGTTTTGGTCTTGGTTTTGGTTTGCACCAAGCAGGCCACTGCAGCAAATTGCTGTCTCCAATCTGGCAGAGAAGCTAGTTCTTTTACAGCTTCTTGTTTTTGAGGTATGCCTGTAATATCATTACTGGTAAGTAGGCTAGCAAAGGTATCTGTTCCGCTTTGTAGAGTAGTTCTATTGGCGTATTGAAAAAAACTGCCCACTCCAAACAAATCTATGTCATGACTATAGCTATGTGTTGGATCTTGATACTGATTTCCTGTTTCAAATTCATGAAAATCTCTATTTAGAATTTTCAGCTCTTTTTTATTAATAGCAATAAGCTGCAGTAAAAGGTCCCGTTTGTATTTTATGTCTTGATGGCGTGTTATTAAAAAAAGGAATAGTGCAATGCCAAAAAGTAATACCACACCAATTGCTTTTGTGTTTTCAAAGAAAAAATACACGCCAAAAACTAAGGCTATAAAAACCCCTAGACGCAACATACTGGAGCGTATTAATTGATTTTGTAATCTAGAAACTTGCGCAGAAAAAGAAGTGATTTTTTCTGTGTAGAAGGTCTTTGGGTCTATCATAAAATTATGCTATTTCATATAACACAGGCCTACTAGGAGCTGCATCATTTTCAAAGGGTGCTACTTGTAAATTTAATACATAAGACCCATCTTTAATAGTGTCATTTACGTAAACAAACTCTGTTATTGTAGCGTTTTTTCTTGGACCTTGTGGGATATTCCAAAATGCTTTGTGCGCCAGTAAAGCGCCATCATCTTTTTCTTTATCTACAGAAGGCAAATCTATAAGTAAATGCTGCACCCCTAAGTCTCTCAAAAAGGCAGCTGCCTTGTGATCTAGATAAGGCCAATTGGTGTTGGAGTATTTCCGTGAAGTTTTTGAAATTGTATTAGGCGTTGTTCTTATTACAACCGCCTTAGGGGTTTTGTTTTTTAATTTGGCTTTTACAGCATCCAATGTTAGCACATAATCTTCCTGTATTAACACAGGAGAAATGGTAATTACCTCTGCCGTAAAAAAGAAACTCTTCAAGGCATCATTTACAGAGTAAAATGTATCTGTGATGTGTCCTAGACATTCTGTATGGGTACCATGAGCGTGAGGATTAAAGAAAATGTTATTGAAATTCACGGCAGCTCCTTTGCTTACTTTACCAACCCAGTCTCCGAGTTGTACTGCAGAAATCTCTGGTTTTTCAAGATACCAAGCCAAAGGGTTTTGTGGGCTGTCTGACATCACAATAGAGATGTCTAAAGGCTTTGAAAGGTCTATAGTAACTTTTGAGTTATTAGTGTTAATGGTTGCTAACATAGCGGTGGTTTTACAGATTCAATATACAACTCTCCTGGCTTAAATCATAAATAAATCTGCGGCAATACCATCTGTTAAAAACTTCCCTTTTTTAGTGGCTTTTATAAGGTCTCCCTCACAAATTAACAAACCTAAAGCAATGTGTTGCTGCATGTTTTGTTTCAAATACTCCTGAAATTTTAGTCCAAAAAAGGCGCCTATTTCATCTATAGAAATACCGCCGGCAGTTCTCAGGCGCGTCATTATATATTCATTGTATTGGTTTTCTGTGGTAAGTATCTCTGTAGTTAGGGGTAGTACTCCCTTTTCAATACTTTTTATGTAGCGGGGATTGTTTGATACATTCCAACTTCTAGAAACCACATCATAACTATGGGCAGATGGACCAACACCCAAATACGGTTTTCTCATCCAGTAGGATGAATTGCTTTGAGACTCCCAGCCAGGAATACAAAAATTAGAAAACTCATAATTATGATATCCAACAGCTGCCGTTTTTTCAACTAAAACCGCGTGATGCTGCGCAGCAACCGCGTCATCAACAGGGCGTATAATTCCATTTTTAATAAAACGTTCTAGGGCTGTTTTAGGCTCTACCGTTAATACATAACAAGAAATATGCGGAACCTCTAAAGACAATGCTTTTTCTATGTTTTCTTGCCATCTTTGAGGTGACATTTGAGGAATACCATACATTAAATCTATACTAATATTTTTGAAATACTGTTTGGCCTTTACTATACAATCAAGAGCTTCTGTTTGGTTGTGAGCTCTGTTCATGAGTTTTAAATCTTCTTCAAAAAAAGATTGTATCCCAATGGAGAGTCTATTTATTTTAGAACTCGCAAGGGCACTAATTTTAGCATCTGTTAAATCATCGGGGTTTGCCTCTAGGGTAATCTCTGGGGTATCTACCACAGTAAAATTATCATACACCGTTTGTAAAACAAGATCAATTTCTTGAGGGGTTAACAAACTTGGAGTACCTCCCCCAAAGTAAATGGTTTCTATGGATTGGGTAAGCTCTTCTTTGCGGAGAATGAGTTCTTTGGAAATTGCGCCAAGCATGGCATCTCTTTTGTTTAAAGATGTTGAAAAATGGAAGTCACAATAATGACACGCTTGTTTACAAAAGGGAATATGAATATAGATGCCAGCCATTAAAATACAGCGTTACTTTTTTACTCGTTTTTCATTTTGACTCACAAAACTGGACCATCCAGAGTAACTCTTGCCTGTGCTTAGGTCTTTTCCGCTATTATAAAAATGACAAACTGCAGCCGCAAGGCCATCTGTGCTGTCTAAATTTTTTGGTAATTCTTTGAGCCCTAAAATGCTCTGAAGCATTTTTGCTACCTGCTCTTTAGAGGCGTTACCATTACCGGTAATGGCCATTTTTATTTTCTTTGGCGCATACTCTGTAATTGGAATATCTCTAGACAATCCTGCAGCCATGGCAACTCCTTGGGCGCGTCCTAATTTGAGCATAGACTGTACATTTTTACCAAAAAAAGGAGCTTCAATAGCAATCTGGTCTGGATGATAGGTATCTATAAGCTCTATGGTACGCTCAAAAATTAGTTTAAGGCGTTTGTAGTGATTGTCATACTTGGAGAGTTGCAATTCATTGAGTTGTAGGAATTCCATTTTTTTTCCAACTACTTTAATAAGCCCAAAACCCATAATAGTGGTTCCTGGATCAATACCTAGTATGATGTTGGATGTTGTGCTCAATGACTTGTTTTTTGTTTATGATAATGTCTTTGGTAGCTATTTAAACCAGACACTATTTCCTTGTTACAAATCTAAACAAAAGCACCACAAACAAGACTACTTTGTTTGCAATACAATTGGCAAGCTAAAAGCTACCGCAACAGGAACACCTCTTTTATGGGCTGGTTCCAAAGAAGGTATGCTGTCTATGCTTTGCCTAACCCAGGTAGATAACTCTGGGAAACTTGCACTGGTGAGGCTATCCATTTGTAATGTGTTTAGGCTAATATTGCCTTTCTCTGAAACAGCAATAGCCGCCCAAAGGGTGTCTTTTATGGCTCTAGTACTAACAAAATGCTTTGAGGAAAACCCTGCGTATATTTTTGAAACCAATGTGTTTTCAAAACAAATCTTACTTGCCTGTTTTTCTGAAATATGCTGACAAGAACTAAAACTTGGAAATTGATCTACGTCATTCCAAGAAATAGTTTTAATCTCTTGTTGGTAAAATGTCTCTGAAGATATTTTATCTGTCTCAAAATACTGGCAAGAAGCCAATACAAATAACACTAAAACATAAAATGCATATTTCATGATTTTGAAATTATATTTCTGAACTTGAAAAATACACATTTTGTGGCGATCCCCTTATGTGTTGTTTAATTTATCTTACCCAGGGCATAATTATTATACAAAAGCCGCTCTTAAAAAGGCGGCCTTTATTTTTAGTTTTACTACCTGTTTTTTAAAGGGTTCTGCGCTTGGCTTGTTGCCTCTCTATGGCTTCAAACAAAGCTTTAAAATTTCCAACACCAAAAGATTGTGCTCCTTTTCGCTGAATGATTTCAATAAACATTGTGGGCCTATCTACAATAGTATTTGTGAAGATTTGCAACAGGTACCCTTCCTCATCACGGTCTATTAATATACCATGTTTTTTAAGCACTTCAATGTCTTCATCAATCTCTCCTACGCGCTCCAAAACATCATCATAATACGTCTGCGGAACATATAAAAACTCTACCCCTCTTTCACGCATTGCAGAGACTGTTGCAACTATATCATCGGTGGCTAGGGCTAAATGCTGAACTCCGGGCCCGTTGTAAAAGTCAAGATACTCCTCAATTTGTGATTTCTTTTTCCCTTTTGCTGGCTCATTTATAGGAAACTTAATACGGCCATTACCATTACTCATTACCTTACTCATTAGGGCTGTATAATCTGTGGCAATGTCATCATCTGCAAAAGAGATAATTTGAGCAAATCCCATCGTTTTGGCATAAAACTCACACCATTTATTCATTTCTCCCCAACCTACATTACCTACTATATGATCAATAAATTTTAAGCCAACTGATGCGGGGTTATAGTGTGATTCCCACTTAGAATAGCCTGGCAAAAAGATTCCGTTGTAGTTTTTTCTTTCAATAAACAGGTGTACAGTTTCTCCATAGGTATATACTCCAGATTTAATAACATATCCGTCTGCATCCTCTTGGCGAGTTGGCTCCATAAAAGGTTTTGCGCCTCGTTTTGTAGTTTCCTCAAAAGATTTGGTAGCATCATCTACCCATAAGGCGATTACTTTGGCTGCGTCACCGTGAAGGTTAATGTGCTCATTAATAGGGCCGTCTTTTGTTAGTGGTGTGGTGAGTACCAATCTAATTTTATCTTGCTTTAAAACATAAGACACGCTGTCTTTTCTTCCTGTTTCTAAACCGGCATAGGCTTCACTTTGAAAGCCAAAGGCTGTTTTATAAAAATAAGCAGCCTGTTTTGCGTTTCCAACATACAGCTCTACATGATCTGTTCCCAGCAAGGGTAGAAAATCTTCTGCTTCATCAAAGAGTTTACGCAAGGAATACTCTGTGTTTTGTAAGTCTTTTAAATTTTTAATCTCAGCTGCCATAATGTGTCGTTTTTAGGGCAATAGCTCTAAAGAAATAAGCTATTTTCTTAGTGCAAATATCTATAATAATATTGAGATTTCTAGTGCCAGAAACAAAAGCCGTGGTAAAAGTAATTTTTTGAACCTTAAACACCCCTAATAAACCACTACTTTGTGGAAGACTAAATATACTTTGAGGATGCTACTTTTAGCAAAAAAAGATACATTTGTTTTTTCAATTTTGTAACTAGATATGGTATGTTAAAAGCAGTACTTTTTGATATGGATGGTGTTATTGTAGACACAGAACCTTTACACCGAAAGGCCTATTTTTTAATGTTTAAAGACATGGATATAGCTGTTACAGAGGCAATGTACACAAGTTACACAGGCCAGTCTACCATAAATATTTGCAAGCAATTGGTGGAATATTTTAATCTAGATGCAGCTCCGCAAACCCTTGTGGCAATTAAAAGAAAACATTTTAAATATTTGTTTGAAAATGACACATCTCTTCAACTCCTAGACGGTGTATTAGCCCTTATAAAAAACTATTACAACAATGGTCTTACCCTGGTTTTAGCCTCCTCGGCTTCGATGCCTAATATTAATCGCATTTTTGAGCGCTTTGACTTAGACCAATACTTTGTCGCTAAATTAAGCGGCGCAGACTTAAAAGAAAGTAAACCACATCCAGAAATTTTTATTAAAGCTGCACAGGCATCAGGACATAGCAAAAAGCACTGTATGGTAATAGAAGACTCAAGCAATGGTATTAAAGCAGCCAATGACGCAGGTATCTTTGTTGTTGGGTATGATAGCACACACTCTACAGATCAAGATTATAGTAAGGCCGATAAAGTAGTAAGCTCATTTTCTCAGATTCATTACCATACCATAGCCGAATTGTTTTAAAACAAACGTTTTACAGGAGTACTAAAAAATTGAAAAGCCATCACTTGCGTGATGGCTTTTCGCCCCAAATTTGATTAACACCCTTAGGTATCAACCTACTTATAATTTCGAAATTACATAAAAATGAGAAAATATACATCTCATTTCACGCAACTTTTTGTTTATCAGCTTGCTACTAGCACTGTTTGCCTAGAATTTACATATCAAAAGTCTAAAATAGGTAAGTGTATATAGGTGTTTGGTATCCTTTTAAACTAAAAACAAATAGGTATTAAACAGTTTTAGTATTAGATTTATTAAATTAATAAACTTAAAAACTAAAAACATGAAACTTAATTTACTTAAATCATTGGCCGTAGTATTTATATTGTCAATGTCTTTGCAGAGTTGCAAAACCAATCAAATTGTTTCTAACGGAGCTTATAGTGACATTAGCCTAACAAGAACTGCTGACCAGTATGACATTAAACGTCTAAATGAAATTAATACAGAAGGAGAATCTTTTTGGGGTATTCCTGTTGACAGTGATGTTGGTAATGATTATGGGACAGTTGTACGATTTAATGGGGTTGAACTTGGTGGTACTAAAAGATTTCTTCCAATACTTACAATGTTAGTAACAAACATTGTAGTTGCTCAGGGTTTACGAGAATTAATTGGGCAAAAGGATGTGTTTGAAGACGGTTATTACATAGAGTCAAAATACAAAATGAATGGAGTTCTCGCATTTATATTAGCAACACCCATATCAGGAGCAATAAATAACGCAATGTGGCCTTTAGCTTCGACATCTAGAGCATTCCAAAAATTTAACAGAAAACTGGTTGAAGATAATGAAGATATTGATGTATTCCTAAATCCAAAATACAAAATCAATACAAAAAATGGTTTTTGGACATCCAAAACTACCATTAGCGGAAAAGTAATGGGAGCTAAAATAAAATTATAAATTCACCAAACCCGCAGAATTTAACTTGTGCGGGTTTTTTATTTTTTATTGTAAAAATTTGGGTTAAAAGTTGTGTTTTTTTGATCTTGGTAGGTGGTGGCCGTAAAGCCCTCATGTATAGAATAGGCTCCGGTCTCTCCTTTTTTATTGACCGCAATATACCCCACCTGGAAGTCTTCAAAGTTGGGTGTTTTTTCTATAATTCTAAGGATTGCTTGCTCACAAGCTTCTTGTGGAGATTTTCCTTGTCTCATGAGTTCCACAATTAAATAACTTCCCACTGTTTTTAACACTTCTTCTCCCAGCCCCGTTGCAGTTGCAGCACCTATTTCATTGTCTACAAATAAGCCCGATCCAACAATAGCAGAGTCTCCCACGCGTCCAGGCATTTTATATGCCAGGCCACTTGTGGTGCATCCGCCAGATATTGTACCGTTTTTATCAATGGCCAACATGCCAATGGTGTCATGATTTTCTATGTTAATAATAGGCTTGTATTTGGAGGTTTTTTTCCAGATTTCCCAATCTTTTTTTGATTGTTCTGTCAATAAATTTTCTCTTTTAAAACCTTGAGAAACAGCAAATTCTTCAGCGCCAACACCCGCTAAAATAACATGAGGAGTATCCTCCATTACCTTTTTAGCTACAGCAATAGGATGCTTTATATTTTGCATGCACAACACCGCGCCATAATCGCCTTTTTCGTTCATAACACATGCGTCCAAGGTAACTTGGCCATCTCTATCTGGGAGCCCTCCAATACCCACAGATTGCCCCAGGGCATTGGCCTCCTCCACACCGCAACCAGCAATAACTGCATCTAAGGCAGAACTACCCTGCTCCATGGATTGCCATGCCTTTTTGGTTGCCTGCTTTACACTCCAAGTAGCAATTACAACCGGTAGTAAAGAATTTGAAACTGGTACATCTTGTGTATCTTTAGCTCCCTTTGGAGTTGCAGCAGTAGCCGCAAGGCTTGAGCCTAGGGCAGTTATCCCAACAGAGCCTAGGGCTGCTTTTTGTAAAAAGTTGCGTCTTTTCATACTGTTATTTTATTTCTATTTCATCTGTAAAAATCCAAGCTTTACCATCAAAAGGGTGCCCAAGGTGCCAAGGGGGTACATCTCCTAAATTTGTAGCCTTTAGCTTTATAAATTGTGCTTTTTGATTTGTTTTAAATACCACAGATTTGATTAATGCATCTTGGCTTGGTATGGCTGCATCTATTTTTTGCACCCCAATAGAGGTGTAGTTTTTACCATCTATGGAAATCAAACATTCTACCTGGGTGGGGTAAAAAATCCAACTGCGCTGTTCTTGTAAAAAGTTTGTTTTAATTTCTGAAATATTTTGCACCGATCCTAGATTAACCTCAGCATCAAGATCCTTATCACTGTAGCCTTGCCAGGCGCCTGTTCTAAAATCTAAAGCCCCTTTAATACCATCAATCAAGGCGTTTTCTCCACTAGCGCTATACTCATTGGCATATTGGGTGTTTAATGTAATACTCACATTTGGATCTATCTTAAAAAACTGGG
>Ga0206130_10009387_pt1 | contig 10258 bp, 7 predicted proteins | sample Helgoland_Spring_9_FD_148637 | JGI IMG/M metagenome (GOLD analysis project Ga0206130, IMG submission 148637) | Pelagic subsurface seawater microbial communities from Kabeltonne, Helgoland, North Sea - Helgoland_Spring_Bloom_20160512_1 | ecosystem: Environmental > Aquatic > Marine > Epipelagic ...
GGGGTAAAAGAGTGCATCGAAATTAGGAGTACCGGAGGCGTGTGTTGGACTCTTTCCTGGACCAGTTGATCAAAAGCAGTATGATACGGAGAATAGTACTGTTGCAATCGTTGTATTTCATCAGAAGGGGTAAGGTGTTGATTGAAAGATAGAATGTGTCCTTCGGTTTCCTTACGGATTAGATCAGTTCTGTCTTTGGAACGATTGAGATCAACCCAAAGCCGAGAAAAGTTTGAGAAGATCCCTTGTGATTGTGTCAACTCTATTAAGTGTCGGGTAACAGAAGCCACACCAATGTCCCATCCCCAATGAGTACTTAGGAAATGACGATCTTTTTCAGAGGTGGAAATGGAACTGGGCAATGCATTTGAAGCGTGTTCACAACTGAACAAAAATGGCCCCATTCGATTTGGGTGCAGCAACGTGAAGGGAGACATGGGGTTCCTTAATCAATGATGAATGATGAATCTTGAATGTTGATTGACGAATGCTCAACAATAACAATTCAATCAATGATTTCGATTTTCATTAAGTTTGCAGCTCCACGAATCGGTGCAGTTCCACCCAAAATAACCACTTCATCCCCAGAAGATAGATAGCCAGACTTTTTGAGTGCTTCCTCCGTCGCGTTGATCAATTCTTCTGTCGATTCCATGTGGGGAACCACGACTGAAAAGACACCCCAGACCAATCGTAATTTATCGGCGACGGTTCGAGAGGGGGTAATGGCAAAGATTGGTTTTGGTGGTCGAGAGCGAGACGCGACGATCGCAGCATTTCCTGACCAAGTAAAGACGACCATTGGACGATCTCCTTCCTGAGCCGCGTAGCATGCTGCACGGACCACTGTATTGTAACTTCCCTTAAGTCTTTCCATTTCAGTGATCTGCGTACTGCGCATGTGTGAACTGGATTCAATTTCATAGGCTATATTGGACATGGTTTTGATGCAACGGAAAGGATACAGTCCAATCGATGTTTCTCCAGAGAGCATCACGGCATCTGAACCATCCAAAATGGCATTGGCAACATCTGTCACTTCTGCTCGTGTTGGAAAGGGATGATGGGTCATACTTTCGAGCATTTGTGTGGCAGTGATCACCAAACGTCCTTTCTTTTGAGCCGCATGAATGAGTTCCTTTTGGACTACAGGAACCGTTTCGATTGGGATTTCCACGCCCAAGTCCCCACGCGCAACCATAATGCCATCACTTTCTTCCAAGATGTCATCGATATTCCGAACGGCTTGCGGTTTTTCGATTTTGGAAATGATGGGAAGGGTTTCATGTCCATTTTCTTTCAGTCTTTGACGGAGGAGGCGTACATCATCTCCATGTCGTACAAAGGATAGAGCCACAAAGTCGACACCTGCAGCCAATCCCACAACCAAATCCGCTTCATCTTTGGGTGTTAGAGCAGGCGCTTGAATATTTGAATCGGGTAAATTAATGCCTTTTCTAGAAGACAACTCACCACCTACACTGATTTCGATATCAATCTCTCCAGGGGTACTGTCTCTTCGAATACTTAAAACGGTTCCTGTAAGGGCACCATCTGCAAACAATACGCGTTCTCCCACATCAACATCGTCAATCATTGTGACCCACGTGGTTCCAATTCGATTTCCATCTTGTGTAAATTGGTTGTCCATTACGAGTGTCAAAACATCATTCGGTTTTAAATGCAATTTTCCTTCGATTTGTCCACACCGAATCTTAGGTCCTTGAAGATCCAATAAGATTCCAACAGAACGATTCAGCTTTGCGGCGGTTCTTCGAACAAGGGCAATGGATTTTCGAATACCAGCAGCATCACTGTGAGAGCAATTGACACGACAAACATCGATGCCTGCAAGCAACGCTTTTTCAAGGGTTTCTGGTTGAGTGATACTTGGTCCGAGTGTGGCGACAATTTTGGTCTTTCGAAGATTAGAAAGCATCGTGACTCCTTTGTACAATGGGTAACTGTCTATATCGTAAAACCAGTAGATATGCATGGGATACACACTTGTAAAACAAAAATGTTTTACAAAATATTTGACGTGTCAATCGAAAAATCATAGATTTAATACATACAAATGAACTGAAGAAAAGATTTTCTCAATTAATTTGGAGATGGAAAATGTCTGATAAATCTTCTGGAAAAGAACCCGCAAAGAAACCTGTGAAAGGCAAGTCCCAGTCACAAAAACGACAAAAGGTCGCTCGTAATTTCATAAAGTCTTATGGTCGTGGTAAGTTTCGTGAATTGTTGAGTGGACTCGCTCAAGGAAAGTCAGGTCAGGTCATTGCCGATGACTTTGGGGTCTCTCGTGAACGTGTTCGTCAATGGAAAAACACCTTCGGAGATATGGTAACCATTTATCAGTTGCATCCAGAAATAGAAAAGATTCTGAATGAACGGGGCTTGCGCTAGTATCCAAAATCTGAAAAGGTTGAAGGATTCATTCTGTGGCATTTGAGCATGTTCTGTCATGTCGAATATACAGTATGGGAATAGGGAACTTGGAATCAATGTTTTATTGGTACCACAGACTCTTTTGAGTTTTCTTGTAATGACTGTTGACGTGGTGTTTTGGGTGACAGATGGGTCAACTTGTTCCTTATATGTGGTTTCCTGTGGTCAAATGGTGTTTGGATCGGCTAAATTGAGTATGGGATTTCTTTTACCATCGGAGTAAATCATGTTGACGAATGCAGCACACCTTCTTCCTTTTGTCATACTACTTGCGTGCGACTCAGGAACAGAAGTTAAAATTGGAACGACGAACTCTCCACCATCTGTGACGATATTATCGCCTGGTGACGGAGAAGCGTTTGATGAAGACAGTATTATTCACTTTCAAGCGAAAGTATCTGATTCCTATGATTCTCCAGCCGATTTGACTGTCTTTTGGGGTAGTGATGTTCAAGGAGACCTCAATTCTCAGGCGTTGCCCGATACCCAAGGAAACCTGATGTTTTCAACAGCCAACCTTGAAGTTGGATTGCACGTCGTAACCTTGACTGCATTGGATACAGATGGTGCTCAAACGCAAGCCTCAGTTGGGGTAGAAATTATTGATTTACCAGAAGATCCGACCATTGAGGTTCTGCAACCAACTGAAGATGATTCGGCCATTGAAGGATATCCGTTCACTTTATTGGTTCAAACGTGGGACGCCAGAGATGAGTTTGATACGTTGGCTGTTACAATGGAATCCGATCATGATGGAGAGATTTGTCAGACAAATCCAGGGACGAATGGTGTTGCAGAGTGTGATGCATTGTTGACTCCAGGGACTCATCTGTTGACATTTACAGTTGTGAATTCAGCTGAATATGATGCTCAAGCTACAGCGTATTTTGAAGTCGTTTCCATTCTTGATATCGATGATGATGCGGATGGTTTTACAGAGAATCAAGGCGATTGTGACGACAATGATCCCACGGTCAATCCCAGTTCTCCAGAAGTGGAAAATGGGTTGGATGACAATTGCAATGGTGTCACCGATGAAGGGACGAACGCCTATGATGACGATGGTGATGGATTTAGTGAGAACCAAGGTGATTGCAATGATAATGAGATCGCGGTCTATCCAACAGCGGTTGAAACGTGTGGCAACGGAATGGATGACAATTGCAACGGTTCTCAAGATGAACAAAATGGAGTCAATTGCACAACCTATTATCGAGATTCAGACAGTGATGGGTATGGAGATCCAAATTTGACTGAGTGTTGGTGTCAGCCTGGTGGGTCTACAGGTGAGTTTACAGTGTCTAATGGAAGTGACTGTTTTGATGGAAACGCTTCGGCTTCTCCAAATCAACAATCCTATTTCAATACAGACAGAGGTGATGGTTCCTTTGATTACAATTGTGATGGAACACAGAGTAAAGAACTTACAGTATCTGGTTCTTGCAATAGTTGGGGATCCTCTGTCGGGGATTGTACGTTGAACACTGCAGGTTGGGACGGCGGTAGCCCTTCATGTGGAGCCTCTGGTAGTTATTTGTATGACAATGATTCATGTTCAGGTGGTTGTGAAGTATTTGGAGTACCATTTTGTTGTGAAACAGGTGGTCCGTCTTACAATAGTCGTGTTCAGTCTTGTCGTTAAGGAGTATAACTATGCGAATGTCTACAAACTTGTTTGGACTTGGTATTTTGATCACAGTGTTTGGATGTGAAAGAACCGTTGACACAAAAGAAGGATTGTTGCTTGATCCTCAAATTAGTATTTCTCAGCCAAGTACCTTATCTCAGTTCCGTGAATACGAAGCGATCGTGTTTGTTGGGTCGGCAGAAGGTGTTGGAGACGCCTCTCAATTTGAGGGCGTTTGGAGCAGTGATGTGGATGGAGAAATATACGCTGATGTCCTTGGGGCAACCGGTGTATCACAGTTTTCGTATACGTCGTTAACTCCCGGAAATCATGAGTTGACATTTTCAGTGGATGTATCTGATTTGGGCGTGTTTTCTGATAGTATTTCATTGGAGATTACAGATGAGATCGATGCTCCAACTGTATCATTGGTTTCTCCTGAAGGTACGTATTCTGCAGGAGGAGAGTCGATTCCATTTGCCGTGTTGGTTGACGATTTGCAAGATGACCCGGAGGTATTGGCTGTTGAGGGAAGCACCATAGAACGAGGTTCTTTTTGCACGGTAAATCCAGACAGTACGGGTGTGGCAGATTGTGCAGTCACTTTACCGGTGGGTGAGTATCAGGTCACATTTACCGCAACCGATTCTCATGGCTATGTCGGAGAATTGACGTTTCCATGGTCCGTCTTACCCAGTACGCAGATTGACAACGATGGAGATGGATTTACAGAGGAAGAAGGGGATTGTGATGATGGCAATGCCGCTTTGTTTCCCACTGCGGAAGAGATTGTGGACGATATCGACAATGACTGTAATGGATTTGTAGATGATCAGACACCTTATTTTGATGATGATGGGGATTGCTTTTGTGAAACGTTACCCTGTAATGGCACCGTTGCAGATCCAGTAGATTGTACTGTGTTGGCTGGTGGTGATTGCAATGATGCTTCCAATCAAGACTCTCCTGCTGCAGCTGAACGGTGTGATGGCTTCGACAACAACTGTGATGGTGAAGTTGATGAGTATACGGCTGTTGATGCTACCGTGTGGTATGTAGACGCTGATGCCGATGGCTTTGGGTCGTCAGACTTTTTACTGGCAGCCTGTAGTCAGCCTGTAGGCTATGCGTCCAATGACAGTGATTGTGATGACAACAATACCAATGTGAATCCAAATGCAGTAGAGCAGCCCAACAACGTCGATGATGATTGTGATGGTATAATTGACGACAACACAGTCAATTATGATGACGATGCGGATGGGTTTAATGAGAACGAAGGCGATTGTGACGACACAACACCGTTGGTCAACCCTTCACAAACGGAAACCATCAATGCGATTGATGATGATTGCAACGGTATCATTGATGACAACACCGTGATTTATGATGATGATGGAGATGGCTACAGTGAAAATCAAGGGGATTGTGATGACATGAACATTGCAGTTGCACCTGATTTGACAGAAATTTGTGCCAATGGCGTTGACGACAACTGTGATGGTTCAGAGAATGAAATTAATGCTGTGGATTGTATTGATTTTTATTATGATGCCGATGGAGACGGGTTTGGTGGCAGTTTCTATCCTTCAGAATGCTGGTGTGATCCTGGGGGCAACTCTGGGATGCTTAATGTCACGGAAGGTGGTGATTGTATGGACAACGCACAGTCACAGTCCACCAGTGTATATCCGGGACAAACACAGTACTTTGATGTTGATCGTGGTGATGGATCTTTTGACTATGATTGCAATGGTTCAGAAGAGAAGTTCAATGATCAACTGGGTTCTTGCACATGGAGTTGGGGAACGTGTGACATTGACAATACAGGGTGGGTTGGAACAGTACCAGCCAATTGTGGAGACACCGGTGAGTTTATCAACGACGATGACCACTGCAGTGGATTTTTCAATTGTGAAATTGATCAAGGTGAGGTATTGTTTCCCTACATCATGAGTTGTCGGTAATCTCTGATTTGGAATCTCGAAGTTCCCACGAGTTCAGCATTGCGGGTAAGAGAAATAGGTCGGCAATGATCGCACTGACAAGAGTTATCGAGGTTAGCATCCCAAAGTAGTAAGTGGAAGATAGTTCACTGGTAGCCAACAGTCCAAAGCCACAGATCAACAGAATAGAGGTCAGAATAATAGCGTGACCAGCACCTTTCAATGTTCGTTCCATGGCGATCGCATGTTCATATCCTAGATTTCTTTCAGAGCGATAGCGTGCAACGAAGTGAATGGTATCATCAACGGCCAACCCGATGGCAACGGTGAAAGATACGATGTTGCTAACTTGAAGGTCTCTACCTGTTAGTTCTAAAAATGCCAATGTTGTCAACAAGGGCAACACATTTGGAATGAAGGCCAACATGGTGTGTGCTACGTTTCTCATCAATAAAGCCAATACGACCAATATGATGGCAAATACCAAACCAACGCTGCTCATTAAGTCACCGATCAATTTGTCAATCCCAATACTGGCAAGCATGCCGTCACCAGTGATGCGAAACTGGATATCCGAGTCTTGCAACTGTTGTGTTGCAAAGGCGTCAAACTGTTCTTTGAATTCTAGAAACTCAATGCCACCGATGTCTTTGCAGAGCAATAAAATCCTCGCTTGGGTTTCATCTTCAGAGAGGATGTGTCCATTGTTCAATCCTCCACCCAAGTCGAGTAAGAGCCGTTCTTGTGCCAAGAAGTCTTCGGTAGAGGGCAGGCCGTCTATTTCTGTAAGTGCGTTGTGAATGAGTCGTTGTTGACTGGCAATAGAAGTATTCCATCGAATGAATTCTTGCGTTTTCAGATACTCCTCTAAAGTATCAATCGCTTGAAGGCCTTCCACCGTATAGAGGGAGGTTGTCGATTCTAAATGAATAAAGACGGGTACAATCCCACTAAGGTTGTTCTCCATTGTTTCCATGGCTTCCACCGTTGGATGTTCTGGATCATACACTTCTAAGATGTAAGAATTTGCAGTGACGCCACTGGCAATCCAACCAACCACCGCACAGAGGAGTGCCGAGATGCCAATTATCCAAAATCGACGTTCAATGTTGATTCGATGAATCCATTCAAAAAATCCGGTCCATTGCGGTTGGCTTTGCAGATTGTGTTCAAACACCGAAGTGGGAATGAAGCGCAACCACAAAGGAATGATGACCATGATTCCAATGTACGTTACGATGACTGCAACAGAGGCATGCCATCCAAAATCTTGGATCACAACGGTGTCTGCAACCAGAAGGGATGCAAATCCTCCTGCAGTTGTGATGGTGGTCAAGAAGCATGCACTGGCCATTTCCTCTAAGGTCAACGCCATTGCTTGAATCGGATCGCTCGACAATCCTCGTTCTTCTCTGTACCTAGACACCAAGTGGATTCCATCCGCAATGCCAATCACCATTGCAATCGCAGGAACCAACATGGACAATATATTAAACGTCACATTCGAGACGATTAACAGTCCGATAGACCATCCCATCGCGATTTGAACGGCCAATACGGGAGCAAGTGCCAATCTTACACCTTTAAACAACCATACGATTGTGATGAAGAACATGACCGCAGATACAGGGATATAGAACAGTTCATCTTTCAACATCAAATCCACAATTTCAGTGCGAATGTGTGGAACGCCTGTGAGTTGCCAGTCAACCCCGTCTGGCGGAGGGTGGTTTTGTATTTGGGCTGTGATGTCCTTAGATACTGGTTCTAGATCGGCGATTTTTTCGCGGTGTTGTTCAACACGCACCTGAATGATTTGGATGTGGCCATCATCTGTACTGAGGAGGTTGCGGAATATGGGCTGTGATTGAATCGCTGTCCATGGTTCAGATTGTTCCCACGTGGTTTCGATACTCAATAAACCATCAATACTTTTTATATAGGGTGTGTTGACCAACGACAGTACTTGTGTCACACCATGTATATTTTCGAGAGATTGATGGGTTTCTTGAAGCCAATGTTTCCCTTCTGTAGTTGTTAACGCTGCCCCTTGTACTAAGAGTAGAAAATCGTTGTCTTCTCTTCCAAATGTTTGCTCCACAGCGCGAAGATGCTGAACCATTTCTCCATCGTCTAAAAAAATGGATTGAGGGGTGAAGTCAAGCGGGATGCCATCTTGTTCAATGTGTTGATACACATTCCAACCCAAGATGCCACTGAGGATACATAGCAAGAGGGCAATTTGAAAGCCAAAACGATATAGAGTTTGTGCCCATAAACGATAGAATTTCTTTGGTGTTCGAGGCGTGTTTTGAAACTCTCTATCGGACATCGTTAGGAGTCCCAGTGGACTGTTCTGTATCCGTTACAGCATCATCTATACCATCATCCGTTTCTACAGGGTATGACTCAAGAATAGAGGATACTTTGAGCAATGCAAGAGCACCAAGTCCTACGCCCAACCAAAGGGTTGCAACTCGAGTTAACAAAGCAGCAGTGACGGCTTGGCCTTCTGTGACTGTCAGAAATTGCATTGCACCACCCACCAATGCTCCATCGGCCACGCCTAATCCACCTGGCATCGCTGACCCTGCGACGGTGGCAAATGCATAGAGGAAGAAACAAACATCGAACCCTGCATCGATACCCATACCTTTAAAGATGAGTTGAAATGCCAAACACTCGGCTCCCCACGCAATCACACTCAGTACAACTGTCCACAACAATGGAATGGGTGCAACACATGTGCGCATCGAATCAATCATTTCTGATATTTTTGGGATCAGTTTATCAAATACTGGTAGGGGAGCGAGTAGTCTTAAAATGAGATCGGTGGCAGGTTTACTGGCTAAGACCAAGAGTCCTACCACTGTTATAACGCTGGGGATAACAAGCCATTCTATTTTATCTGCCGCATAGGTCATCACACCAACACCTGCAAGCAATAACATGGCAATGCCATCAGTCAGTCGTTCTGTGATCAGCGCAGGAATGGTGCGTGCCATAGGGGTTTTGGTTACACGTCGTACGACATAGGGTTTCAACAACTCACCTGCTTTACCAGGAGATATCGCCATGGAAAGACCAGCAATGAAGTTCCAAGCATCCAAGACCCAAGGAATTTGAACATTGAGTCTACCCAACAGGTAATGCCACTTTACAAAGCGCAAGGCATAATTGCTGAGGGTCAGACCAATTGCCGCTACAAACATCCACCAATTAAATCGACGAAGTTCTTGCCCAATATCGTCCAATCCAGACCAGACACTGAACCCAACATAGAGTACAATGCACGAAACGATTGCCAGAACAACCCATCGCTGAAACTTTGCGAAGGAGACTGGAGTACTTGATGATGACATGCCCACTCCTGGAGCTCTAGACCGACAGGCCTATTGAATGGTGATGCTTTTGACGTACACCATTGACTTCACTTCATTTTGAAGTTCAGCGTACAATTCTGGGTTTTCATAGGCTTCCATTCCCAATTCAACTTCTACGGTATCTTGTTGAAGGGCGCGGTAGTTTTGAATCCAGAATTCCACTTCAGTTTCATCATCAAAGAAGAACTTCCACTTGTTCTTGGTGTCTACACCCCATTTCTTTCCTTCGGAGTCGACAAGAGACGTATTGGTTTTGTTTGTACAAATGTACAGCCAAGGTGACCAATCACTTTCATAAACGCAACTAACATCACCGGATTTTGGTGATACTGAGACGGATTTTATATCTGTCCAACTTAAATCTTTTGCTGTCGAACCAGATTCTGCAAATATGGTTAATCGACTTTCTTTATCGTACCACTCTTTCATTCCATAGAAGTCGGAAGAGCGTTCTACACGAATCACATGTCCTGAAACAGTTGTTCCATCAGAAAATGCAACCGTTGCATTGAAGTCAACATTGGAGACCGGTTTTGGATCAGGCTCCGGTTCTGGAGTGACTTCTTCAGCCGGTGGTTCTTCCGCAACGGCTTCGGTTGTGGTTTCTTCAACGGGTGGGGTAGGAACTTCAATTTCAGTTTTTTTCTCTCCACAACCAAAAGACAAGGCCAACAACATAGAACTCAACATGATTTTCTCCATAAGATACGTGTTTTAACTCGAATTACCTAGCACGTTTGAAAGGGATTTCAAGCATACTTTGATTTTCTATAGTTCGTGACCACAGATGAACACAGTGAGTCGAATCCTTATTCTCATTATGCTTTTGATGTATCTTGTCGAAG
>Ga0206130_10009391_pt1 | contig 10255 bp, 11 predicted proteins | sample Helgoland_Spring_9_FD_148637 | JGI IMG/M metagenome (GOLD analysis project Ga0206130, IMG submission 148637) | Pelagic subsurface seawater microbial communities from Kabeltonne, Helgoland, North Sea - Helgoland_Spring_Bloom_20160512_1 | ecosystem: Environmental > Aquatic > Marine > Epipelagic ...
CCCTAAGTCTGAAGGCTCTAAAACACGTAGTTTTATTCGTGCTGCACTAGCCTTTGACCCACAACTGCAGGCCGCTGAACAGATGCAAAACATCAAAGGCCCAGGTGGTTTGTCTTATGCACAGTTGCTTGAAATGCAGGAAGCTGGATTTGCACCTGATGATGTGTTCGGTAGTGTTACACGTTCTGGTGGTGTGTCTTATGATTACACAGCTACAACTGCAAAAACTACACGTAATGATTACTCCCGTAGATTGTCAACTAAAGTATTCTCAGTAGATCTAACAGATCCTGTAGACTTTGGGAACTACACTGCAGGAGATGATACAGATAAAGCACAGCTTAAGTCATCTGTATTAGGAGCAGGTACAGCACTAGCACGTCTAGAGAAAGACATTGTTCTCGCTAACCGTGGTAAAGATCTATCTATGAATGCTTTCCGTAAGGCTATTCTGGATGACATCTATGATCGTGTAGACTCACCAGAAGAGTTAGATACTCTAAAAGAGAGTGTCGCCAATGGTACAGCACTAAAGATTGTACAGGCTACAGGCGGTAAGCTGACTGACGATGACATTGATGCTATTATTGCTGGTACAATGACTGAAGAAGAAGATACTACTGATGTTGGTACTTCAGGTACACCTAGCTTTCGTGATAGAAGTGATGAATTGACTAGTGCTACACCACCAGAGCCTGAAGCAGAGCCTGAAGCAGAGCCAGAAGAATTAGACCCTGAAGTAAAGCGTATGCTAGAAGAAGATGCTGATGAAGATCCTGACGAAGTAAGTACAACGGGTGCAGCTGCTACAGCAGCGTTAAATATAGAAAACGCAGAGAAGAGAGCCGCATCTGTTTCAGACATAACCTATTCAGATTGGAAAAAGCTATCTCGACAAGAACGTAAGGATAAAGGCTATCCTGTACGTAATATAGACGGTGTGTATACTGATCCTGACGCATGGAAGCCAGAACCAGAGGATACATCAGGTGAGTCAAAACCCGTACTTAACACTACAGACTTTGTAAATAAGTATGGAAATGATATTATTGAGTTTATTAACGATAACGAGACAGACGTTACTGATAGAGAAGACATCAAGAGTACACTAGCTGCATGGTTTAGTGACAATGCTGGAAATCCAGAAATATCAGGTACAATGAGCCTAGACAATTTTACTGAGCTTATGTACAATGCACTAAACGAATAAGGAATAACTATGTCAAATAAGTTCGCTTATTACACACCTGAGAATATGCAAGATAAGAAGTTGTCAGATCTCAAGTCTGACCCTGCATTTCTTACAGATGCTGTTACCTTTCTTAAGTCCAACCGTAAAGGTTATACCTCTGATGACATTAAAGATATGTCTGCTAATGATGTAGTGTCTGAGGTACTGGAGCACTTTCGTTATCAAACAACCAATGAGGTAACGGTAGCTAAAGATATATACTTTATGAATGATGACTCTGTTGACACAAAGCATCGTGAGTCTTTTGGTAGACTTATGTTTGCCTTTGATAATGCTAAGGGTGAGGGTCTCTTTGATCGTGGTGGTGAGAAGATTGGCGACTACTTTATGGGTACAGCCTCTGCTCCCTCTACGTATGCCTCTGCTGTTGCAGGTGTAGGTAGTGCAGGCGTAGGTGCTGCCGCTATTCAAGCTACTAAGCAGGCATCACTTCTTGCACTACGCACAGCAGGTAAGCAGGCTATTAAGCGTAGCCTTGTTGCTGGTATGGCTGATGGTGCTATTGGTGCAGGCTTTGAGTATGGTAATCAGAAGATCCGTGAAGCGGCTGCAGATGACATGGATATGGACTATAAGATAGACAAGGGTGCCGTAGCTCTTAGTGGTGCGCTGGGCTTTGCCGTAGGTGCTGGTACGTATGGTGCTGGTGCAGCATTGCAACACAGAGGTGCTAAGAAGTTAGCTGATACCATTGATGAGGGGCGTGTTGCTAATGCTGACCGTGTAAAAGAAGCGGCTGCTCTTGCTTCCATCAAGACTAAAGAAGCTGTTAAAGACCCTAAAAAGTTAGCTAAGATGGAAGCTGCTACAAAGAAAGTATTAGAATCTATTGACCCTACTTTAGTCAAAGAGGGTGACTTAGTTAAGAAGTACTTACTAAGTAATGACATGCCTGAAGGTGTAATAGGGGGTCTTAGTAAAGAAACAATACAACGGTTAAGTGCAGCATCCTATGAATTAGCTGAGCGTATTGGTGCAGACATAGCAGATCCTAACATTCGTATCACAGAAGTACTGGCTAATAACATAGGCAAGAACAGGGAAGCTTTTCTAAGCGTAGCACAGGAATTTGGCTTGTCTCCTCGACAGCTTTCTGCAGCATACGCATCTGAAGTATCAACAGCTGCTAAAGTACTTGCAGGGCAGAGCGCTATCTCTAAGAAAGCTAAGCGAAAACAGCTAGATGCTTTGTCTAAAAAGGTAGATGAACTGTATGAAGCGGGTATGGCCCCTGTTAAAGCAGAAGACTTAACAGAAATAACTAAGGCTACACGTGATACGCAGGGTGTTATCTGGAAGAAATTTAAAGATGTTGAAAACGCTAGGCGTATGTTTATGACATCACAACCTGCTACTACTATGCGTAACAACATATTCTCTGTAGCCATGACTGGTATCGACATTATAGATCAGCTTAATCAGTCTGTGCTTAATACTATTACTAAAGGACGCAAAGAGGGTATGGCTACCTTCAGGGGTACTTTTGATAACCTCAAATACCTCACTAGAGATAACTATGTAGCTGACTCTCTTGTTACTATGATTGGATCTGACTCCCCTGAAAAGCTACAGAGAGTGTTCTTTGATGCTGCTTTGGTGGAAGCTAATGTAGTCAAGGATACTTGGCTTGCTAAGCTAGGTGCTGCATCTAACACTCTTAACACTATGTCAGACTTTGTAGTGAAACGTGCTGTTATTGCTGGTAGCATAGACCGTCAGCTTAAGAAGCTAGGTGATGAGAAGCTGGGAACTAGCGTCATGGACATGCTCAAGAAAGGTACAGTAAGCCAGCTACCTGATGATATGCTTGATGAGGCATTGGATGAATCCCTAGCATTTACTTTCCAGCGTAAATTTGGTGGTAAAGATGCTAGTGGGATGAATCAGTTCGCTGCAGATACTATTAAATATATTCACAACTATGGTCTCACTACTGTGATACCTTTCCCTCGCTATCTTGCTTCACAGGCTAAGTTTATATCTGACTACACAGGATTAACTATACTTCGCCGTGGTGTTAAAGGTGCTACTACAGAAGACTCAGCTAAGGCTATGACGGGTGCTTTAATGTTTGGTGGCCTGTACATGACACAGAAAGAGAATATAGCTAAAGGATTGGAGTGGTTTGAAGTAGAAGGCGAAGACGGTAAAGTATATGATGGACAGGCAGCGTTTGGCCCCTTGTCTGCACACGTATATGCGTCTAACTACATTGCCCGTCTTATGGAAGGTGCGCCTGTTAAACCTAGTGCTGAGGCAGCTAAAGATCTGACTAAAATCATGGGTGCTACAGAGTTCCGCCCTGGTACAGGTCTTGTAGATAATCTTATGAAAGCGCTAGAAGCGGGTGATACAGAGCCTCTGCTTAACCAAGTAGGTGATTACTTTGGTTCCTTCACTTACCCTGCTGCAGTACTTAAGGACTTTTACGGACAGCTAGATCCACGGTCCTCTTACTTACCAGAGACAAGAGGTGCTACTGTTGAGGGTAATATCTCTCCTGAGAATATCAACCCTATCATGTACAACATTCTTGAGTACGGCTTACCGTTTGATGTACCTCTATCGTCTTATCAGCGTGTAACACGACACCTACCTGACTTTGATAGTGCTAAGATTAGCAAGCAACTAGACGACTTAACAGGCATTAATGTTGCACCAGAAACACTAGCCAATTTCTTAGAGTTTGCTAGTAGTTCTACACGTACATACTACCAAACACAGTATACTAAGGATGCTGAAGGTAACAACATGCGTCAGGATGCTATTAGGTTTGACATCTTTGGTAATGGTCCTATCAAGTTGCAAGATCCTATCGTTAAACAGATCACTGGGTTTGTAGGTAGGCCTCCTAAGAATGCACTGCAACGTGAGATGTCTCGCTTACAGATTGACCCCTTTAAGCTGTACAATCCTTATCGTGAACAGAACGTAGCATTAGAGCTATTCACACAGCAAAAGATGCAAGGTAATCTAGCTATGTACGCTGAGCAGTATATGGACTCTGAACGCTACACAGCTGCTGTTTCTGATGATGATAAGCGTATGCGTCTGCAAGCTTTCCTAAAGAACCAGATTAGAGTAGCTCGTGAGGATGCCAAGGATACACTAGTACGGATGGGTACTATGAAAGATGGTGTTGGTGACTACCAAGCCTATATGCGAGGTGAAGTAGAGGCTATGGGTAGGCAGGAGAAACAACGTGCTGACATGGCTTGGGCTACTGTAGCTGGTAAGTATGGATACGAGGGTAAGACCTTCGATGAGTCACTTGATGCTGTAGACGAAAGTAATGAAGAAAACAAAGAAGTGTATAAAGCAAATATGAGAGAGATGTACCTAGACTTAAGTAAGAACTATGACAAATTCTTGAAAGGTCTTGTAGACTAACAAACGAGAGAGGGGAGCCACTAAGCTCCCCTTTTCTTTATCGTAGACCGTGTTTCTTAGCACAGTGTTTAGACCATAGCACCAGTGCAGTAAGATGCTCTAGTGCTTTTTCTTTTTCTTCACTGGCCCAGAGCATCTTGTTTAAGTAAGACTCGATGTCTTCAGCATGTTGGGCTAACTCATCGTAGAACTTAATGCGTGTGCCTTCTACGTGCGCTTTGGCTTCTTGTTCTAACTTCATTTAGATGCTTCTTTCTGACTCAAACGTGTATAGGCTTTTTATGATAGTAGCCTTTGTTTCTTCACAGACAGAGGCATGTTTACTCATGTTCTCCTCTGCAGGTATGACCTGTAAGTTACCACTCCAATGAGGTCCACCATCAGAGAGAGGCCACATATGATCTACGTGGTGTTGTACTCCTGTGGCTTCACTTATTATGTTACGCAGTTTGTATATCTGTACTAAGCGTTTCTTCTCATGAGGGCAGTCACGTAGGTGTACGGGTACTTGCTTTCGCTTAAAGGCTCTGCGTCTTGCTTGTGTAGCAGCTTTCTTTTCCTTGTTAGCTTTGCGCCAAGTTCTAGACGCTGCTCTAGCCTTTTCTCTGTTAGCTTCGTAATAAGTTTTTTTATTAGCGAGTATCTTTTCCCTATTAGCTTCACGATAAGCTCTTTGGTGAGCAGCTATCTTTTCCTTGTTGGCCTCTCTGTAAGCCTTCCTCTTTTCCTTATTAGCTTCAGTATAAGCTTTTTTCCTAGCAAGTATCTTTTCCCTATTAGCTTCATGATAAGCTCTTTTTCTAGCATTCTCCTTTTCCCTATTAGCTTCATAATAAGCTCTTCGGTAAGCTGCCTTCTCTTCCTTAGTTTGAGCCATCACAAACCTTCCTTCATAAACACCTTGACCCACTCAGCGCAGATACCACTACGCACAATGTCATCAATACCAAACTCTACTACAGGAACATCAAGCATGTGCTTCTTAGCTAGGTGTATGATCTTAGCTAGACCAGACGTACCCTTAAGGTCAGACTGCTGGATGTCACCATTGAGTACAATAGTACTGCCTTCACCCACACGAGTCAACAACATCTTGATCTCTGACACATCTATGTTCTGCGCTTCATCAACTATAATGAAAGCATCATCAAAGCTACGCCCACGCATCAACGCCAGAGTAGCTACTTCGATGTTACCGTTCTTGAGTCCTGTATCAACAGCGCCACGACCTAAGTGTTTCACCAGTACGTCTAGCACAGGCAATGCCCACGGTTGTGCCTTCTCTTCTAGTGTACCTGGCAGGAACCCAATGTCTTTACCTACAGCTACGTGAGGACGTGTGATTACAATCTTGTCAATCTCTTTGAGTGTGTACAAGTCTGCTGCACATGTAGCTGTAACGTAAGTCTTACCAGTACCAGCAGGGCCAAGGATGAGTACCTGCTTGCTGTTAGTGATGGCATTGATTAACTTACCTTGGTTCTCTGTCTTAGGTAGAATACCAGAGGTAGGCTTAGATGCTGCACCCTTGTAGTTTGTCTTACGGCGAGTACGTGTAGGCTTCTCTAGGGGTTCAATGTTGTTCATAATGCTTCCTTAAGTATTCAAGTGCTTTCTCTACTCCCTTTATGTCATCCCCTAACTTCCCTAATCCGTGATTACAGGGTTCACATATAAAACCTCTAAATCTTAGAGTTTTATGGTCATGATCTAAGACTAAAGACTTGTTATGCTCTTCTCCACAACAATCACAAGTATCACCTTTTAAAGACCCATACTTTGAATATAGTTCTTTTCTTAGCTTTGCTTGCTTCTTAACACAAGCCCTACAACGGTTGTCTATTTTTGTTTTGAATTGAACATGCTTATTAAATAAAGATATATCCTTTTCTTTACCACAAACTTTGCAAACCTGTGTTTTTCCTGTTAGGTCTTCATAAGTATCTTCCATATAAAAAAGATCTAACTGCATACTACCTCCATATTAAAGGAAAGCCCAGCGCCTTAACGCTGAGCCTTTACTCTTAGTATTCCTGCTCTGTAGAGTGCTCTTCCTCTAACTCTACAGGCTCTTCGTCAGCCAAGACTTCCTGCACTACAGTACTTACGGTATCGTAAGTCTTAGTGCCTACATCAACCGTAGTCTCCACTACAGCTATAACTGAGAAGAAGTATAATACAAACTCTAACATTCTAGTTTTTCCTTTAGTTCTGTGTAACCACCTATGTAGTCACCGTTGTTGTCCCATATTTGTGGTACGGTAGTCATACCTGCTTGTTTAATTAGTGTCAATAGCCATTTGCTACTTGATGAACTTAGAGAGTAGGCCGTGAAGCCTACCCTTTTTTCTCGTAGAAGATGCTTAGCCTTAGTGCAAAACTCACACTGATCTGTTCCTACTACTACGTAACTCATACTAGATCCACGATCTCACAGCTGTCACCAGAGCAGGCCATAGTCTGCATAGAAACTGTGTTATCTTCATTCTCGTAGTCGTTAAGCTCTTCCCAGTCAATGCTATCTGGCATAAGCGCAAGCATCTCTTCATACTGCTCCTTAGTGCAATCCTGATAGGGTGCCTGCTGGTAAGTGTGATCTGAGTGTGGCAGGAATGAGACACCTGACATCTCATCAAAGTGTTCATACACAAATGCACCTACAGACATCCACTCAGAATCTCGAACTGAGATAGTTACACTTGGCTTATGTTCACACCAGTGTCGCTGATAGGTGAGCCACAACTCAAGCTGCTCTACAGCTGTCATGTCGTTACGTGTGACAGCCTGCTCAGGAGACTTGACAGGGAAGCTAAACACTACAGTAGAGTCAGGCTTCATAACACAAGGCTCATTAGGGATACCCTGGTCAATCATAAACTGAGTCAAGGGGTCTTTGCTATCACCACGCACAGTACGAATATAATAGGGGCTGTGACGAGCATGAATTCCACTAGCAGAATCAACCAGTTGTGATACCGTACCCGAAGGTTTAACGCAGCTGATACTAGCAGAAGCAGGGATGCCAAGCAACTCAGCCCACTCAGCATTAGTAGCCACAGCAATGGATCGTAAATGTTCAAGGGTCTTCTCCAATCCTTTGTTCTTGTTTGTCATAAGAGGATTGTCCATGATGCCTGTCATAGATACACCAAGCAACCGTTCCTCTGCTGTGTTGTTCTGCCAGACCTTACGTAGGTAGGGGAACTTAATCATGGTAGACTGAATAGTGCCTAAGATTGTAGCAAGCTTAACCTTACGCTCAAGATCCTCAATGCTATCAGTAGCACGTACTACGCACTCCGTTAAGTTGCAAAACTGATAGGGGCGTAAAATGATTTCAGAACAAGGGTTTGTACCAAACTCATAGTTAGGATCACGCCGCCCAAACTTAGCTGCTTGCTTCTTGGATGCTTCACGGTTGAAGATACCACGCTCACCCGACTTAGACTCAACCAGTGCAAGCCACTCACGCATGAATGTTTCCATGTCTGGCTTCTCAGTGTATGATACGGAGTTGTTAGCCAAGGCACGATGACCAGCTGTTTCCCACCACTGCCCTGACTTAGCGTGACGCATACGGTCATCACTCAGGTTAGACAGAGAGATCATAGCTGAGCGGCGCACACCACCTACGACAACGATCTGACCAATGAAGCACATCAGGTCATGACATTCCATAGAGCTAAGCTTGCGTCCTTGTGCCGCCTTGAATGTAGACACAGCAAAGTTAAATAGTTCTACAAGTGGCGCTGGGCCTGATGCTCTACCGCCAAACGTCTTAAGCCTTGCACCTGCAGGGCGTACCTGTGATACGTCCCACTTAGGGATCTCACCAGCCCAGAGGAGTGCAAGAACTTGACGGAACCCCTTAGCCCAGCCTTCCTTACTGTCCTTAACGACAACGATAGACTCACTCTCGAAGAGTTGAGGCACTTCTGGGAGCTTGCTGATGAACTGGCGCTCAACGGAGAACCCGACACCAGTGCCACAGAGGAGAATGTACATAGCCTCATCGAAGGACTTAGGGTCATCTACGGGTAGGTAGCTACAGTTGTAGCCTGCAGTGTTGTCACGATCAAGCGCTGGGCCAGCTGTCATCATAGCTCTCATGGAAGGCATGATCTCTTGTCCAAGAATGGCTTGTTCAATCTCATCAATATAAGAGTTGTCACCTGTGACACGGCGTACTACATTGTCCATGTAGCGCCCTACTGTCTTGCTCCATGACTCACGGCCCTCACCATCAAAGTACTTAGCGTAACGTGATTTGTGAATGAATGATTGGTAGTCTGTTGGTAATTGGTTGCTCATCTATTGTCTCCTGATCCTTTAATAACACCACGCTTAGCACGGTTATTTAGTTTGTCCATGTTAGTCTGCAGTACCTCTGTGAGGTCACTGTTAAAGTAATTAGCCAAGGCAGTAGCGTAGAATACAACGTCACCTAACTCCTTGATAATGTCATCTGATGAGACCTTAGTGTTGTCACGCATTAGCTTCTTGATCTTCTCAGCTACCTCACCAGCCTCACCTACAAGGCCCAGTGTGTTCTCCACTAAGCGTGTCTCACCCTCTGTTATGATCTTACCCTCTACCCAGTATGAATAGTGTTGTGGGCTTACATCCATCATATCTGCAAAGGCATCTATGTCTTCCTGTGTAATCATTGTCTCTCTCTCACGTTTAAGTTCTCTATCTCTACATCATCTATGTCGTAGATAATATCTGTAACCAAGTCATGTATGTCCTGCTCATGGTTGTCCTCGTATGAGGATAGAATGTTGTTGTTATCATGTACCTTAGCAACAAACGTCACGCTAAACTTCTTCATGCACTGCCCTCTGTCTTAGTCCAGCGGCCTAGCGTGTAAACGTTACCCTCTACATTGACTTCCTCTAACTCTTCTAGCTCTACCTCTGCTTCATGAAACTCATCAGGGAACATTTCCTGCATTATGTCAGCCCTTATATCAGAGAAGTCTTCCCAAGCATCAGGGTACATCTCTAAGAACTTCTGTGCTGCTGACATAGTTAGTGCTTCATCAAGAGCAGCCCTCATGCCATCCTCAGAGCCAGCAGAACCAAACACCATACCTGTCTTGATGTTACCGTTCCATTCGCCTTCCTCAATAACAGGGGATAGCACGATGGCTACGTCACCCGCTTTAATCTCGTAAGCCATCATGTTCTCCTTTTGATCTTTAGGCGTTGCTCTTTCATGCGACTGCCATTCTCTTTTAACCACTCTTCAGGTATCGTGCGGTGCGCCCACTTGAAACCCTTCTGATCGCACCAGTCGCAGTACCTACTCTTAGCCCCCTTGTAGAGCCTTGAATTAGCATTACTAAATACAAAACGAATATCTAGTGTAGGATGCTGACGCTGTATCTCTATATGTTTACGTCTATCTGCAGCGGAAAACAACCCCTTTGTCTCAACTATTATGCCGTTGTCTAGCTCAAAGTCTGGTGTGTAAGTACGATACTTTAGATCTTCCCATTCGATCTTTAGCTCTTCGTATGCCACTTTCTTCTGTCTATCCTTGAGATACGCAGCAGCCTCAACTTCAAGGCCACTGCGATACAAGCGTGAGTTGTGTTTCCTAACCATCAAG
>Ga0206130_10009394_pt1 | contig 10250 bp, 4 predicted proteins | sample Helgoland_Spring_9_FD_148637 | JGI IMG/M metagenome (GOLD analysis project Ga0206130, IMG submission 148637) | Pelagic subsurface seawater microbial communities from Kabeltonne, Helgoland, North Sea - Helgoland_Spring_Bloom_20160512_1 | ecosystem: Environmental > Aquatic > Marine > Epipelagic ...
ATATTTACGCCTGAGTTGACTGAGTCCGCCTAATGCATCCCGTTAGTCCTCAATAAGCGCTTAGATCGAGTCATCATTTAGCATAACACCATCATAAATGATGTAGTACTCTCTAAAACACTCATAGCCAGCCTCATAAAGATCCTCTTGGGACAAGAAATTCCCATCGCTCACTTCAAGACTCTGAGAATCATAGGTTTGAATCAGTTGACATTCATCATAGTCCTCTGTTTCTAACTCATACTTACCTTCAATAGTGTCCCTCAAGTTTTCTATTTCCCAGCTACTACTGAGGGTTATCCTAAATTTACACTCTCGCCATAATGTCTCTACATAAACAACTTGTTCTGAGTCATAACGCCTAAATATTTCTGTTTGTACTGTACACTTCTTATTTACATTAGAAATTGTCACTTTATCGCCGATATTCACTTTATTACCTCAGAATATAAACTTCTTCCCATAGTTGGATTAGCCAGACCTAGCTTTTACTAAATATGTATTACAGGTGCAGGGTTGATAATTGGACTTGGATCAGAGTGAGACGCACCTGGGTACGAGTCTATCATGAGGTCATCATTGGAATACAACTCAATAGAAGCCCTTAGCGCGGATTTGCTAGACACCAAATAGCGTTAAAATGTAACTCTATGAGAGGTGTTTATGAAAGGCAAACGGTATATAGATGAATTCAAGAAAGAAGCGGTTAAGCAGGTTTCACTGACGCTGAGAATGCGGTAGGTCAGACGGATAGATAAACCACGTTCAGCCACCATTATTTGCGCCACCTTGAGTCTGCAAGATGGCTTTACGGTAATCTCCCCATTACTAATCGAAGTTAAAAGTAAGGGTCAGGCCGCCATGGCTAACTTCTTTTTAGGGGTTATGCCGCGAGGGCCATGTTTGGTCGTTCATGATTGCAGGTCCATAGCCAGTGCGTCGCTGAGCCCCGAACATCACAGACTGATGAGAACAGGTGGGCGTTACTTGGGGCTTGAGCTTCTATTCCTGAGTTGATGTGTCTGATTAACCTGTTTATCGTCGGACTGGCGCGGTGCTGAGGTTGTATCGAGTGGAGGTGGTGGAGGCGCAATTCTCTCTTCGAGTCAAGTGAAAAACGTTGGCTGTCATTTTAGAGTGAATTAAATTCATCTTCCAAAAAATATTTGCGTGCAGTCGTGCAATATAGCGAGGCTTGAAATGTTGTTTTGTGCACCAAAATAAGGCACGAATGTGTCTGCAGAGCAGTAGAATTGGGAAAAGTAAGTCGGATTGTGATTCCGGCGGTCGTGGGTTCAAGCCCCATCGTCCACCCCATTGAATCCCCCAGCAAGAAAGCTTCAGCAAGAAAGCTTCAGCAAGAAAGCTTCAGCAAGAAACCTTCAGTCGTGGGGCTACGCGCCTCGGTCAAGCCCCATCGCCCACCCCATTGAATCCTGCGGCAAGAAAGCTTCAGCAAGAAACCTTCAGTCGTGGGGCTGCGCGCCTCGGTCAAGCCCCATCGTCCACCCCATTCACTAACGCCGACACACATACTAGCGAGCGCCACCCATACGATCGCCCATACGGTCGTCCATATGATAAGGCGAACTCAGGTTCTTGCCGGGTTTATCAAGTTGAAGATCGGTGACAGGTGCCTTCTTTCCTATGGCATGAAGCGCTGCGCCTATTTGGTGCAAACGTCCGATGTAAAGCCGAATCAGACAAAAATGAATGATCTTGTTTGAGTCTACTACCGCTGATGCACATATAGCGGATCTGACATTGAACTAAAGTGTGTAGATCAGTGCTTGCTTCGCTTATGATTGACGCAGGTGGTTTTTTATCAAAAGGTTTCTAGTAGGCATGCTGTTCCGAAATTGTTTGTTCTTGATAATATTGATTCTAAGTTTCGGTCAGAGTCTTTATGCGGCGCCAGTTAGTCACGCCAATGATGATGCCGATCACTTGAGCCGTCTCGTAAGAGAAGCCAGTGATTATCAGAGTCACGGCTATCGAGGTCAGGCAGTTGCGTTGCTCGAACAAGCTGACCGGTTAGCTGCGCGACTGGGCATCGATCAGAACGATACAGGGTTACAGCTTGCCCAACTCTACTACGAACTAGGCGAATATTCACTCAGTCAGAACCTGACGACGCGCATCTTAGATCAAGAACCACCAATAGGGATTCAAGCTAAAGCACTAAATATTTTGGCGGCAGTAGAGAGCACCCTGAATAGCCCCAAAGACGCAACCGTCAGTTTCATAAAAGCGTACCAGGCTAGCGTGAAATCTACTGACAAAGTGATGACGGCGACTATACTCGCCAATCACCTTCGGCATGAATTGGACTACGAAAACGCAAGTGTTGCGCTTGAGATTGGTCAGCAGCTATTGCCACTATCGACAGCGCAAGGAACGCTGGCCGAACAAGTGGAAGTCCAGATCTCGATCGGTGAATTATTCATCAGGCTCGCCGACCAAGCGGGCGAGTTCCCGTATTATAACCATGCCTTAAGTATTCTTCAGCGGGCTGAATTGGCTGCTGAAAGCCTCGGGCAGGTTCGATTACAAAGTTATGCGATCGGCCATCAGGGTCTATTGCTGGTTAATCAAGACAATTTTGACGAAGGTATCCAAAGACTCAATACCGCTAACTTTCTAGCGAACAGTAGCAGATCTTTTGAAAGTGCCTATTTGTGGCAGTGGCAATTAGCCCGCGCTCATCGCAGGCAAGGTAAAATCGATAAGGCAATTACTGGATATCAAACGGCTATTGCCACACTCGAAAAAGTGAGAACCGAGCTTATCAACGGTTCCCCGTTTACTTTCCCGCAGAAGGTTCAGCCGCTCTTTGCCGAATTCTCTGACTTGCTGCTCACGGCCGCGGCTGAGGCTAAAACAGCCGCAGACCAGCAGGCTTACTTAAAGGAGGTTCAGGCCGTTCTGGAACAATCGAAATCTGCAGAGCTTCAAGACTATTTCCAAAACGATTGCGTGGTGCCGGACCAGACGGTTGACTTGAAACTCGTCGCTGCAGCTACAGCGGTTTTGTATCCGGTGATTCTTGCTGATCGATTGGAGGTGCTTGTTAATATTGGTGATGAGGTGCATCAATTTGTTCATCAGATTAACGAATCAGACTTGGTGGAATTGGTCAATGACTTCCGTTATAACCTCGAAATTGACCAGGGTGATGATGAGTACAAGGAACTGGGAGAGGAGCTTTATGACATAGTCTTCGCTGATTTAGAGTCACTGTTTAAGGCGAATAATATTGAAACCTTGTTGGTCATACCAGACGGTATTCTCCGGACCGTTCCATTTTCCGCCATCTTTGATGGCGAGCAGTATATGATCGAAAAGTACGCGATTGCTACAACGCCCGGTATTAGTCTGACTTTCCCAAAGCCTCTCGATGCCGATGATGTTTCTTTCTTCGCGGGCGGCATTTCAGATTCTGTACAGGGATACTCAGGCTTGCCTGGTGTTCCGAGTGAGCTGGCTAAGCTCGAGGATCAACACGCCGCTGATGTATTGTATAATGAGGAATTTCAACTCAGTAGTATTGAAGCACAACTAGGGGCGGGCCGTTACTCCATCGTGCACCTTGCGACCCATGGCCACTTTGATAGCAATCCTCTGCAATCCTATCTGCTCACCTACAATAGCAAACTAACCATGGACCTATTAGAGCAGAGTATTGATAGTAGAGGGCAAACAGGAGCGACCCTTGACCTGCTTGTGCTGAGTGCATGTGAAAGTGCCGTTGGAGACAATCGTGCAGCGCTCGGGCTCGCCGGTGTGGCATTAAAGGCAGGTGCGAGAAGTGCTCTTGCAACACTGTGGCAGATAAGTGATGCGGCTACCGTACTTATTATCGGTAGCTTTTACGAAGATATGTCAAAAGAAAACCTCAGCAAAGCAAAAGCGCTAAGACTAGCCCAGACGAAGCTCATAAAATCTGAGCGCTATAGCCACCCCTCAGATTGGGCGCCATTTTTATTGATTGGTAACTGGTTATGATGGGGCCGCTTATCTTCGTTGTTGGAGTTTTGTTCGCGCTACCAAGCTGGGCTAGTCAGTCTACTGTCGTAACAGGTAGTTTTGAATCTAGAGCTAGTGCAGAAGAACAATTAAGACAGGTTACAGTCTTTTATCAAAAATTCATCGTGAATCAATCCAAGTCAAGTAGACCAAAATTCGGCAAAGCCAAGGCTGAAATTGTTGAGGCTAAGGTGCAAGACGAGAACGTTTTTCGTGTCAGGATAGGCCCGTTTGATGATAATGATAGTGCTCGGCAAGTTCAACGCGAAGCCTCGCTACAAGGCTTTAAAGAAACTTGGATCTATCTTGATAATCCGTCTAAACAGAAAAAACGGGTAGTTTCTCCAAGTAATCCAGACAGAGTGCAGCCTATCAGTGAGCAATCCAGCGTCGAAATTAGTCGATTTATTTATCAAGCACCTGCGCTGCAAGATGAGATTGCGAACCTGTTGTTAACGATAACGGGAAGATCCGTAGAAACATCGGAACTACTCGAGACTAAAGACAGCATTAATCAGTTATACGTGAGCAAGGGCTTCGTCAATACAGGCATGGTTATTCCCGACCAAGAGATTCGTGATGGTGCGCTTAAATTGGACTTCATCAGCGGGAAGATTTCCGATGTTCAAATTTCGAGCAGGTTGAAAGATAAATACATCAATAGGCGACTAGAGATAAGCGAGCCTTTTAATTTGGTTCAACTGCAGGACGCGCTCAAACTACTTGAACAGGATCCCCTGGTGTCCAAAATTGATGCAAGAGTGGCCGCAGGCATTCGACCCGGAGAAGCAACTCTAGCGCTCAATGTTAATACTCATCCCAGATTCAGTATGGGATTAGATTTAGCGAACGATCGTGCTCCGTCGATTGGTAGTCAATCTGCAAAGGTGACTGCTCGCGCCAGTAATCTGACTGGATGGGGCGAGACTTTTCAAATTGGATCTTCTGTGACCGAAGGATTAGATGCATACGACGCTACCATCTTTTTACCGTTGTCCTCAGCCGGCTCTAGTTTGCAAATTCAATATGCGCTTAGCGATTCGTCTGTTGTTGAAGAGCCTTTTGATGAGATTGATGTGGAGAGTGAAACTGAGTCTCTCGGAATAAGGCTTAATTGGCCTATACAGAAAACGCTTAACAGCGATCTTTCGGTTGAGCTGTCACTTGATCTCAGGCGCAATCAAACAACCCTTTTAGGGCAGCCTTTCTCTTTTTCTGAAGGTGCGATCAACGGCGAAAGCAAAGTCGCACCGGTTCGGATTGCCGTCTCATATACAGAAAGGAACACCAATGACTCCTTAGCTGCCCGGTTTTCGGTTTCTCGAGGGACCTCAAAATTTGACGCTACAGATGGTGGCGATTCACCGAATGGTCAGTTCACCAGTTATCTTGCTCAGATCCAATATTCACAACTGCTTGCGGAAAGACTCCACATAACTGCAAGAGCCCTAGCACAATATGCGGCTGACCCGCTTCTGTCTATAGAGAAATATGCACTCGGGGGCGTAAAAACAGTGCGTGGCTACCGCCAGAATCAAGTTGTTAGAGATAACGCTTACCTGGTCTCTCTAGAAGCGCACTATCTGCCTGAGCTGCCTATCTGGGTCGATTTTATTGGATTCTTGGATTGGGGGCGCGGAGAAAATCACGAGGATTCAACAGCAGACGGTCGGTCAGATCTAGCTAGTATTGGTGTCGGCGCTGTCATGAAGCTTTCGCAGAAATTTAGTGCTGAATTATATCTAGCGCATGGATTTGATGACTTCAAAGCCTCGGAATATGACTTGCAAGATGACGGTGTGCACTTTCGCCTGGAGTATCGACATGCATTTTAAATCGTATCTAGTCCTATCATTTGCATTACTCAGCGCGTCGATTGGACATGCTGAAGTCACGCTCGACGGCTCTGTGGGGTTGGTTAATGCCGGCGATCCAGTCTCCTCCGGCAACGGCTACACCTACAACATTACAGCCGATCTCGGTGAGCAGGCCGGAGCAAATTTATTCCATAGTTTTGATAAGTTTAATATTGATACCGGAGAGCTTGCGCACTTTTCCGGTCCAGCTAGCATTGTTAATATTGTGAGTCGTGTTACCGGAGGAGAGTCGTCAATCAGTGGCGAGATAACGTCGAGTATCAGTGGCGCTTCACTTTGGCTGGTTAATCCAGCTGGGTTCATATTTACAAATGGCGCAGTAGTGGATGTTGATGGCAATTTTCATCTGTCGAGTGCTGAGTACCTTGAGTTTGCTGATGGAGCCCGATTCTTTAGCAATCTATCCCCAATTTCCACATTGAGCACGGGTGAGATTGCTTCTTTTGGCTTTCTTGGGAGTAGTACAGGCGCGATTAAGATAGACGGTACTAGTGCAACGACCGGTGAAGTTAATTCTCTCGAACATAACTTAACGGTAAATTCGGATTTTGTTTCCATTAGGGATGCCAACCTATACGCCCAAGAAATTAGCATCGGGATGAATAGTCAAAATTTAAGCAATATTAATGTTCGAGATAGTCTGCTTGAAACCAATGGTGGCGGTATCTTTTTTGAGGGAGGAAGGATCTTTGCTGTCAATACGGTTATAGCAGGTTACGGTAGTGAGGGAATTAGCGATGGCGCAACTGTTCGACTAACAGCACCAGCCATCACTTTGAGTAACGTGGAGATGCGCGGAGAGACGAAGGGATTGGGCAGTGGTAGTGATATTTTGTTTGGTGCTACCACGATTTCAATTGGTAATGGCTCAACTATCGACGTTTCTTCAAGTTCTACTCTTGATAGTGCTGGAGATGCCGGAACGATTAGTATTTCTGCGCAAGACGTAGACATAGTTGATACGGAATTTCTTCTTGATACTCTTGGTGGTGGGTTGGGCGGTTCTCTGACGATCGAAGCAACCGATATTAGTCTTAGCCAAACTTCAATCAAAGCACAAACGGAAGGTCTTGGCGAAGCGGGACAGACATCGATGCGAGGTGAAACTATCGCTTGGAGTGATGTTGCCGTTAACGCTAGTAGTTCTGGTGCGGGGGTCGGGGGCTCCATTGTGCTAAGTGCTGACAACATCAGCATTGCCGGCGGTAGTGTCTTAGAGAGTGATTCTTTTGGTAGCGGTGATGGTGGTGAAATCATTTTAACCGCGAATAGTGCGTTCAATCTGACGAACGCTCGCATAGAGGCGGAGGTTCGAGGCAGTGGTACAGGTGGTCTAGTGGAAATCAAGTCGCCTGAGATAGCACTTGGACAAGATAGCGAGATTAACATCTCTGCGTTAAGTGGTACTGGCGATGCCGGGGTGCTGACCATTGCGGGGACTACGATTACTGCGGTTAATGCCAATATTAAAGGAGAGACTTTTGGCGAGGGCGAGGGCGCCGACATTGCGCTAACTGCAGACGATATTTCTTTATCTGGGACGTTAATCAATAGTTCTACGGAAGGTGTCGGTGCTGGTGGTTTTATTGCTTTAAATGCTGACACTATCAGCATTGTCGGCGGTAGCGCCTTAGAGAGTGACTCTTTTGGTAGCGGTGCTGGTGGTGAAATCATTTTAACCGCGAATAGTGCGTTTAGTCTGACGAACGCTCGCTTAGAGGCGGAGGTTGGAGGCAGTGGTGCCGGTGGGCTAGTGGAAATCAAGTCACCTGAAATAGCACTTGGGCAAGATAGCGAGATTAACATCTCTGCGTTAAGTGGTACTGGTGATGCCGGGGTGCTGACCATTGCGGGGACTACGATTACTGCGGTTAATGCCAATATTAAAGGAGAGACTTTTGGCGAGGGCGAGGGCGCCGACATTGCGCTAACCGCAGACGATATTTCTTTATCTGGGACGTTAATCAATAGTTCTACGAAGGGTGTTGGTGCTGGTGGTTTCATTGCTTTAAATGCTGACACTATCAGCATAGTCGGCGGTAGCGCCTTAGAGAGTGATTCTTTTAGTAGTGGTGATGGCGGTGAAATTATTTTAACCGCGAATAGTGCGTTCAGCCTGACGAACGCTCGCTTAGAGGCGGAGGTTCGAGGCAGTGGTGTCGGTGGTCTAGTGGAAATCAAGTCGCCTGAAATAGCACTCGGACAAGATAGCGAGATTAATATCTCTGCGTTAAGTGGTACTGGCGATGCCGGGGTACTGACCATTGCGGGGACTACGATTACTGCGGTTAATGCCGATATTAAAGGAGAGACTTTTGGCGAGGGCGAGGGCTCCGACATTGCGCTAACCGCAGACGATATTTCTTTATCTGGAACGTTAATCAATAGTTCTACGAAGGGTGTCGGTACTGGCGGTTTTATTGTTTTAAATGCTGACACTATCAGCATTGTCGGCGGTAGCGCCTTAGAGAGTGATTCTTTTAGTAGTGGTGATGGCGGTGAAATCATTTTTAGCGCGGATAGTGCGTTTAATCTGACGAACGCTCGTATAGAGGCCGAGGCCCTAGGCAGTGGTGCCGGTGGTCTAGTCGAGATCAAGGCACCTGAAATAGCACTTGGGCAAGATAGCGAGATTAACATCTCTGCATTAAGTGGCAGCGGCGATGCAGGGGTGCTGAACATCACGGGGACTAGCCTGGCACTCGACAACAGCTTGATCGCAACCAAAACCTTAACTGTGGGAAATGCGGGACAAGTTACTTTGACAGCAGATGCTATCACTGCGACGGATAGCACTATTCAAGGCGAAACACTTGGCGCCGGCCAAGGTGCTGATATTTTTCTACTAGCAGCAGACATTTCGCTAACTGGCACAAGACTCGATAGCTCAACACTAGGATCGGGCGCAGGAGGGTTTATTCGATTAAGTGGGAGCGCGGTCTTGGTCGACGGATCTACCCTGATCACTGAAACCGAGGGCGCCGGCAAAGGAGGTACTATCTTTATTGCCGCTGATCGGATGGATATCCTAAATCAAGGTAACCTAAACGGCCGGTCCAGTGGCGGCAGCGGCGACGCTGGAAGCATATCTATTTCTACTGGTGAGTTGAACATTGATAATGGTTTGATCACTTTGGTAACGACAACACCAGGTTCTGGTGGCGATTTGGTGATTGATACTGGAACACTCCGATTAAACCAATCGACATTAAGTGCATCTGCCAACAGTGATGGGAATGCTGGTCGGATTGAGATTGCTGCAGTTGAAGGAAGTTTGCTTAACAACAGCGTAATCAGTTCAGACACTACAGGAAATGGTGTTGGCGGTGATATTCTAATTAAGGCAAATAAGCTAAATATTTTTTCTCAAGCTGGCATTTCCTCATCTGCAACTGGTGCTAGTGATGCGGGTGATGTTACCTTGCTCGTTCCTGAGATTTTGCAGATTGTCGGGGGCTCGATTCAGACGACTTCGGCACTTAGTGGCGGTGGTAGTATCAATATACAAACATTGAATCGAATACGAATTGATCAAAGTATCATCTCAGCCTCGGCAAACGGTGTCACAGAGAGCAGCGGTGGGGGCAACATAAATATCGATCCGGAACTGTTTACAATCCGACAGAGCCAGATCGTTGCTCAGGCAAATGCAGGTACAGGTGGTAATATTGATCTGGTTGCTGATAACTTCCTTGCCGATACAGAAACTCTGATCTCTGCTTCCTCCCAGCGCGGCATTGATGGCACTGTGGAAATTGAATCGCCGAATCAATCGGTGAACCCCGTCAGTGCGGATCTGGATACGGGTTTTCAGGCATTACCAGACTTCATTTCAAATAACTGCAAATCATCGAGCTTGCAGGACCGAAGTTATTTGATCGTCGATAACATGAATCCGGTTCGACGGGATCCGGCAGGCTATCTCCCAGCGCCACTTGCAGAAGCAACAGCCATCCCGCATACCCAGGTGGAAGCGGATCTGGTCAGGCTAGTCGCCTCTCGAGGTTGTTAGATTGAAATAATTGGGGTCGGGGTAAAATTTACATTTATCCACCCGCGCCCGGCTCATCAGTGTTACTGACGCAGTGCAAGCCTATATTATGACCGCGACTTGCGCTCGTTTATGCCATCAACATTAAACGGCCAAAAGCAAATGTAAATTTTACCCCGACCCTAATTATTCCGGCAGGCCGTGCGATATGACAGAACTTGGGTTTTGGATAGCGGGTGCTTCAGTCAAAAAAACGGCTGAATGTCTGCGCGGTCAAGCGTCCGAGGAAATTAGTCTAACAAATCATCTTCGCAATCGTCGATCTGGCTTAGGTGAAACTATGCTCAGTAGAAAAA
>Ga0206130_10009395_pt1 | contig 10249 bp, 8 predicted proteins | sample Helgoland_Spring_9_FD_148637 | JGI IMG/M metagenome (GOLD analysis project Ga0206130, IMG submission 148637) | Pelagic subsurface seawater microbial communities from Kabeltonne, Helgoland, North Sea - Helgoland_Spring_Bloom_20160512_1 | ecosystem: Environmental > Aquatic > Marine > Epipelagic ...
CAATGCAATTGAACTTTTCATTATCAAATTGTGCTTTAGAATATTGACATAAGTCCATAATAAAAATATTCATCATTCTTCTAATAGTTGACTTGATACACTGTTTCTCGTTAATTGAAGGTGACTCTGATTTCACTTCCATGCTAATTTCATTAAAAAATGGTAAATCTCTTAATTGATCAAATGTCACCAGCCCTGAACGATAACCGTCATCAATATCATGATGGTTATAGGCAATTTCATCAGCAAAGTTTACGAGTTGTGCTTCCAGTGAAGGTTGTTTTTTTTGGATAAAACGCTCCCCAATACGCCCTAGTTTTAACGCATTTTTATTTGAACAGTGTTTTAATATCCCCTCTCTTGTCTCAAATGTTAGGTTAAGGCCCTTAAAATCAACGTAATCATTTTCTAAGACATCCACAATCCTTAAGGATTGAAGGTTATGTTCAAACCCACCATATTCCTTCATCAATTGATTTAACGTTGCTTGACCTGCATGCCCAAAGGGTGTATGTCCTAGGTCATGAGCAAGTGCAATCGCTTCAGCTAAATCTTCATGCAATCCAAGCGTTCTTGAGATCCCCCTAGCAATTTGAGCAACCTCCAGTGAATGAGTCAGTCGTGTCCTAAACATATCGCCCTCGTGATTTACAAACACTTGTGTTTTATATTCAAGTCTCCTAAAAGCGCCTGAATGAATAATTCGGTCACGATCTCTTTGAAAGTCATTGCGAAGTTTTGAGGGGGCTTCTTTAAATTGCCTACCAAAACTTTTTTGGGGGTCAGCAGCAAAAGGTTTTAAATTCATGAGAATTAAACTTTAATGTGAAGATTCTAGAACTTGTAGAAGCTTTGAAGGAACGTAGTCATTGGTTAAGACTGCTTCTCCGATTGATTTTTGCAGCACTAAATTAATCTGCCCATCCTTTGTTTTCTTATCAAGCATCATGAGCTCTAAATATTTTTCAACAGAAATTGCAGGCGGTTTCGTAGGTAACCCGGCACTTTTTATCAGCTTAATAATTCGTTTTACATCTTTATCTGATAACCAATCCATGCTTTGTGATAGCCTCGCTGCCATCACCATTCCTGCGCTAACCGCCTCCCCATGAAGCCAGTTACCATAGCCTTGTGCGACTTCAATCGCATGTCCGAAAGTATGTCCTAAATTTAATATTGCCCTAATACCTGATTCAAACTCATCTGCCTCAACAACATCTGCTTTATTTTGACAAGATCGCAATATGGCTTCAATTAAAAGGTCTAGATTCATTGCAACAAGCGATTGAATATTATTTTCCAACCATTCAAAAAATCTTATATCTCTAATTAGGCCATATTTAATAACCTCCGCTAAACCTGCTGATAGCTCTCGCCTCGGTAATGTGCTTAAGACATTCACATCCGTTATGACACACTTTGGTTGATAAAAAGCGCCTATCATATTCTTACCTAATGAATGATTAATGCCCGTTTTCCCACCCACAGATGAGTCAACTTGTGAAAGCAATGTAGTGGGTATCTGTATAAAATTTATTCCCCTCATGAAAGTTGCTGCCGCAAAGCCCGTAAGATCGCCGATAACACCACCTCCTAGAGCAATGAGTGTGGTATTTCTATCCGCTTTATTTTTAAGCAGCTCAGAATAAATGATATTTAATGATTCTGTATTTTTATTTTTTTCTCCATCAGGCAAGATGATAGTGATGACATCCTTATGGGGTGATAAAGAATTTTTAAGTGAGTCTAGGTAAATATCAGCTACAAGACTGTTTGTAACGATTACAATTTTTTTATGCGGTAAATGTTGGCTTATTAGCTCATAATCTGAAATCAAACCTTGGCCAATATAAATAGGGTAACTTCGATCATCAAATTTAATATTAATAGTTTTCATAAACTTAATTTATTATCCTAACGATTTCGTTAACGACCTCATGAATTCTTTTGTTTTTTGTGATTATCTTGAAGTCTGCAATCTCCTCATATAGAGGCTCCCGTTCCTGACATAATTTTTTAATTATTAATTCAACGTTACCATTTTTTAATAATGGCCTAGTTTTGTCATTTTTCATTCTAAAAACCAAATCTTTTTGATTAGATTGTAAATATATTACTACCCCATTTTTTGCTAAAAGATTACGATTAGATTCTGAAAGTATGATTCCTCCCCCTGTCGCTAAAACAATGTTTTGTTTGCTCACAAGCTCTTTCAAAATATCTTTTTCTCTCTCGCGGAAACCAGCCTCCCCCTCATACTCAAATATCATTGGTACATTTACGCCCAATTTTTCTTCTATTACCTGATCACTGTCATAAAAATGTTTATCTAATTTTTTAGACAGAATTTTACCTAAAGTCGTTTTACCTGAACCCATCAAACCTATTAGGTAGATATTTTTGTATTTTTTCATACTCAAGCCAAGCCAAAATAAAATTATAAATCAATTAAAACTTATAATGAAAATGTTCAGCTCTATAATATACTTATATCGATTATAAAAATTAAAAAATCAATTCCATGATTTCAAAGATAAAAAATTTATTGCTTCTCTCTTTCCTTATTGGTATTGCGGGCTTAGCAACTATAATTTTTACAGTAACGCTTATATACCCAACCCTACCTGATGTAGAAAGTCTTTCAAAATATCGCCCGAAAGAACCATTACAAATTTTCACAAAAGATAATTATCTAATTCAAGAATTTGGGGAGGAGCGAAGAGATTTTATTGCCATAGAAAATGTGCCTCAAAAAATGATAAATGCTATATTGGCGATTGAGGATAGGCGTTTTTTTGAGCACCCAGGTATTGATTTCATTGGCATCATTAGAGCAGTTGTAAAAAATTTTACAGGACAAAGCAGAGAGGGGGCGAGTACTATCACAATGCAAGTTGCCCGAAATTTCTTTTTGTCTTCTGAAAAAACACTTAAAAGAAAATTTAATGAAATTCTTCTATCATTTAAAATTGAAAATAAATTAACTAAAGAGGAAATTCTTGAACTTTACATAAATCAAATTTACCTTGGACAAAGGTCTTTTGGCTTTTCCGCTGCTGCGAATACTTATTTTAATAAGTCACTTGAAAATTTAAATCTAGCTGAAATTGCATTATTAGCTGGGTTGCCAAAGGCCCCAAGTAGATACAACCCTCTATCTAATCCAGATTTAGCCATCGCAAGACAACATACCGTTTTAAATAATATGTTCAAATATGGTTTCATTGATAGACCGTCATATATATTAGCGCTCGAAGAACATCTTGACCTTGTTGAGAAAAATATTCGTTACGAAATTCAAGCAGACTACATTGCAGAAATGGTAAGAAAAGTCTTATATGATGAATATGGCAACAGTATCTATACAAGTGGTCTAAAAGTCATTACGACAATCAAGAAAAAGAATCAAAGAGTCGCAAATCAGGCAATCGAAAATGGCATTATTAATTATATGAATCGCCAACCCTTAAGAATTCCTGAGGGATTTGTAAATCTAAATGATAAAAACTTCAATGACAAAAAAACAAAAAAACAATTCCTAAGAAAATCTTTAATTCCTTTTAAAACTTATAATAATTTTATTCCTGGCATTGTTTTATCTACCTTTCCATACAAAATAGAAGTTTTTTTGAAGAATAATCAGTTCATCACTATCTATAAAAAAAATTTAGGATTATTAAAAAAAGATTTAGCTAAGGAAAACTTGGAGGAAAAATTAATTAAACCTGGCTCAGTAATGAGGTTTTTTAAACAGAAAAAGGATTGGATTGTCACACAACTCCCAGAAGTTGAGAGTGCATTAATTTCAATGGATCCAAACACTGGAGCAATTATTGCTTTGGTAGGCGGCTTTAGCTTTAAAAAAAATAAATATAATCATGTCACTCAGGCACATCGTCAACCTGGATCAATTTTCAAACCATTCATCATTTCAAGTGCACTCGAAAAAGGAATTACCCCATCGACAATAATTAACGATGGCCCTTTAGAAATATTAGCGAAAGATCTTGGCTCTAATGAAAATTGGGTCCCTCAAAACTATAACGAAAAATTTTCAGGACCTATGAGACTGCGAGAAGGTTTAGCAAAATCAAAAAATTTGATTTCTATAAGAATTTTAAAACATATTAGCCCAGAATATTCACTTGATTATATTGCACGCTTTGGATTTAATCCAAAAAAATATAAACCTTACCTATCTATGGCCCTTGGGGTAGGAGAGGCAACAGCTTGGGAGATGGTGAGAGCCTATAGTGTTTTTGCTAATGGTGGTTACCTCAAAACACCATATTATATTGATAGAATTATTGATTCTAAAGGGAGAAATATTAAACTTCAGGCTGGGTTGATAAATGAAGAAACGCCAAGAATTATTGATCCTAGAAATGCATTTATCATGTATGACTTATTAAAAGAAGTCATTAAAAATGGAACGGCAAGAAAAGCAAAAACTTTAAAACGTCCAGATATTGCTGGGAAAACAGGTACTACAAACGATTTAATGGATGCTTGGTTTGCTGGGTTTAATTCTGACATAGTGACTGTGACTTGGATGGGCTACGATCAACCAAAATCACTGGGCAATAAAGAAACAGGCTCAAGAGCCGCATTACCGATTTGGATTGATTATATGAGGCCTTTACTGAAGGATTATCCAATTAAAAATTTAGTAAAACCTGAAGGAATTATTCCATATAAGATCAATAAAAAAACAGGAATGACAAATAATTCTGATGAAAATGGTTTGTACGAATATTTTTATGAAGAATATCCACCCTTTGATAATTCATACTTTGTGATTAACTAATGTAGTTAAAATTATGTCATCTAAAAATATAAAAGTATCAGTTGCGAATCTTGCTGCTCAATTGATCATGGAGGAGGGCATTAAAGATTATTTGTTTGCCAAGAAAAAGGCTGCGAGGTCATTAGGCCTCAATGAAAATGTAAGCCTCCCAACAAATTCGCAAATTGATAAAGCCATTGATGAATTTAATAAAATTTTTAATCCAAATATTGATATTGAGTTTTTAGAGCTTTTCAAAACTCAAGCTCTCGAGATTATGAGTATCTTTAAAAATTTTAAACCTCATCTAATGAATCAATTATCTCAAGGCATAATTCCAAAGTTTCCCGAAATTAAGATAAATTTATTTGCTGATAATCTAAAAGACGTAGAGTACGTTCTTCTGAATAGTGAATTATCTTATGATTTTAAAGAAATAAAAATGAATGCCAAAGAGGGTAAGTATTCAATTAAGTCTATTCCTACAATTTACTTAGAGAATTTATCTATACCAGCTGAAATAAAGGTGTATTTTGAAAATGACTTTTTTGATTTTAAAAAAAATTATCTGCAGAACAGAGGGTTAAATGTTAAAAAAGTTTTATCTTTAGATATTACTGCTTTGAATCCATCAAACGCGCTACCTCCAATGCAAAATAAGTAATAATTGCATCGGCTCCTGCCCTTCTAAATGAAATGAGTGACTCTAAAATAACATCATCTTGATTTAGCCAACCTTTCAAGGATGCTGCCATTATCATTGCGTACTCCCCACTAACCTGATAAACGAAAGTTGGCTTATTAAAGGCCTGTTTAACTCTAAAAACTATATCAAGATAAGGCATGCCAGGTTTAATCATGACCATATCAGCGCCCTCTTGAATATCTAATTTCACCTCATTTAAAGCCTCATCGCTATTTGCAGGATCCATTTGGTATGTCTCCTTTGAAGACTTACCCAATAGCTCTGATGAACCAACCGCATCTCTAAATGGTCCGTAAAATGAGGAAGCATATTTTGCAGAGTAAGCTAAAATTTTTGTGTTTATAAATTTATTCTCTTCAAGAGACTTTCTAATTCTCTGAACTCTCCCATCCATCATGTCTGAGGGAGCTACAATGTCAGCGCCTGCCTTAGCATGGCTGATAGCTTGTTTGGTTAAAATACTAACTGTTTCATCATTTAATATATTGCCCGCTTCATCAATGAGCCCATCTTGTCCGTGCAATGTAAATGGATCTAACGCTACATCTGATATAACACCAAGCTCAGGAATTTCTTTTTTTAGATCTCTTATTGCTCTTTGAACAAGACCGTCATCATTAAATGCTTCACATGCATCATCCGTTTTTAATTTTTTATCGATGTAAGGAAAGATAGCAATAGCTGGAATGCCTAATTGATGGCATTCAGAAGCATCTTTTATTAATTCATCAATACTTAATCTTTGAATGCCTGGCATTGACTCTATATCTTGACGAACACCTATTCCTTCAATTACAAATATGGGATAAATAAGATTACTTACTGCAATATTATTTTCTCGCATGAGTGTTCTCGAAAAACTACTTTCTCGCATTCGTCTCGGTCTATTTAGCATCGTCATTTTTTAAGGCTTAATTATAAAAAAGTTCTTTAAGTGCTTCACCAGGGTCAGCTTCTCTCATAAAAGCTTCTCCAACTAAAAAAGTATTAATCTGATTGTCATTCATCAACTTTATATCCTCATAATTAAAAATTCCTGATTCAGTAATAGGCATTCTATCCTTGATAGTCTTAACTAAATCTATTGATGTTTTTAATGACACCTCAAATGTTTTTAGATCTCTATTATTTATCCCAATTAATGGTGTATTTAATTCTAATGAAGCATCTAACTCTAGTTGGTTATGAGATTCCACTAATACAGCCATACCTAAATCATTAGCCAAACTCTCTAATTCCTTCATTTTGTCTAAATCTAGGGCAGCAACAATCAACAAAACACAGTCAGCCCCTAATGCTCTTGATTCATAAATTTGATAAGGATCAATAATAAAATCTTTTCTCAATACAGGAAGTTTTGTGCTTAACTTTACTTGCTTAATGAAATCAGGATGTCCTTGAAAATAATCTCGATCAGTAAGCACAGATAAGCAGGCAGCGCCTCCCTTCTCATATGACTGTGCAATTAATACAGGGTCAAAATTCTCTCTAATAATGCCCTTAGATGGGCTGGCTTTTTTAATCTCAGCAATCACACCTGCTTCGGCATTTGAATGTTTTTCTCTTAATGCTTGAATAAAATCCCTTGGCTTATCAAGCTCTAAGATTTGTTTTTTAAGTTGATCAATTGAAATACTTTTTTTTGCTTCAGCAATCTCAATAGACTTTGTCGCCAAAATTTTATTTAAAATATTACTCATTTGATTTTTTTATTAATTGTTTAAGTTTTTTAATGGCAAGACCTTCATCAATCATTTGAGCTGAAACCTCAAAAGCTGATTCAAAATCTTGACAGATACCTGAAACATAGAGTGCTGCCCCTGCATTCAAAATTGTGATATCGCGAGCGGTATTTTTATCTCCGTTCAGCACACTAAGCATCATTTTTTTAGAGCTTTCAATATCGGCAACCTCAATATCTTCAATTTTTCCCAACTCAAATCCATAGTCTTGTGGGTTAAATTCGTACTCTAAAATTTTTCCATTTTTAAGTTCGGCAATATATGTTTTACCCGTAATTGAAATCTCATCCATACCATCATCACCGTTTACAGAAAGTACATGATGACTACCTAGTTTTTTTAAAACTTCGGCAAAAACAATAGTCAATTCTTTACCATAAACACCAACCACTTGATTTTTTGCTGAAGCTGGATTGGTTAACGGGCCAAGTAAATTAAAAATGGTCCTGAGTTTTAATTCCTTTCTGACAGGTGCAACATGTTTCATTGCAGGATGATAATTAGGGGCAAACATAAAACCAATCCCAATATCGTCAACAAGATTTCCAAGTTGAGAGAAGTTTAAATTAACATTTACGCCCAATGATTCTAAAACATCAGCACTACCAGATTTTGATGAAACAGAACGGCCTCCGTGCTTTGCAACAATAGCTCCTGCTGATGCAGCTACAATGGCTGCAAGTGTTGATACATTAAAAGTTTGCAAACTATCGCCACCCGTCCCACAAGTATCAATCAAATTTTGCTTACTTGTTATTTTTACTTTGTTTGAAACCTCTCTCATCACTAGGGCTGCAGCAGCTATTTCATCAATTGTTGGCCTTTTAATTTGAAGAGCAACCATAAAACCAGAAATTTGGATTGGGTTTATTTCTCCAGACATTATCTGGTTCATAGCAGATTGCATATCTTCATAAGATAAATCTTGTTGATTTATAAGAGAGCTAATAATGCTTGTAAAGTGATTACTCATTTTGATCTAAAAAATTTTTTAATAAGTCATGTCCATGCTCACTCAAAATAGATTCTGGATGAAACTGGACACCTTCAATTGCTAATTTTTTATGTTTGATTCCCATAATTTCATTATCATCAGTCCAAGCTGTTATATCGAAACAATTTGGTAGGGATTCCCTATCAATGACTAACGAATGATATCTTGTTGCTACAAAAGGATTTTTAATACCTCTAAATACGCCCTTATTGTTATGAGAAATCTTTGAGGTTTTACCATGCATAATAGTTTGTGCATGAACAATTTTACCGCCAAACGCCTGTCCTATTGATTGATGCCCGAGACAAACCCCTAAAATAGGAATTTTCCCCTTAAAAGTCTCAATTAGTTCGAGTGAAATACCCGCTTCGTTTGGTGTGCACGGGCCAGGAGAAATTACAATATACTGCGGATTTAGCTTATTAATTTCCTCAATACAAATTTTATCATTTCGAACAACCTTAACCTCTTGTCCAATTTCTGCTAGATATTGCACTAGGTTATAAGTAAATGAGTCATAGTTATCTATCATTAACAACATAAAACTACTCCGTAATCCTTGCTTGAACTAATTCGGCTGCCTTTAAAATCGCTTTAGCTTTATTTTGTGTTTCTACCCACTCATTCATGGGGATTGAGTCTGAGACTATACCTGCCCCAGCCTGAACAAATAGTGTTTGATTTTTTATGACCGCAGTTCTTATAGCAATAGCAACGTTCATATCACCGTCAAATCCAATGTATCCAACTGCACCGGAATAAACACCCCTCTTAGTTGATTCTAACTCATTAATGATTTCCATCGCCCTTACTTTTGGTGCACCACTTACCGTACCCGCAGGAAAGGTAGCTTTTAAAACATCCATTGCTGAAAGTTTATCTTTAAGTTTGCCTTCGACATTTGAAACAATATGCATGACATGAGAATATTTTTCAATAATCATATGATCAGTTACCTTGACTGTAGACGTCTCAGAAACTCGTCCAATATCATTTCTCCCTAAATCCATCAGTTGTACATGCTCAGCAATTTCTTTAGGGTCTTTCAGTAAGTCTTTTTCTAAGACAAGGTCTTCATGTTCATCCTTCCCTCTCGGTCTAGTACCTGCAATAGGTCTTACAGTTACCTTTTCTCCCTCTAATGTAACCAATATTTCAGGAGATGCACCTACCACGAAGTGGTCATCCATATTATAAAAATACATATAAGGAGAGGGATTAAGATTTCTTAATGTTCTATATAAAGATAGTGGATTAGATTTAAATGTTTGGCTAAGCCTTTGAGATAAGACAACCTGCATAATATCTCCATTGACTATGTATTCTTTGACTTTCTCAACTGCTTCTAAATAATTTTCTTCGCCGAATTCTGATCGAGCCTCAGTCAACTTATCATCAAATTTATTTTTTTCAATTAAATAAGGTGAGGGTCCTTGTTTTAATTTTTCCTCTAGAGCATTAAGGCGAAGGATACCTTTTTCGTAAGCATTTTGAGTTTTCACATCTACGTAGATTACAAAATATAATTTACCACTGACGTTATCAAAAACCACAACTTCATCTGATAGCATCAAAAGTATGTCAGGTAGGTCAAGTTTATCTTCTAAAAATTCTTTACTTAATCTGGGCTCAATATATTGAATCGTTTCATAACCAAAATAACCAGCAAGACCTCCAGAAAATCTCGGTAAATCTAAATTTTGTGGAGTTTTAAATTGATCCATAAACTGATCGATAAAATCTAAAGGATTTTTATCAGAGATTTCATCTGTAACCTTATCTTCATTAAAAACTAAAATTTTATCTTTTTTAATCTGTATTCTAACTTTTGCTGGCAAACCAATAATGGAATAACGCCCATGTTTATTGCCGCCATCTGCTGATTCAAGCAAATAACTATAACGATCATTTGCTAACTTTGAATAAACAGATAATGGCGTATCTAAATCAGCAAAGCATTCGAGCACCAAAGGAATCCTATTAAATCCATTTTTTTGAAAATTATCGAATTCTTGTCTTGA
>Ga0206130_10009397_pt1 | contig 10249 bp, 9 predicted proteins | sample Helgoland_Spring_9_FD_148637 | JGI IMG/M metagenome (GOLD analysis project Ga0206130, IMG submission 148637) | Pelagic subsurface seawater microbial communities from Kabeltonne, Helgoland, North Sea - Helgoland_Spring_Bloom_20160512_1 | ecosystem: Environmental > Aquatic > Marine > Epipelagic ...
GGCAATAGGTGCAGTACTTTCATTCTTTTTGGAATAGACTATTTTTTGACCAGCTATTCCTAACTTCTCAAAGTCATTCATTATATTAAAACCACTTCCTCCAAAAGCGACATATGAGGCACTTGGTTTTGCTTCATTTCTGGCACTTTTTCTAAGATTAGTGATTATTGGATTCATATTTTATCTCAAAAATAATCAGTCTGAGTGATTTTATAGAAATCTAAGGAGCAGATCATAATTGTTAGGTTACACTATATGAATCTGCTTATGGAGAATCTGAGCCAGCTGCTGACATCTAACCGTAGTGAAAAGAGCCAAACTACCAGACAAAATTGAAGACACTGAAGAAAATGTCCCAATAATATCACAAGAAATGCTGCTCTGTCATTTTGATTCGTTATTTGAATTTCATGAAAGTATCGATGCTTTAGATGATTAGACTTATAATGACGATACTTTGTATGCGCATGTAGAGCGTAATTTTAATTTAAGAAAGCTATCAATTTAATTCTTCACAAATTAAAATAGCTCTTAAATAAAAAAACAATTCCTAATTGTAGGATTTTATTGGTTCATTTGATAAATTAGAATAATTTTGAAACAAGAGTTATTCTAGCTGAATAGTAAGTGTTCTTTGATATATGTTCCAGACTGATTGAAAAAATGGATTAACGATACTTTTTATCTAAATCGTCAAAACTCAGTTTTTGTTGTGGATTGATAAAAAAAATGGATTAACGATACTTTGATTTATTTGCCATAATGCAAAGTTAATGTTGTGGATTGATAAAAAAAATGGATTAACGATACTAAAAATAGTCAAAAGTCTACAGAGCCAGTGTTGTGGATTGATAAAAAAAATGGATTAACGATACTCAAAATAAGAGTAGTGCTTATTGGTAAATTGTTGTGGATTGATAAAAAAAATGGATTAACGATACTTATTAGTAATTCTGACAGCCTTATCAATATGTTGTGGATTGATAAAAAAAATGGATTAACGATACTGGGCTATTGGTCTATGACTACTCAGAAGCAGTTGTGGATTGATAAAAAAAATGGATTAACGATACTCAAAACCACCGAGAACAAAAGAACACAGTAGTTGTGGATTGATAAAAAAAATGGATTAACGATACTAGAAATCTAAATAATGCAAGACAAACTAATGTTGTGGATTGATAAAAAAAATGGATTAACGATACTCAATAACCTTAAACGGGCTGAAGTTCTACAGTTGTGGATTGATAAAAAAAATGGATTAACGATACTTCCGTAATAGTATTCGTGGTTTTGGTAGTGGTTGTGGATTGATAAAAAAAATGGATTAACGATACTTTTGCAAAATCCTTACTTCGTAGCTGGTTGTTGTGGATTGATAAAAAAAATGGATTAACGATACTAACGATTGCTTCTTTTTGCAATTTCTTTGTGTTGTGGATTGATAAAAAAAATGGATTAACGATACTAATGACTAACTAAACAAATTGACCAGAGCTGTTGTGGATTGATAAAAAAAATGGATTAACGATACTTTCAATAATGCAAAAAAACGTTTAGTAAATGTTGTGGATTGATAAAAAAAATGGATTAACGATACTTTCATATCTATTTTATTTATTCGCAAATATGTTGTGGATTGATAAAAAAAATGGATTAACGATACTAGTTGATGATATTATCTTCTAGCTATCAGTTTTTTAAGAGTAATAATCGAATTTCATTACGCACTAAATAGTTGTATTTTATTTAAATCTTCCTGTTTTTTTAATTCCAATTTTAGAATAACTCTAATTGAGTTGGGCTATCTGGAAGTTTAACTCGCTTACTTCCTAAATAATTATCCATATTACCATATTGTTTATCCGTAATTCGCAGCAAATTAATGTGACCATATGGAGGTAGTTTAGATTTAATTCTTCTAGTGTGAACATCTGCACTCTCACTGCTTGCGCAATGCCTAGCGTATATACTATATTGCACCATTGCAAACCCATCAATCAATAGGTCTTTTCTAAACCTAGAAGCTACTCTTCTATCTTTTTTTGAGAGGGTAGGTAAATCGAAAAACACAAACAACCACATAATTCTGTACGCATTTAATCTTTTGGTTTTCAAGCTCAGTCTATTGCAATTTTAATTTAGGATAGAAAATCTTTTTTGCTTTTTTCTCAAAGCACCTGACCAAACTAGCCGATGTTTTAGACAGTGCAATCATTAATGGGCTATTTCCTTCGTTTGTTTTTATGTCTATTGTTAAAATGCTTAATAATTCTGATTTCTCCGCAATAGAGAGCTCTCCGCAATTAAACCCTTGATTTTGCATATCACACACTAAAACGTCAACATATGGTCGATATGGTTCCATAATATCATCCGCCAAGCAAAAGCTGTTGTACTTATTTCTATGGTGAATACCAAGTGTAGCAAGTAGTCCGCTACCAGATAATGCTCGGGCTGTTGCGGCCCTCAATATTGCATATCCATAATTCAAGGCGGAATTGGGGCCTTCTCCGTATCGGTCTCTTTTAAAAGAAGATCCTAATAGTGCCTTCCAATAGATTCTGGCTCCTTTGGCCTCTTCATTAGTAGCATCACCGCTCAGTACCTTTCCAGACTTATAGCGTAAAGCACTTCCGCTGCCCCCCTGATATTCTAAAGCAGCTGCTTGATTGTTTAGTTTGGCTTTAATGGTCTGTTGCCACAATTGCTTTTTTAATGGCTCTGTTGCATTTACTTGTGCTTTGAATCTTTCCGTTTGAACATAATTTGTATCAAGGTGCAGCAGCATAGAACAAGGGTGATATTTCTCATTGCAAAATATAACCGCTGTATTATTTGCCGCCAAGAGTTGTATCACATTTTGCGAAAAAGTTATTTGGGGGTGCTCGAAAACTATATACCCTATATCCTCAATAGAGGCGTGACTAATCTTACCCGTTTCCTTATTTTTTATTTCTAATTGCCTATTAGAAGTACTTAAATGATAGGGGTTTCCAAAAAACAAAGTCCGTTTAATCATAAGTAATTGAAATTCAATTCATAAATTAAGGGTATATATCGACTTGTTAGAAACCTATATTTTACAACTTCTCTAATTTACCTGTTGTTGATATTGACACTTTAATAGGGTTGAAATTTAACCAAGCTTTAAAACTTACAATACGAACATAATCCGAATCTGTTACTGTAGAAGATGTGTGTTTTCGAAAAATATAATAACCACTAGAAATCGCTTGACATCGATATAAATGTTTTGTTATATCAATTTCTTTCAAGCTATCTTGAGCTGATAAGGAGAGTAAAAACATATCATTTTTCTCTAGAGTAGTTATTATCTCACCGCCTTTATGTTCAGCAGGTAACTGCACGACTGGTTGCCCTTGGTTTTTTCTTTCAACCGCCGTCCAGAATGTCACTACATCGTCTTGTAGCATCCCCTCTTCTGTCTTGTAAATTAATACATGGTGATTATTCTTTGGATTTACATATTGGTTAGATGACTTTAATTTTTCGGCACCACCAATATTCTCTCTCATTCGAACTTTTTTTACAGGCACTTTATTGCCGTTTTTATTTGGTAGAAATATTTGTGGTTGAGAAGCACCATTTTCATCTGAAACGAAAAAAGTATTCTTAGGTATATTCACTCCTTTTTCAAACCCACCTAATAATTCAATTCTTTGAATTATTAATCCCCTTATTTTTAAATCTACTACTTTATTAATATGTTTAATTGTGGTGAGGTTCTCTATGGGCTTTCTAACATGAAAAGCGGTTTCACCGTCTGGAGCAGTTCTTTTTCCATAAACAGTCTCTTCGTGGATTTGACCTCTAGCTGAAATTCCTTTATTTTTATAATCTATGCCGTTTTTCCTTGTTTTAACATTCCGAAGAGTCAAAACATTATCCATTTTCTTTTGTGATACTAAAATACGATCAATAGCTTTTTGAGCATCTTCTCGAAAGCCTTCCCAGGGCATTGGGAAATCCCTTAACTCGTAATTTCTATTATACCTATTCCATTTACTTAATTCTTGTAAATGTTTTCTCGACGAGCAGGCCATAACTAGTGCATCAACGGCGTGGTGTCTATGGTCTTCTCTAGTCTTATTATCATCGTCACTTAAGATACTATTCAGTCCCCATTTATGTCTAATATTTGCAGTCATTTGACCAGGAGCAACCTGAACATTTGAGCAAATTTTACTGACATATCCTTTTGCTTCACGACTGATGTATCTCGTATCATTGAGTTGTCTACTTATGAAATCATCGTCATGTTTTATTTTTACAAATTGCTTGAATTTTTGGTACGCATTTGGGTAATTTGTTTTGGTCTTGAAGCAATTTAATGCTTGTGCCTTTATATCCTCCCACTTAGCCTCTCCTTTAGTAATATAAAATTCATATGGCGTCTTTTCTCCTTTGGCCCTATTCTCCTCAGCAAAGCAAAGTGTTTTATTCATATAGCTATCATTGAGCGACTTACTCCATGGGTGTATATGCTCTATTTGCACATTACCAGTAAATAACTCGGTTACGCTAATTGCTGAGCCCGTATAGGGGCAGGTTTTGTTGCATTCTTCCCATAGTTTATATTTAAGAATATTATTATGAGTCAATCTTTGACCAAGACTATCCAGTTCAGCTTTCACTCGGTCGTTTTCTTTCTCAAGTCTTTTTTGATCCCTCCTGATTTGGTTTCTTTTCGTCTTAGAGATTTTTAAGTCTCTTGCCATTTCAACCTTTATTGTGTCTAGTTTCCCATAGTCATCAATAATTTGGTTGACTAGCTTTCTTAATTCAAACAATGCGGTTGTCACAATAGGATTTCGAATGCTTTGAATTTCTTTGTCTGCATTCTTCCCTAATGGCAGTTTATCAAGAATCTCTAATGTTTCAATTGAAGCACTGTGGTGATATAGTTTCTCTAATTTCTTATCTGACAAATTAAATTCTCCTTTTAAGAGCTTTTTTACCTCATCAATATACCCCCCTCTAATTTTTGCTTGAGCAATTGCGGGAACATTAGCATCAATAAACTCAATTTGCTCATCAGATAGAGCGTCCCAGTCTTTTCCAAACGCATTTTTAATTCCTCCAAGTAATGCAGCAATATCATATAAATGACCAGCCTTTAAAAATGGAAGTATATTATTTATTGCCTTTCTGCTAAGGTTAGCATAGCCATCCTTAAGATTGAACTTAGATATTTTTATCGCCTGTTCATCATTAAATTTCCAGTTATCAATTGCGTATTTCTTCAGCTTTTCTCTATCATCAAAAAAGGATAAAGTATGCCAAATATTTTCCTGTTCATTTTCATTGAAATCAAACCAATTAGCGCCAAAGAATTTCTTGTTTGATAAGCTGCTAATCGTATAACTTCCAACTATTGCATCATCGTCTTTGTAATTAAATTGAAAAGATCCACCCACTTTATCAATAGCTTTTCTAAGTGCTAAGAATTTAACCTTTTCCTTACTGAATAGTACTTTTGAGATAGTTTCCCTGTCCGCATTATCGAGAATCTTACCATTGCATTCAACAGTATTCACCCACTGATAAACCCTAAACTCTTCAAAGGGAATAGCAGATTTTGCACATTTTGTTTTTTTGGGCTCGAAAGAACAGTAACCCACTAAATGTTTCTGTGATCTTAAGGGTCGTTGGTGAAATAAGGCTCCATCTTCCGCATAGCCTTCCTTTTTTCTACCACCAAGTATAGATTTCAATTCATCGGTAAGTTCAGAATGAAATTCTGTTTGCTTCGTCCAGATCAATTCAAATTCATCAATATACATTTGCCTAGTAGTATATCTATTCCTTATACGTTCTTGCTCTGCTGTGTAAGTTGAATATTGTTCTGGAAATATATTATTGAGGTATGCGCCAAGTGTTTCACTTTTATCGATATGATCTTGTGTCTCTGCAATACCAGTCTTACCAATTTTCTTATCGCCTTTAAAGATTACACTATTCTCATTATCGTCACTTCCAGCGCTTCTGCTATTGCTAAGAAATCCTCTTCTTTGAATCATATGGTAAAAGACCCTACCTAATTCTATTAAATCCAATTCTTCATTAATTCCTTTTGCACGCAGCTCATATGGATTCATCCGAAGCCAGTTAACGATATTTACATCATTAAATACTTCATCCGCATTCCAGACTTTTATCATACTCTGCTCAATTGGGCACAGTTTATATTGAGCGAGAAGTCGCAGTAAAAACCTCTTTCTTAACTTTCTTCTAAAAAACTGTCTTCTCTTTCCTCTATTTTCAGTTCTTCCAGCATTCTTTGAGATCTCTTTTTCTCCCATACCGAGATCAGCTACCCCTTCTGGAAAGATTCGACTTCCTATTCCTAGTATCTCATCGTTTTTATCATCGATTAGCGCCCAACCAATAGAGTTGGTTCCTAAATCAAGGCCAAGTACTTTTGCCATAATTGAATTATTTGAGGAGAAAATTAGGTTATTTGTTCAGCATATCCTAATTTTGAAAATAGAAAATTTATCCATTTTTTATATCTTTTCACAATAAGGCTATATGCCGTAGACGAAAGTCTTGAGTCCTGCTTCGGTAGGACTTTCTTTTTAAATACCCCAATCCAGCAGATCGTTGATATTTGGTAATAGTTTATTTTAAATGGGATTAAGATAAATGTATTCTAAAATACTATAAGGTTATTTTTGATTATTTAAAAGGGCTATGGGGTTATAGCTGCACCTAACAACTTCAGCTCAAAAGGAAAACCATTTCACCTTCAATCACCCCCTGTTGTTTCTTTTTTACAACTGAATAGTTTCAGCTTTTGTTGAAGTTATAACTTAACTTTTAGGCTCTTGAAAGCAATTATAACGTAGTGGCTTTGAAACTCTAAAGAGCAGTCTAAAGGACTTTATCTATTGAAGGTAAATGCTAACGGTACAACCCAAGAGTTAAAGGGTTTTAAGGAGTGATTAAGATTGAGGTTAATACTTGCCTAGAGATCATCTAAGAGCCATTTAAACCCCTCAGTTATTTCAAGCAGGGTTCTGCTAAATAGAGTTTCACACAAGAAAAGTTTACTTTTAACCAATGATTGGACTTTATGAATACAACCTAATGTCGATTGATGAAAAAGCTCAATTATTATGGGATTCAGGTGAATTTCTATTGTCCAATAAGACCATCAATGCTGCAACCAATTTGTATTCTTTTTCTGATTTTTTTGTTGAAGTAATCTATAGCAATGAACTCAATAAAATAATCGATATAAATACGTTTAAGAATGATACTCGACTAGAACCTTATCTTGACTTAATTAATGTTTCTAAACTTCTAAAATGAGACCTAACATAAAAACTTTAGCAATTATAATATGTCTGTTTTGCTCTTTCACTGGACAAGGACAGGACTATTATAAAGCAGCATACAATCATTCTGGAGATTCTTTAAAATTCAGGCTAAATCAAATAATTAAAAACCACACTGAGTTTCCCTATACCTCTTCTTCAACTGATGTATGGGATATTCTAAAGGAGACCGATAGGGATGAAAATGACTCTGACAATGTTATCCTTATTTATTCAGGAAGAAGTGTAAATGCAGCTCAGGAATACAATAGTGCAAAAGGTTGGTCTAGAGAGCATGTATGGGCTAAATCAAGAGGTGATTTTGGAACAGATGAAGGAGCAGGGACAGACGTACACCATTTAAGGCCTTGCGATGTGAGCGTAAACTCAACAAGAAACAATAGAAATTTTGATGATTGTATTACCTGTAAAGAAGTAATAGATGGGGGTTTTAATACAGGGTCTAATACGGATATAAACCTTTGGACATTTGAGCCGCCTGATGAGGTTAAGGGCGATGTGGCTAGAATGATATTCTACATGGTGATTCGCTATGAAGGAGAGGGCCTAGAGCCTGATTTGGAGCTCACTAATATATTACTTGATAATACGGATAAAAGTTCTCTACAGGGGGTTAAATCCACGTTATTGAATTGGCATAGAAATGATGCTGTTATTGATTGGGAAAGAAACCGAAATGAGATTATTTATAAGGACTATCAAAAGAATCGTAACCCCTTTATAGATTATCCAGAGTTATCGGAGTTTCTATTTGGTGATAGCACTGGGTATGTGTGGAAACCAGAAATTATATTTGGAATTAATGAGACTAAAACTGAACGCTATAATGTTTATCCAAACCCAACTAAAGATTCAGTTAATATAGAGGGTGACTTTACAAAACTGACAGTGATTAATTCGTTTGGACAAGTTCTAAATATTAAGCAATCCAAGAAAATCAGCTTAGAAGGTTATCCTTCAGGGGTCTACTATTTCATGTTTTCAAATGGAACTGATTCTATAGAAAGGTATGCGGTAACTAAGGAATAGTTCATCTTAATTTAAATCCCAAAACCTAGTTCTACCTATCTCTCAAGATAAATGCTAACGTTACAACACAAGAGTTTTAGGTTTTTAAGGAGTGATTAAAGCCCTTAATATTTGATTTATTATATATGTCTAAGGTATTTATATGGTCTTTAATTTTATGCCAATAGCCTGTTACTCTTTATAACTTACACCCTATTGTCACTTTTTTGAACTCGAGTGTTTGTGTGCGTCTCAAATCAAGTGTTAAAGCCCAGTTTTAAGGACATATATTTTATATATGTTTTATTGGGGTGCGTTAATTAGGTAAGGTATCAGATATCAAGGGGTATGGGGCTATAACTGCACCTAACAAACCTCAGCTCAAAAGGAAAATCAATTCACCTTCAATCACCCCCTGTCGTTTCTATTTTTACAACTGAATAGTTTCAGCTTTTGTTGAGGTTATAACTTAACTTTTAGACTCTTGAAAACAATTATAAAGTAGTGGCTTTGAAACTCTAAAGAGCAGTCTAAAGGACTTTACCTATTGAAGGTATATGCTAGTGGAACAACTCAATATTGATCGAGGTTAATAATTGCCTACAAGTCAGCTAGTTTATTTACATTCGTTCTATGAAGGTAACTTTTACGCATTTTTTATTACCTACATTGTTGTTATACAATCTATCAAACCTTTATTCACAAGAAGGGTTTTCAATGGTTGGTGGTGATGTTTTCGGCAGTACAGGCTCCTCAAGCTTTACTATTGGCCAAACAGTGTATACAGTAAATGAAAGTTCTAGTTATTCTATATCTCAGGGAGTTCAGCAACCTCTCATAATATTATTAGTTGAAGAAGAAACAGTGATAAAACTTAATTGTAAAGTTTATCCCAACCCAACTAACAATGAGGCAAATATTTTACATACAATCCCAAATAATGAAGTCTTAAGCTATAAGTTATATGATATAAAAGGCAGCTTCGTAAAGAGTGGCCATTTAGAAAACTCTAATACCCAAATAGACATTCAATTTCTTAAAAGTGGCATTTACCTACTTAACTTAATAAGTGAAGGGAAACCAACAAAAACTTGCAAGATTATTAAAGGCAATTAACCTATGAAGTATCTTATAACATTACTATTTCTGGTTATTTCCCATATGGCTTTTTCACAGGCTCCTGAAAAGATGAGCTACCAAGCGGTTATTCGTGACTCTAGTAACAATATTGTATCAAATCAATCTGTAAGTATCAGAATTAGTATTCTAAGAGGCTTCCCTGCAGGGAATGTAGTATACTCAGAAACCCACTCAAAGGCAACTAATTTTAATGGCTTAATTTCTTTTGAAATCGGTGAAGGCTCGAACAAAATAGGGTCAATAGGTAATATTCAGTGGGACAAAGACCAATATTTCATCCAAACAGAAACTGACCCGTATGGAGGAACTAGCTATATGCTAAATGGCGTTAATCAGATTCTTAGTGTAGCATATGCCTTACATTCTAATACTGCTGACAGCCTTATTGGGGGTGGGATAGGGCCGCAAGGAGAAACAGGGTTGCAGGGTATCCAAGGACTAAAAGGTGATACTGGCGTTGCAGGTATACAAGGTATTCAAGGAGCACAAGGAATCCAAGGATTAAAAGGAGACAAAGGATTAAAAGGTGATACTGGCGTTGCAGGTATACAAGGTATACAAGGTATTCAAGGAGCACAAGGAATCCAAGGATTAAAAGGAGACAAAGGATTAAAAGGTGATACTGGCGTTGCAGGTATACAAGGTATTCAAGGAGCACAAGGAATCCAAGGATTAAAAGGAGACAAAGGATTAAAAGGTGATACTGGCGTTGCAGGTATACAAGGTATACAAGGTAT
>Ga0206130_10009403_pt1 | contig 10245 bp, 9 predicted proteins | sample Helgoland_Spring_9_FD_148637 | JGI IMG/M metagenome (GOLD analysis project Ga0206130, IMG submission 148637) | Pelagic subsurface seawater microbial communities from Kabeltonne, Helgoland, North Sea - Helgoland_Spring_Bloom_20160512_1 | ecosystem: Environmental > Aquatic > Marine > Epipelagic ...
CCTTAATATAGTATGAATCATATCTCGTACTTTATGTTAGATCTAGAGTATAAAAGAAACGAATATGACTTTTCAAGGCAAATTGGTAGTGATTTCTGGAGGAGCTAGTGGAATAGGACAAAGACATGCAATTGTCTTAGCTGAGGAAGGTGCATTAGTAGCTATCCTAGATATAAATCAAGAGCTTTTAAAGATTACTGCAGAACGCTCCGAAGGGATAATTCCTTACCTATGCGATGTAACTAATTTGGAACAAGTAAGAAATACTGTACAGCAGATTATTACTGAACATGGACCCATCAATCGCTTTATCAACTGTGCCGCAATAATGCCAGGAGGCTTGTTGATGGAAACATCAGCAGAATTGATCAATAAGATCATCGATATAAATTATTGTGGAATGGTGAATATGTGTCAGACAATAATTCCTACAATGTTGGAACGAGACCAAGGAGAAGTCATTATTTATGGTTCAACTGCAGGATTGATGCCTTTTGCCAAATTTGGTGCTTATGGAGTTTCCAAGGCGGCTAATAACTTTTATACAAAGGTCTTAATCAAGGAAACTAAAAGGACAAATCTAAGAGTGCTGCTGGTTTGTCCTCCCGCAGTAGATACGCCCTTGCTCGAACAGGCACATGAGGGTCCGGATGTTTTTAAAACCTTCTTTTTTAAAAAGTTTTTCACAGCCACTCCTGAGCGGGTAGTTAATGATGTTGAGAAGAGTATGCGAAGAAGAAGTACTATTTGTTTTCCGGGTATACCAAGGCTATTTGGTTTTATTGCTAGACTTATATAAAATGACTCAGAAATAATGTTCTATTCGTATCTTGATTTACCGTATTAATTTACAATAAATCAAACAATGGAACTCCAATTTGCTTTTCTGATTCTTACTCTATTCGTAAATCTATTTCTATTAATAATTGGATTCAAGGCAATAGAATTGGCTAGTTCCCAAAAAGTAAGACACAAATTTATACTGGTAACTAGTTTGTTGGTTTGGCAGGTCTATATATATGTCCTCGGCTCGAGTGGATTATTAATGTCCTATGAATTTCCTCCTCGCATCGCCCTTGCCTTCATCTTTCCGTCTTTTATTTTTACTGCTATTTTTCTATATAAAAGTAGAAAGAAGGCATGGATCAAACACATTCCTGAAAGTCAGTTGGTATATTTCCAATCCTTTCGAGTGTTCGTCGAGTTTTTGCTTTTATTTTCATTTTTTGAAGGGATATTCAATCAGGAAGTAACTATAGAAGGATATAATTTTGATATGATTTTTGCCCTTTCTACTCCAATTGTTGGGTATTTAGTGTTTTACAAGCAAGTCTTATCTAAGCGATTTATTGAGGTTTGGAATTATACCGGCTTACTGGTTTTGGCGACAGTGATTTTTGTATTTCTAAGTTCTGTATATAAACCAGAGCTATTCGGATCAGAGAATCCATTGTTGCCTTTAGAAGCGTTTTCATATCCTTATGTTTTAATAGCAGGATTTTTGATGCCCGTGGCTGTATTTGTTCATGTTCTTTCTATAGTTCAAATTCGATTTGGAAAATAAATCCTTTAATCATTAAAATAAAAGTATGCGCATTTCTATCATTATCATCTTGAGCTTTTTCTCATTTCTAAGTTTTGGTCAAGAAGAACAGCCAGCAAATAAAACTATCACTGAGCAGTTTATTGATGCATATAATGCAGGTAATTATGAGCTTATATTCAATATGTATGCTGATCCTATGAAAGAGGCTTTGCCTTTAGATCAAAGTACTGGTTTCTTATCTGCACTTAATGCTCAGGTAGGTAAAATAATTAGCCACGATTTTATTCAGTATGAGCAGGGAACCTATGCGTCTTATAAGGTGAATTTTGAACAAGCCTTGTTGACTTTGAATATTTCAATTGACACGCTCTCAAATATTAATGGTTTATTTGTTAAACCATATACAGAGCCTGTAGATACAGCTGCTATTGTTAATAATCTTAATACTGACACAAATCAAAGTGATTTTACCAAGGAGCAATTGGAATTGATATTTGATCAGATGAAAGTATTTCCAAATAGTACACAGCTTTCAATTGCAATGATCAAGGATGGGGAAGTGTTTTTTTATGGAGCAGTGAAGCAGAAGGATTCAATTGATTATGTTGATAATAAGCTGGGTGTTTTTGAAATTGGATCAATTTCAAAAGTGTTTACGGCTACTTTGCTCGCCCAATTTGTGGTAGAGGGCAAATTGAGCCTTAAGGATGATATCAATGATTATTTGAATGCTCCGATAAAAGATAATACCGTTTTGTTATTTGAAGACCTTTCTAACCATAGTTCTGGTCTTCCTCGTTTGCCTTCCAATTTGGACCTTACATCGGTTGATTTAACTAATCCTTACAAAACATTTGATGAGCAGGCAATCAAGTCCTATTTAGCTGAGTACTTGGACTTGTCGGGTAAGGGAAGTTATCAGTATTCTAATTTGGGAGCGGGACTACTTGGATATACATTGAGTGATATGGAGCAAACATCCTATGAGCAATTATTGCAGGATAGAATTTTTTCTAAACTGGATATGGAGGCTTCAACTTCAAAGCTTGAGCAGGTTGAAACAGGTCTTATTCGTGGGCTAAATGCTCAAGGTGATGAAGTTTCTAATTGGGATCTCGCTATATTGGCTGGAGCTGGAGGAATCATGTCTAATGTGGAGGATCTTTCTAAGTTTGCTTTGTCTCAGTTTGATGATTCTAATGAAGCACAAGCGCTTACTAGGGTAAAGACTATTAGCCTAAATGAAAGTATGGATATGGGATTAGGTTGGCATATTCTAAGAAAACAACCAGAGGTTAATTTATTTTTTCACAATGGTGCAACAGGCGGATATACCTCTTCAATGGTTGTTAATACAGCTTCTAAAGATGGCCTTATCATTTTGTCTAATGTGTCTCCAGAGCATCCAAATATGGGCAATATAGATGATTTATGTTTTCTGTTGATGGAAACATTGGCTAAAGGCGAATAATCCTTTTTGGTTTTATAATTTTGTGAAATAAAATCAATGTAATGAAAACCATAATCTCATATTTACTCAGTATTTTACTTTTGGTGAGTGCAGTTGCTCACATCTTCTTTCCGGAATTTTATGCAGAACTTATCCCTGACTTCTTTCCGGAGCTTTTAGCAAATATACTTTCTGCTATTTCTGAAGCTGCAATTGGGATAGCCTTGTTGACAAAAAAGTATAGGCACCTCGGAGGCTTAGGTTTTTCATTGTTGATGATCGCTTTTTTGCCAATTCACATATGGGATTTACTTCGTGAAAAATCTGCTCTAGGTCAGTTTCCTATTCCTGAAATTCGCCTACTTGTTCAGCTGCTTTTAATCTATACAGGATGGTGGCTCTACAACAGTAAGAAGGCCTAAGGATAGGAAATGTTTAATGCTCTATCTGGGACTGAGTTAAACATATATCTTGTAGATTGTTTATATACTTGATAGTCGATTTTATATAGAATTTTGGACTAAACAAAAAAGGTATGAGCTTTTTAAGAGCAGAATGGAGGAAACTGATACTCGCTAATTATATCATTGATAAAGAGGTCTTGTTGAAGTATGTTCCAGCAGGTACTGAATTGGATTTATGGAATGGAAACTGCTATGTAAGTCTGGTTGGATTTATGTTTAAAAATACGAAGTTACTTGGGATAAAAATTCCATTCCACACCAATTTTGAGGAGGTTAATCTGCGCTTTTATGTCAAGCGATTTGATAATGGAGTTTGGAAACGAGGTGTTGTTTTTATCAAGGAAATTGTTCCCAAAAGAGCATTGACTTTTGTCGCTAATACCATTTATAAGGAAAACTACGAAACGCTGCCTATGAAGCATACTTGGACCCTGGAAAATGGGGAGCAGACTATTGACTACAAGTGGAAAAAAGATGGACTATGGTACTCGATGTCTGTACAAACTTCAATGGAGCGGTCAATGATGGAATCGGGTAGCGAAGAGGAATTTATTGCAGAGCATTATTGGGGATATGCACAAGTAAATAGCAAAAAGACCAATGAATATGAGGTCACACATCCCAAATGGGAGGTTTATGAGGTAAAGGATTATAAGATTGATATTGACTTTAAAGCTGTCTATGGTTCGGATTTTGAAATGTTGAATAATAGTAAGCCTACTTCGGTCATACTAGCAGAGGGATCAAAAATTACAGTAGAAAACAAAAAGAGTATACTAAAACATGATAATCAGGACGTTATATAGTCTTGCGGGTTTCTGCGCCCAATGATTTTGAAGTATTCAATATAAAAACTTACTGGCATGAATAAATCATTCTTATCTATAGTCTTATTTTTTATGATGGTATTTTCATCGTATTTATCGGCACAAATACTAACAACGAGTAAGCACCCGATAATCATAATAAATACGGATGACGAGGATATTCCTGATGAGCCTAAGATAGATGCTTCGATGGGGATTATTTATAATGGAGATGGACTAACGAATTCGATATCAGATCCATTCAATCAGTATGATGGAAATATTGGGATTGAAACTAGGGGCAATTCGACGCAGGGTTTTGATAAAAAAACATATTCTATAGAGTTAAGGGATGCAGATAATGAAGATCTTTCTGTTGATCTATTTGGGATGGGTGCCGAGGAAGATTGGATACTACATGCTATGGTTATTGATAAAACTCAGCTCAGAATCCCAATGAGTTTTTATCTGGCTCAGCAGATGGGACATTATGCTTCTGAGTGGAAATATGTAGAGCTTATCCTGAATGGAGAATATCGGGGACTGTATATACTTGTCGAGAAGATCAAGCGAGATGGTGATCGAGTGGATATTGCAAAGTTAGACTCCGATGATCTCGCAGGGGATTCTTTGACTGGAGGTTATATCTTAAGGATAGATTGGACTTATGATATTGATAAGGATACAGATGGGTTTGAGTCTGCTTACAATTCTCAGGCGGATATCCCGATGTACTTTCAGTGGTATTACCCTAAAGCAGATAAGATCAAACCGCAGCAAGCACAGTATATAGAGAACTGGATCAATACTTTTGAGAATGCCTTGTTCTCCAATGATTATACAAATAGTCAGGGTATACGCTATAATGAATATATCGATCTTAATTCATTTACAGATTTTTTGTTGATCAATGAATTGAGTAAGAACTCAGATGGCTATAAGTTGAGTTCCTACATCCACAAAGATAAAGACAGTAAGGGCGGTAAGTTAGTGGCAGGGCCAATATGGGATTTCGATCAGACCTATGGTATGTCAAGGGTTTGTTCAAATGATGATCCTACCGGATGGACCTATCTTCAAAATCAGAATGAATGTGAGGATTTAGAATCTATGCCCCTTTGGTGGCAGGAGATGATGAGCGATGAATTATTTAGGAACCATCTAAAATGCCGCTGGGAAACATTGAGGGAAACCTCTTTTGATAAAGATTCTCTAAATAATTGGATCGATTTCCATGTTGATTTTATTGAAGAAGCAATTGATCGCAATTTTACGGTATGGGATTATTTTATAGGAAACTCGATTTGGATAGAGCCTGAGCCAATACCTGAAACCTATGAAGCGGAGATTGTTTATATGAAGGATTGGATTTCAGAGCGCATAGATTGGTTGGATGCTAATATGCCCGGAGATTGCTCTTTGGTTAGTGCTCGCTTACCAGAAATGGATGCGGTGAATGTTCGAGTTTTCCCCAATCCTGTTAGGGATAGAGTTTATGTAGAAGCTTATGACTTAGTCGAGGTAAATCTATATAGCTTGGAAGGAAGGCTATTAGTTTTTACGCAAGAAAATACTATTGATATTAGTACACTAGAACCTGGAGTATATTTAGCACAAATTGTTACTAAACAGGGGGCAATTACTAAAAAAGTGATTAAACAATAATTCAGGAATAAACAGCAACAAGTGGCTTTAGTATACACTGTTTGTTGCTGTTTATTAACAATTGTAGTGAATTATAATAGGACGCATATTCTTCGGAAGTAGTTTTGGAAAAACGAGCACCATTTTGGAAATTTAGGGGTAATGAACTTGCAGCAAAAGCTACTAAGCCTATTTCCATCAACCATCTCCACTAAATGTTTTATTTAGATTGTTTTTTCAATCTAAATGCTTTCCATGGGGAAATCTAATCAACCCTTTAAGGCTAGGTCTTGTTTGAGAATCTATAATAGATTTTTTAATTGTTATGTTTTTGTATATTTGAAAAAATCTCAATTATCATGAAAAACAAGACTGTTCTTACTTATCTATTTTTACTTTTAACAACACCCTTTTTCGCACAGCATGCCCTTGACTTTGATGGTGCGGATGATTTTATACAAACCGATTATATGGGTATTGTTGCGGATGGAGACAGAACCTTTGGAGCATGGGTTTATGTGCATGCTGACGCGCCAAATTATAATACCGCAATTCTGGATTATGGTTTGAATGCTACAGGTAGCCGAAATACATTTATTATTCATGGAAACGGATCCCTCAAATATGTTTCAGGAGGAGATACTGGGAAAATAATATCGGATCCTGGTACAATCCCTTTAGAGAAGTGGACACATGTAGCTTTTACATTGGATAATGGCATAGGAAAATTATTTGTTGATGGGGAAATAGTAAAAACCCAAGCACTTCCTGGAGTAAATACTCCTGATGGTGAGCAAGCGGTAAGGGTTGGTCAACGCGTTAATGGGGGTTCTATTCCTTTCAATGGTATAATTGATGAATTAAAGATTTGGGATGTAGCCAAATCTGAGGAAGAGATTCAGGTTGACATGTTTAAAGGCTATTGTAGTCCTGACGAAAATTTAAAATTATTTCTTTCTTTTGATGACGGGGTGTCTGCAGGAGATAATACGGGTATGATTATAACAGCAGATCTTTCGGGTAATGGTTTTAATGGAACACTAAATAATTTTGAGCAAAACGGTTCTACTTCAAATTGGACTGAAGGCACCGTTATTCAAGATATTACTAGTACATCTTATACTACACTCACAAGTTGTGAACCTTACTATTGGTCTGCTATTGGGAGTGAAATAGATTCATCAGGTGTGTATGTTGAAGTTCTTCCAGGAGCAAATATGAATGGATGTGATTCTATCGTGAATCTTGATTTGACAATTGATTTAGTTAATAATACTGTAACACAGGATGGTTTTCTTTTGACGGCTGAAGCAAGTGGCTATGAATATCAATGGATAGATTGTTCTAGCTTACTCCCTATTGATGGGGCAACTGGTCAGTCTTTTGAGCCTACAATTGATGGAGAATATGCAGTAGTAATTAGTACGGATGTGTGTTCTACAAATTCCGACTGTTTTGTGCTAAATCCTGTAGGAACATCAGATCTACAGGTTTTGAGTGATTTGAGCGTCTATCCTAATCCTGGGAATGGAGCGGTAATGATAGATATGGGCTTGTCTTTTGATGAAATAAAGATTGCTGTATTAAATTTGGATGGTAAACAAATTCAAAGTCAGATATATCGAGATACGCAATATGCTGAATTATCTTTGGATGGTCCTCAAGGGGTCTATATTCTTTCAGTAGAGACCAAAGAAGCCAAAAGGTTGCTGCGAGTGATAAAACAATAACTATACAAAAAGGCCTGAATAACGAAGTTTATTCAGGCCTTTTAAGTATTAATACTCTGATTCTCGTACTAGGGTTTTGAATAAACAAGAGAAAAAGTCAAATGAGATATTGATGAATGTGGAAAATATAGGGAGTATACACTAAGAAGCACCAGCTATTGATTCCCTTTCTTTTTTAGGAATTACTTAAAATCCCGTCTGACAATATTAAGGGAAACCTTTTTTGATAAAGATTCTATAAACAACTGTCTTGGTTTTAATGTTGGTTTATTAGCGATTTGTTTTGCATTGATCCTGAGCCAACACTAGAGGCAAAGTATGCAGAGCAAGTGACTGTAAAGAAAGTAATCAAGCAATAAAGTAGGCCAATAAAAGGGCCTTCTTTGTACATCTAAAACAAGTTAAAATGAAGGCCTTATTGATAATCCTAGGATCTATTGTATTAATTTTTGGAGTCGTTCAAATTCTATCTATGCGGAGTCAAAATAATATCGAGACTTATCCATTTACGGTTGTGAAAACGTATGACCAATTTGAGATTCGCCAGTATGAGGCAAGTTTATTTACGACAGTAAAATTGAATACTCAAGGCTATGAGGAGTCTTCGGGTAGAGGGTTCTCAGTTTTAGCAGGATATATCTTTGGAAATAACGATCGTAATGAGAAGATTGCCATGACATCTCCAGTCGCCATGAGTCTAGAGGATTCTGTTACTATGATGTTTATGGTTCCAAGTGCCTTGAGTAAAGAAACATTACCTAAGCCTGGACAATCGGAGATAGAATTTTTGGAGGAGCCTGCTAAAACTGTTGCAGCAATTAGTTTTAAAGGTTGGGCAAATGATGATAAAATCAAAAAGTATAGAGAGCAGTTAACTGCATCTCTTGAAGCAGAAGGAATAGCGCATACAAAACGGTTTTATTATCTGGGTTACAACCCTCCTTATGAAGTTATCAATCGTAAAAATGAGATAATAGTGGAGTTGAAACCTGAAGAGACTGCGCCCTAATGCAAAGTGTTGGGATTAGTTGCAGCCATCCGAGGGCATGGTGTCTAGTTCTGAAAATGTATATAGTACAGGCGTACAGGTGCCCTCTATGATCTCTTCTCTAAAGCTAACAAAGACCTGACCTACTTCGACTGCATTATTTTCAAGCCAAGTTAAGGAGGGGTTCATACCAGAATTGATGCTCAAGTATTGCATGCTGTCTATTACATTTGGAAAGATGTAATTATTGACTGAACTCGCGTTATCGGGCACAAATTCAAAACTAACCTTTTTGGGATTATTTGGACAGTTATTCTCTGTTGCCGGAGCATCTTCAATTGCTGTTATTATAGCTTTTCCAGTATACTTAATGTAAGTACAATTTCCTCCCGTCATACCTGATTCATCATTGTTGTCGCAAGCAAGTAAGGCTAATGTTGCTGCTATTAAACAAAGTACATAAAGATTTTTCATAGGACTCTTATTTGATGGTTTTATCAGAGAACGACTCCAATAGTTAGAGATCTTTGTCTACCCAAGCTACTAAGTCTAAGCAAATAGAAGGGAGATTCCTTGATAGGTAAGGTACATTTTTTACGGAAAAATCATTCCATTGGTCAAAGGAGCCCATTGTATAAAAGATTCTTTTCCTCTGATATAAAACAATAGTATATTGTAAGAGAGAATTTGAATTCCCGTCATTGATCACTAAATAAAACCTATGTTTCAGCGATTTACCATTTTTCTGTTGTTCATGCTTTTTAATCAGGTGAGCTTTTCTCAGGTTTTGGACTTAGGACCAAAATACCCCAATCTATTTAAAGTAATACCGGAATTGAAGGTGGATGATCCTGAGTGGATAAAAGCATTATATTCAGCTGAGCCTAATTTCTATTTAATTGAGGCATCTTTTCAGAGATATTTTAGGGAGCATCCATTTGAGAAATCGGTGCATACGCAGAATTTCAAGTACTTTTCCAGAATGGTGCGTAATGAGGGATACCTTCAAGATGATGGGACTATCGTAGCACCGAGTAATGAAAACGCTTTAGGTCCTGTACTTTTAAGTCAATCACCACAGAGTGAAACCTGGACTGCTTTGGGTCCCCTTGTTACTTATTTGCAGGGTGGACAAGAGCAGAAGTCAAGTCAAACTAATATTTTTACCTTCGATCAATGTATCAGTCAAGCAAATGTGCTTTATGCCGGTGCGGAAACAGGTGCTGTCTTTAAGTCTGCTGATAAAGGCTTGACTTGGACGTCTATAGGAGATCAGATCTTTGATGCCGGGGGTATACGCCTCGTTCGCGTAGATCCTTTAGATCCGAATACGGTATATGTTGGATTGAATAATGCGCTGTATAAATCAGTGGATGGAGGAGCACAGTGGAGTCTTGTTTTGAACCAAAATAATCTTTGGCCTAAGGCAATGAGTATTCACCCTTTGGACACGGATATCCTTTATATGGCCGGGGATCAAGGCTTGATGAAGAGTCTGGATGGAGGGCTTAGTTGGAGCAATCTCATAAATACAAAATGTTGGGATGTCAAGCTTAAAACAGATAATCCTGAGACTGTATTTGTAATGAATTCAGATGCAAATAAAAACAGTACACA
>Ga0206130_10009404_pt1 | contig 10244 bp, 11 predicted proteins | sample Helgoland_Spring_9_FD_148637 | JGI IMG/M metagenome (GOLD analysis project Ga0206130, IMG submission 148637) | Pelagic subsurface seawater microbial communities from Kabeltonne, Helgoland, North Sea - Helgoland_Spring_Bloom_20160512_1 | ecosystem: Environmental > Aquatic > Marine > Epipelagic ...
CAAGTTCTAATTTAGCTTCTTCACTCATCAAGTCTTGACTCCAAGGAGGATCAAAGGTTATTTCAACTTCTGCATCTGTTACGTCATCAATTGATTTGATTTTTTCTTCTACCTCTAGAGGTAATGACTCTGCAACAGGGCAGTTTGGAGTAGTAAGTGTCATCAAGACTTTTACAGCGTGATCTTCATTAACAAAAACATCATAAATGAGTCCTAGTTCATATATATCTACAGGAATTTCTGGATCAAAAATAGTTTTTATCACCTTAACAATTTTCTCTCCTAACTCTTCTGTATTTATTTTTTCTTTTTGTGTCATAATGGTTATTGTTTTTGTGCTTTTAATGCAAGCGCATAAATCTTTAATTGTTTGATCATGGAAACTAAACCATTTGCCCTAGTGGGTGAAAGATGTTCTTTTAATCCAATTTCATCAATAAAGTCTGTGTTTGCACTTAATATTGCATCAGGCGTTTGATTCGAAAATACTCGTAAAAGAATGGCCATTATACCTTTTGTAATTATTGCGTCACTATCGGCTGTATAATTTATTTTACCATTTTTTAGTTGAGCATCGAGCCAAACTTTTGATTGGCATCCTTTTATCAATCTATCATCGGTCTTGTTATTATGATTTATAAGGGGCAATGATTTTCCTAAATCGATCATATACTCATATTTTTGCATCCAATCGTCGAACAATAAAAACTCGTCTATAACCTCTTCTTGTATTGATTTAATAGTCATATTCTTAATTAGTTATTTTATAGGCACGAATTATAAGATTTCCCTCTTTGTTATAAAAAGTAAGCATATTATTATCAAAGTTAAACGTCATTGTACTCCTAAATGCTTTAAATAGTTCTGATTCAACTTTCATTACATCATCTTCACAATACATCTTTGTTACCCCTAGAGGTTCAATTTCTATTTTATTATTGGTAACAATATAGTTACTAAAATAATTATTGCAATCGGTCTTTCCAGAAATTTTATTTTCATTTGAGTCAATTTTAAAAAACAATTTTCTTTCCAGTTGCTGGTTGTTTAAACTTTTAATTTCATAGTTCCCCGAGTAAACATTCATCATCTTTTTTTCTACAGTAGGCTTTGTCTCTTTACAAGAGATAAAAAAAAGTGAAAAAATTAGAACACTAAATTTGATAGTTTGTTTCATGTTTTATTTAGGATAACATCATTTTTGCTTTATTTATAGCCGCTATAAAAATATCTATCTCTTCTTTTGTATTGTAAAATGCAAACGAAGCTCTGATGGTACCAGAGATTTTATAGAAATCCATAATGGGTTGTGTGCAATGCTGCCCAGTTCTTACTTCTACACCTAATTTATCAATAATAGTTCCAATATCATAAGGATGAATTTTATCAATATTAAAAGAAATAACTGCAGTTTTATTAGAAGAAGTTCCATAAATTTTTACACCATCAATTTTTAAGAGTTCTTTAGTTGCATATTTTAAGAGTTTATTTTCGTAAATCGCTATATCGTTTAATCCAATAGAGTTTAAATAATCTACCGCAGCTCCAAAAGCAATACCTCCTGCAATATTTGGAGTTCCTGCTTCAAACTTATGTGGGAGATCTGCATAAGTAGTTTTCTCAAAAGAAACCTCTTTAATCATTTCTCCTCCTCCCTGATATGGAGGTAATTCTTGCAGCCATTTTTCTTTTCCGTACAAGATGCCAACTCCTGTAGGACCACACATTTTATGAGCAGAAGTGACATAAAAATCTACATTTAATTTTTGGAAATCAGGAATTAAATGGGAAGTTGCTTGAGCGCCGTCAATTAACACTGCAGCACCTTTTTCATGTGCTTTATCAATAATTACTTTGATAGGATTGATGGTGCCTAAGGTATTTGACACGTGATTCACAAATACTAATTTAGTTTTTTCTGATAGTAAACGAGTGTAGTCAGCTATTGATAATTCTCCCATTTCAGTCATCGGAATTACTTTCAGAGTTGCCCCTGTTTTTTCACAAAGCATTTGCCAAGGAACAATATTAGAATGATGTTCTAATGCAGAAACTAAAATTTCATCTCCACTTTTTAAAATTTCAGAAAAACCAGAAGCCACCATATTAATACTGTGGGTTGTCCCAGAAGTAAAGATGATTTCATGATTGTGTTTAGCATTAAAATGATTTGTTATTTTAGTCCTAGCTAATTCATAAACATCCGTGGCTTCTTGTGAAAGGGCATGAACACCTCTATGGATATTCGCATTGTAGTTACTATAGTAATCGACTATTTTATCGATGACTATTTTTGGCGTCTGTGAGGTTGCTGCGTTATCAAAATAAACTAGCGGATATCCATTTACTTTTCTCGAAAGTATAGGAAAGTCTTTTCTTATTTTTTTTATATCTAAACCCATGACTTAACAATAAGAATTAAATATCAAATCCAATATTCACACCAATTTTGTTGGCGATAAGTTTATTAATCCTTCTCTTTAACTCTGGAATCTTTACAGATTCAAGTACAGTATTTGCAAAAGCGTACATTAATAAGGCTTGAGCCTCTTTTAGGCCAATACCTCTTGAACGTAAGTAAAAAAGAGCGTCTTCATCAAATTGACCAATAGTACAACCATGTGAACATTTTACATCATCTGCAAAAATTTCAAGCTGAGGCTTTGCATTCACAGTAGCATTGTCATCAATTAATATATTATTGTTTTGCTGAAATGCATTAATCTTTTGAGCTTGTTTTTCCACAATAACTTTTCCGTTAAAAACCCCCGTTGATGAATCTGCATATAGCCCTTTATAGTCTTGGTGACTTTCACAATTTGGAGCATTGTGTTTCACTAAAGTATTATGATCAACATGTTGTTTGTCTTTAAGAATGGTAACTCCTTTTAGAGTAGACTCACAGTGCTCCCCGTTTTGAATAAAATTTAAATTATTTCTTGTTAATTTACCACCCAAAGAAAAAGAATGAACTTTACAATTACTATTTTGTTCTTGATGTATTGAAGTATTATCAATTAAAGAAGCATTTTCTTTGTCATTTTGAATTTTATAGTAATCTAAATAAGCTCTTTTCTCTGCAAAAATTTCAGTAACGGAATTTGTAAAAACAGAATTCGCTGTAAGACTTTGATGTCTTTCAATTATTTGGACGTGAGCATTTTCTCCAACCACAATCAAATTTCGAGGTTGCACCATTAAAGCTGACTCATTACCCGTAGAGAAATTTATAATTTCAATTGGTTTTTCAACCTCTTTATTTTTTGGGATATTGATATATGCTCCTTCTCTAGCAAATGCGGTATTTAGAGACGAGATACTATTTTTAGCAGCAGCTTTATTGTAATAGTTTTCTATAACTGCCTTATACTTAGATTTTGATAATGCCGCTGAAAGTAAACAAATATCTAATCCATCATGAGTTGTTTCAGATAAAAAAGTACTGAAGACACCGTCAATAAAAACTAGTTTATACGAATCTATATCATACAGGAAATAGTTTCTAACTTTTTTAAATTTCACGTCTTTATTTCCCTTAGGAAAAACACTATAGTCTTTATTAAGAATTGATTTTAACGAGGTGTATTTCCAATCTTCTTCTTTTTTTGTTGGGAATCCTTCTTCTTCAAATGTATGTATTGCCTTTTTTCGAATTTCATGAATCGGTGAGTCATCTTCCAAATGATCATCGAAGGCTAGGTAAGATGAAACTAATTTATCTTTTAAATTCATAATTGTTATCTAACAAAGATTGTTAACTTACTAATTCTTCTTTAATCCAGTCATATCCCTTAGCTTCTAACTCGTAAGCTAATTCTTTTGTCCCAGACTTCACTATTTTTCCATCGATTAAAACATGAACAAAATCAGGAACGATATAGTCTAATAATCTTTGATAATGAGTAATTACAATAACAGCATTATCTTTACTTTTAAGTTTATTTACACCATTCGCAACAATTTTTAATGCGTCAATATCTAAACCTGAATCAGTTTCGTCAAGAATTGCTAATTTAGGATCTAACATTGCCATTTGAAAAATTTCATTTCTTTTTTTCTCTCCCCCTGAAAATCCTTCATTTAAAGATCGAGATAAGAATTTTCTGTCGATCTCTAATAAATCAGCTTTTGATTTGATCAACTTTAACATTTCTGAAGCTGGCATGTCTTCTAATCCTTGTGCTTTTCGATTTTCATTAATGGCCGTTTTGATAAAGTTGGTTACGGAGACTCCCGGGATTTCAACTGGATATTGGAACGAAAGAAAAATCCCTTTGTGTGCTCGTTCTTCAGGACCAAGTTCAGAGATATTTTCATCCAAGAATTTAACAGTGCCTTTTGTAACCTCAAAGTTTTCATTCCCAGAGATCACAGAAGATAATGTGCTTTTCCCAGAACCATTGGGCCCCATAATAGCGTGAATCTCTCCTGGTTTTATTTCTAGGTTGACACCCTTTAATATTTTTTTATTCTCGACACCTGCGTGTAATTCGTTAATTTGAAGCATAATATTATTTCTTTTCTTCTATTTTGACATCAATTTTTGAAGGCTTACTACCTACTATAACAATTTCAGTTATGGTCAATATTTCATCCCACCCTTCTTGGCCTTCTGGTTTTTGAGAAACTTTTCCTTTAACAGCTACGGGAACCATATCAAAATCAGAACTTTTCACTGCTTTTACTTTATCCGCTAACTGTTTAGATAAATCGTCTATGGTAACCCCATAAATAAATTTATCACCTTTAAGCACAGCCGCATCTTCTAGGAAAATAAAATCTCCTCTATAAACTTTTTCTTCTGAACTATCAAGTTCAATTTTCGATTCTTTTTCTTTATTAGTTGCTATGTCTTTTTTACAAGAAAAACTAATTATTGAAATGAGTGTAATTAAAATTATTTTTTTCATTTTTTTCGTTGATTATCCTACGGAGCCTTCAAGGCTAATTTCTAATAATTTTTGTGCTTCTACAGCAAATTCCATTGGAAGTTTATTTAATACTTCTTTACTAAACCCATTAACTATAAGGGCAATAGCTTTTTCGGTATCAATTCCTCTTTGATTACAATAAAATATTTGGTCTTCTCCTATTTTACTAGTGGTAGCTTCGTGCTCTATCTGGGCAGATTTATTTTTTGCTTCAATATAAGGAAACGTATGTGCTCCACATTCATTCCCCATCAGCAGGGAATCACATTGTGAAAAATTACGTGCATTTTGAGCATTTTTATTTATTTTCACTAAACCTCTGTAGCTATTCTGTGATTTTCCTGCAGAAATACCTTTCGAAATAATTGTGCTTTTGGTGTTTTTACCAAGGTGAATCATTTTTGTACCCGTGTCTGCTTGCTGAAAGTTATTAGTGACTGCAATTGAATAAAATTCACCTATAGAATTATCCCCTTTAAGTATACAACTTGGATATTTCCAAGTAACAGCAGAACCTGTTTCAACTTGAGTCCAAGAAATTTTCGCATTTTTTTCGCAGATTCCTCTTTTAGTTACAAAATTGTAAACCCCTCCTCGACCTTCTTTATTTCCAGGATACCAATTTTGTACCGTAGAGTATTTAATTTCAGCATTATCTAAAGCAATAAGTTCCACTACTGCTGCGTGTAACTGATTTTCATCTCTAGAGGGAGCTGTACATCCTTCCAGGTAACTTACATAGCTTTCTTTGTCAGCAATTACGAGTGTTCTTTCAAATTGACCTGTACCTGCTTGATTAATCCTAAAGTAGGTAGATAATTCCATTGGACATTTAACCCCTTTTGGGATGTAACAGAATGATCCATCACTAAAAACAGCACTATTTAAAGCAGCATAAAAGTTATCTTTTCGTGGAACTACAGTACCAATATATTTTTTTACCAAATCAGGATGGTCCTGTATAGCTTCTGAAATGGAACAAAATATAATGCCTTTTTCTGCCAATGTCTTCTTGAAAGTTGTTGCTACTGACACAGAATCTACAACAATATCAACCGCAACCCCTGCTAGTTTTTTTTGCTCATCTAAAGAAATTCCAAGTCTGTTAAAAGTATCTAATAATTCTGGATCGACCTCATCAATACTATCGTATTTTGGTTTTGAGTTAGGTGCTGAGTAGTAGGAAATGTTCTGAAAATCAGGTTTTTTATAATTCACATTAGCCCAATCAGGTTCCTCCATACTTTTCCAGTGCATAAAAGCTTCTAATCTCCAATCTGTCATCCATTGAGGTTCATTTTTCTTATTAGATATTGCCTTTACTATATCCTCATTTAAACCAACAGGGAAAGTTTCAGATTCTATATCTGTATAAAACCCATATTCATATTCCTTGGTTTCAAGATCTTTTTTTAAATCGTTTTCTGTAAATTTTGCCATAATACCTTTGTACCTTTTCTTAGAATTTATAAAGAAAAACTTTCACCACAACCACAGGTTCTATTTGCGTTTGGATTATTAAAAACAAAGCCTTTACCATTGAGACCACCGCTATATTCAAGTGTAGTTCCAACAAGGTAAAAAAAACTTTTTTTGTCAACTATTATTTTTACGTCATTGTCCTCATAAAGTTGGTCATTTTCTTTTTTTTGCCTGTTAAAATCCAACTCGTACGATAAACCCGAACAACCACCACTTTTTACTCCAACCCTTACATAATCTTGGACAACACTAAAGCCGTCTTCAGACATCAATTGACTTATTTTTATTTTTGCTGTATCGCTTACTTTTATCATAATTAGATTAATCTAAATAAAAAGCAAATATATGCCATTTTCAATACTTTTCAGCGCAAAACTGCCCTATTAATATTTATCGTTGAATCAATTTTTCTTATTTAATCTTTATAGTATTATAATCATAAAAATTAATTAAAACTTTAATTGTATTTTATTTTTATTTATTTTCACTGACTTAAAGAAAAATTAATGAAAAATTTATTCAATTTTAAGCATTTCAAAGGAGATTTATTCGGCGGAATAACTGCGGGTATTGTAGCTTTGCCTCTGGCATTAGCATTTGGTGTTAGTTCAGGTTTGGGACCAAGTGCAGGTCTATACGGAGCTATATTTATCAGTTTCTTTGCAGCTCTTTTTGGAGGTACTGATACTCAAATATCAGGGCCAACTGCCCCAATGACTGCAGTAAGTATGGTAGTAATTGCTGGCATTTTGGCAACTTTTGAAGGCGATGTAGAAAAGGCATTGCCGGCAATTTTAACTGTATTTTTATTAGCGGGATTAATGCAAGTAGGGTTGGGTTTTTTAGGCTTAGGAAAATATATTAAATACATCCCATATCCAGTGGTTTCAGGTTTTATGACTGCAATTGGAGTGATTATTTTAATAACTCAAATTTTACCTTCTGTAGGATATTACCCTAAAGAAGACCTGAAATTTGTAGAACAATTTAAACCAGCTGCTGAAGAAGTTATATTGGAAAACATATTATTAGATGAAGTTGATGAAGGAATTTTAGTTTTAGAAAACTTTGAAGAAACTATTAAAAGAGGAAAGGATGTATCGCAGGAACAAATAATGACTGAATCTAAAACTTTAGCAGGTAAAGAAGCTTCAGGAGTTATAGGAACTATTAAGGTATTACCTTATGCGTTAAACAATATCAATTGGCTAGAGTTAATTCTAGCCCTAGGGACAATTTTAATTATTTACGGTTTTAAAAGAATCACCAAAGCAGTTCCGAGTACTTTAGTTGCTCTATTTGTAATGAGTGGTATTGCTATTGGTTTTGGTTTAGATTATCGCCCTATAGAGGAAATTCCTAGTGGATTACCCATTCCAAAATTAGGAATGTTTACCGACTTCAGTTTCGCTAGTATAACACCTTATATTTTTACAGCTCTAACCTTAGCTTTGTTAGGAGCTATTGACTCGTTGTTAACATCTGTTGTGGCAGACAATATGACTAAAACTAAACACAAACCAAATAAAGAACTAATTGGCCAAGGAATAGGTAATAGTATAGCTGCACTTTTTGGAGGAATTCCAGGTGCTGGTGCAACGATACGTACAGTTGTAAATATCAATGCAGGTGGTAAAACTAGATTTTCTGGAATGATTGCTGGAATTTTATTATTAATTATTTTATTAGCTCTAGGTCCTGTAGCCTCTAAAATTCCTGCGGCAGTACTAGCAGGGATTCTTATAACAGTTGGTATTGGTGTGATGGATTATAAGGGCCTTAAAGCGATTCCTTATATGCCAAAACAGGAAGTCGCAATTATGCTGGTAGTTCTTATACTTTCTTCTGTTTGGAATTTAGTTTATGCCGTTGGAATAGGATTAGTTATCGCCTCATTGATTTTTATGAAAATCATTGGAGATATTTCTGCAAAGAGATCGGAAGTTAAATCATTAAAAGAAGAAGCTTGGGACGATGAAGTTGGGATTCCGGAAAATTTACAAGAACAAATTTTTATTAAACATATAAAAGGCCCTCTTTTTTTTGGTACTACAAGCGATTTTCAGGCATTGGCAAAACAAATTCCTCCAAAGGCTACAACCGTAATTATCAGAATGGATCGTATGCCATATATGGATCAAACGGGGCTATACGTTATGGAAGAAATTTTAATAGACCTTATAAATACTGGTAAAACAGTACTGCTCGTGGATATTATTGAACAACCCAGATATATGATGGAACGGATCGACATTATTCCAGATCTAATATCCAAAGAGTATCTGTTTGAAGACTTTAAAAAATGTTTAATTTGGATTAAAGGCAACATGAAAGCCAATTAAATTTAAATTCATTGATGTCTGGCACTAACATTTTTATAAAAATCAATACCTTTGATTTTAGAATAAAAATTAACCACTTAATTTTATAAAGTATAGTCTATGAAAACAATTACTAAAAGCTTATTTCTTCTATTTTTTTGTTTATTGGTTTCCGTATCGTCTTATGCTCAGATTGAAATTACTCCTCAAGCAGGTTATCAGGTAGGTTCTAAATATAATTATTATGACGGTTATATGAAACTAAAGTCTTCCGGGCACTTTGGTGTAACTGTCGATTTTGATGTAAACCCTATTGGCGCTCAAGTTGAGTTAATTTATGCTTTTCAAAATGCAGATTTAAATTTCAAAGATTATTATTTTTTTCCATACGAAACCTATATCACCCAGTTTAATGTGCATCATATTCAAGCAGGGTTTATTCAAAATTTTAATTATGACGAATCATTTCGTCCTTTTGCTGGGATATCTGCAGGGGTCGTAGTTTTTGATCCTCAGTACAATAAAAATAACGGAGGAATCCCAGATTATGATCCGGGCAACAGAACAAAATTTGAGTTTGGATTTACCGGTGGTGCTAAGTATTTTTTTACAGACAGAATTGGCGTGAGGCTTCAAGCTCAGCTCCTAGTTCCTTTGGAATGGGGAGGAATTTATTATGGCTCAGGTGGTGGCGGTATCTATACCTCTGGAGGTACTCTTTTACAACTTAATTTTACAGGGGGGCTAATTTTTAGATTGGGAGATTAATTAATTATTTAAAAAAACTTATTATGAAAAAAACTTTGTATTCTTTCTTGTTGTTAGGATTTGTATTATTAGGCAGTTGTTCAAGTGTAAAAGTGTTAGATTCCTGGAAAGGAGACAACCTTGCAACGATGTCAGACAAAAACATCCTTGTAATTGCCAGGACTGACAATCAACAGGCTAGAATAGCTATTGAAGAAGCTATGGCAAACGACTTGAGAAAAGCAGGTCTGAAGGCCACTGAAAGTTATTTAAAGTTTAACAGCATGAATCCTAACAAAAAAGTTGATCCAGGAACAGTCCAAGCGTTGATAGAAAAAGCAGGCTTTAAAGGTGTTGTTATGAATGTATTAAAAGACTACAATGAGTCTATGGTTACGGAACAATCTGGAGGTTATTACGCAGGAGGAACCACTTATTATGGTGGATATCCTGGGTACTATGGAGGGTTTTATGGATATTATCACAATCCATATTCTTATTCAACTTACGGAAATTATGTGCCAAGTAGTAGTACCACAAGAATTTCTAAGTCTTATATCTTAGAAACCCTGATTTACAATTTAGACGAATCCGAGGGGAAACAACTCGTTAGTGTTGTAACTACGCAGATTATCGATCCTGGCAGTGTCACTAAGACTGCAAAAGATTATTCCAAGCTAGTCTTTAATAGTCTTAAGAAAAAATAAGTATAAAAAATCAACTTAGGTTGGCGTTTTTTTTTGCCTTTAACAAATACTATTTT
>Ga0206130_10009410_pt1 | contig 10242 bp, 10 predicted proteins | sample Helgoland_Spring_9_FD_148637 | JGI IMG/M metagenome (GOLD analysis project Ga0206130, IMG submission 148637) | Pelagic subsurface seawater microbial communities from Kabeltonne, Helgoland, North Sea - Helgoland_Spring_Bloom_20160512_1 | ecosystem: Environmental > Aquatic > Marine > Epipelagic ...
TCCCCCCACTGGTTAAACTGGACCTCGACAATATCTCCGATAGTTACAGTTTCAGGCTCAGTGCCCACCACGCTGCTCATCATCCGCGGGCCTTCATCTAGGTCAATGAGTGCCACTATATACGGCGCTTCATAAGCACGAGAGATGCCGCGACGCACAATGGTAAAGCTAGCAACACGGCCTTTCCCAGTGACCTTGCGCCAGCTCAAATCACTGCCGTCGCAATGGCTACAAACAATACGGGGATAAAACTGAAACTGATGACAGTCGGCGCAGTGCTGTAAGCGCAATTCCTGCTGGCGGCACCCCTCCCAAAAGGGACGTGATAGCAGAGTGTCTGGGGGTAATATTTTGGCGATTTCAGGAGCATTCATGTTAGCTAACCTCCCTTGATAAAACCAATGCAGTGTGGGATGACATGATCCCACCCTGCGCATGAACTAGCCCATGACGAGCATTAGGGATTTGTCGCTCACCGGCGGTGTGCCGCAATTGCCAGACAGACTCTGTTAACGCAAACATCGAACCTGGGTTGCCCGGATGACTATGGGATAACAAACCGCCATGAGTATTAACAGGTAATGACCCGCCGGGAGCCAATGCACCGCTGTCAACAAAGGCACCCCCCTCACCCTTTGCGCAAAAACCTAAATCTTCCAATTCAACTAAAACAGTCGGCGTAAAACAATCATAGAGCTGAGCAAAATCCATATCAGAAGGTTTCAAGCCCGACATATTGTAAGCCCTCTCACCGGCCTCTTTGGCGGCTGATGTGGTCAGACTTCGAGCCGCGCTAATATGCTCATGGCTGTGTCCTTCGCCAGCACCTAAAATATATATGGGGTCATGGGGTAAATCAGCAGCTCGTTCAGCGCTGCACATAACAATCGCTGAACCACCATCCGACACCAAAGAACAATCCAGCAAGTGTAAAGGGTCAGCAATCATTCTTGACGCCAGCACATCCTCAACGGTAATCAAGTCACGCATTTGTGCCGCGGGATTAAGGGCCGCATGCTGACGAGTCGACACTGCAATGGCCGCCAGCTGCTCCTGTGTGGTGCCAAACTCTGCCATATGCGCCTGCGCAATCAAAGCGTAATAAGCCGGCACCGTAGGGCCATAAGGTTGTTCAAATTCTGGGTGACCTGTAGAGGCTTGCACCTTTAAAGCCTGCTCACGACTCAGCCCGCTGCGCATGGTGTCCGCCATGGAGATCACTATAACATCCGCCATGCCCGTAGCGATTGCAGACGCCGCATGATGAATAGCCGTAAACGTTGTACCACCACCAGCACCAACAGCCATGCAGTAGCGCGGAAAAATCTGCAGATACTCTGCCATTGCTTCGGCGTGATACATCAACGGCTGCACCATGGAGTTACAGGTTAAAATACCGTCAATATCCGACTTTTTAAGACCCGCATCCCCTATCGCTTTAAGCGCGGCCTCTACACAAAGCTCCATTGGAGTACGATCTGGCAACACACCGACTTCGGTATCAGCGACGCCGACAATAGCTACTTTACCACTCAACTTATTTGCTTTATTGGTACTACCAAGATTCGCCAAACCGCACCACCATAGTTCCGGGAGCCACTAATGCGCCTTCCTTGTTTTTAATAAACACGTCGACATCTATTTCCTGCTCGCTAGGACGCACCGCAGTGATCGTGCCACCGGAGGTTAAGGTATCGCCAACGTAAGCGGCCTGTCGATTAGAATAATCAACCGATAAAATACGACCGTCATCACCCAACCACTCATCAACACACTGGTGTAACCAATCTCCTAACATAGGGCCAGCTAACACCAGACCAGGATAACCTTCTACCTCTTTGGTATAAGGCTCATCAAAATGGATACGGTGACCATTCCATAATACGGCGTTATACAACATCAACTGCACATTATCGCAGTCGAAGTCTCGCTCAGGCAGACTGTCGCCAACCCGAACATCAGCAAAACGCTGACTTTTTTCGGCCACTGTCATCTTAAAATCCTCGTCGTCTTTTCTCGAATAACCAATTCCTGATCATCGTTCACAACATCCATAATCACTTCATAGAAGATCAACGAACCAGAACGCCCTTCCTTTTCATAAATATCAGTCAGGGTTCGGGTCGAAGTCAGCCAATCGCCGGGACGAATTGGCTTGTGGTACTCAATTTTCAAACCACCAGCCATCGCTTTCTCCAAAGGAAACTTAGGCAGTAATGAATCGATAGATACGCCGTCGGGAGTTAGCTGATTCAACTCAACAACGTCCCAAAATAACGGCACATGAAACATGGGTGGTGCCTGATCACCATCGAGATATTTGCGTTGACGACTGCCCGTTGCCACAGCGTATTTGCGAATATCACGACGCGTTACTATTTCCCTTTGTGGCTCACTTTTACTGCCAATATGCGCCAGTAATTCAGGGCTCAATAAACTCATACATTGGTCCTTGCTGCTTCCCAGTAGGGAGTACGTAACTCGCGTTTCAGTATTTTACCGGTGGGAGCCTTCGGCAAACTATCAACGAAGTCCACCGATTTTGGTTTTTGGTAGGAGGCCAAATGCCCAGCAGCAACGTCAATAATTTCGCGCTCTGTGGCTGAGTAGCCTGGTTTCATAACGACAACCGCCTTCACCGCCTCACCCCACTGGTCATCCGGAATACCAAATACAGCAGACTCCAGCACGCCCGGATGTTTATGAATAGCAGCTTCGACCTGAGTGCAAAAAATATTTTCGCCCCCAGAAATGATCATGTCTTTGGCTCGATCAACAATAAAGATATATCCCGCCTCGTCCCATACCGCTATATCGCCAGTCCACATCCAGCCATCGCGAATCGTTTCACGAGTCAAATCAGGGCGTTGCCAATAACCCAACATGTTAGCTTCAGAACGAACAAGTATTTCTCCGGGAGTTTTGCCATCACGCGGCACTAAATTGCCATCGGGGTCGGCAAGACGCATTTCGGTAACAAACCCTTCTCGACCACAAGAATCCAGTCGCTCAGGATGATCGCCATCCAGTGCCTTTGTATGGTCCTCCTGCGACAGAAAACTCATGGTCATACCTTCAGTCTGTCCATAACCCTGAATGATTGTGCAAGGAAAAGAAGCTAAGGCAGCCGCAACTACTGTACTGGGCATCGGACCACCGCCGTACTGAATATTGCGTAAACTACTAAGATCAAACTCGTCAAACTTTGCATCTGCCATCATCCAATTAAGCATGGTGGTAATCCCTAAAAAGGCGGATACACGCTCACGCTCAATTGTTTCCAATGCCAGCCGTGCATCGAAATTAATCAGCACCATCGGACAACCATGCGCATGGTAGTTCATACCCAATGCGACAGGAATATGAAACATTTGACCGGTCAACATATAGATATCAGAGGGGACAACACGTTCAGCGACAGTCTGATTAATCATGCCCATGTAAAGAGAGTGATGGCTGTGCAGGGCTCCCTTCGATTGCCCGGTGGTGCCGCCAGTATAGAGAATTAACACCGGGTCATCGCCGCCGATATCCGCAGATGCCAAAGGCTCAATGGCGGTAGAGCTTTTAAGCAAGGCCTCGTAAGAGCCGTCTCCACCATCACCGAAGTTTAACCAGTGAGGAACATCGATCTTGTCTTTGAGCTTTTCTATTTGCTCGCAATAATCATCCGACGAAATCACCACGGACGGTGAGCCATCGTCAAGGATACGTACCATTTCATCTAACCCTAACCGCCAATTGATTGGCTGAGCAATCAAGCCGACGCGGGCGCAAGCATAGTAGATTTCCATATATTCTATAGAGTTTTTTGACAACACAGCGACTCTGTCGCCCTTCGACAAACCCAACTGATCAACCAACGCGTTAGCTAATCGACAGGTATTTTGGTCTAGCTCATCAAAGCTAACTCGTCGTCCCGAATGGACGTCGATCAATGCTTCACGATTAGGTTCAAGCCGTGCGGTTTTTGCTGGAATAAATCCTATGTTCACAACGGCTCCTTAGTAAGCTTTATCCAAATCGATATGACGTTGACGAATACACCAACTATTGCCCTCCTCTTCCACTGTGTCGCGATAAACACCTGTGGTCAGCAGCTGACTTTCACCATCGACTGTAGCAATCAAAGTGAGGTTTGAAATTACGATGATTTCAGCCGCGTCTTCTTTAAAGAAAATATTGCTAATAACATGGCGCCGAACATCCTTCTGCTCGCTCATAGAGCTGTTCATCAGGCCCATAATCGCATCACGGCCCTCAAAAGGACCTACGAGATCACCGCCAGCGATGCGCATGCTGAAACTCGCCTGTTTTGCAAAAGAGGCCTCTAACATCACCATATCGCGCTCGTCATAAGCAAAGGCTGCACGGTTTAATAGTTCATAAATACCCAGTTTCTGTTCGGTAGAAAGGCTCATGACTCCACCTCCATACCAAGTGTGTCACGCGCTCTGTTAATACTCATAGGAATCCTCCAATCAGTTGAGGGCTAGCATAGTAGGCTTGTTTTGAACTAAATTCAAGTTTAAGTATTTGAATTTATCCGCAACAATGACAGTGCCATCGCAACAGTTAGCATGATAACATTAGCGACTATGTCAACCGCAATCCCAACCCCATCACCTAGACGTTCGCGAGCCGGTCGCCGCGATAGCCGCGGAGATGCCCGTCGCCGCTTAATTTTTAAATCGCTTCACGACTGCATATTGTCGCAGGGCTATATCAAAACCACATTGGCGGATATAGCAAAAGGCGCAGATATGACCCCCAGCCATCTCCTTTATTATTTTAAAGGTAAGGAGGCAATTCTTGAACAATACTTTGAAAACGTTTCAGTAAGCTTGTTAGAGAAAATCGAGGGTTTCAGTTCTCAGGAACCCCGTGAGCAAATCCAATCGCTAACCGATTTATGGTTTAAAGGTGAGGCGAGCACCGTTAAAGAAATTGGCTTTATGCTGGAATGCTTCGGCGCCGCGGTTAATGACCAGGTATTAAAAATCACTAAAAGAGACTTTGACGAACGCTGCAAAAGTCATCTAGCCGACATACTCAGTGCCTGTCCATCCGTGTTTATCAACAACAGCAAAGACGACGCTGAAGTCGCCTATAGCTTGATGATAGGACTGCGCTCTGCGGTGTATTTTGATTCAGACATCAATCAGGATGATGCTCACCGTTTGTTCTTAAACAGCATCCTGACGATGAGTGGTCTCAAGTAGTTTACTGAGTATCTCAACCCAGCCGTGGTAATACTTTCTCAGCAATATAGCGCAAGCGCTTGTTGCCAGACTCCACTGATTCACCAGGAAATTGCGCCCAAAAGTGAATATCACGAATATTAGGGTGCGTCTTCAGTAACTTATTCAGCTCAGTCACCGCCATGTCGGCATCCCACAATTCATACAAACCATTCTTGATCGCATCAGCAGCGTTTTCAAACAGCGGCGTTTTATCCGGTGGACCAAAGGCACCCCATTTAATGTATTCATTACTCTGGTATAAAACATGATCGGCAACCTTGGCAACCTCCGCCTCAGGATCTTCGGCAATAATAGCCCACGACCCCAAAATCACATCGCCATCCTGAATCGACTTGCCCTGTTGCTCCAGCGCTTCGTTATAGACATCAATACCAATAGCACCGGTCGACAGAAAACCATCAGCAACTCTCGCAGCACGTTGAATGGCTGGCTCAGCCATACCTCCCAAATAAATTTTTGGATTAGTCTCTGGCGTCGGCGTAACCTTTAAGTCCCCTACTTCAAAACGTTTGCCGGAGAAATTAACTGCCTCACCACTCCAACTGCGGCGCAGTATTTCAATACCTTCTTCAATCAAGCTCGGACGGTGAGAAATTTTGCGATTAAATTGATCAAACTCCATCTGCCGGTAACCGATACCAACACCTAAGTCAAAACGCCCACCGCTGAGCAGTGATAAAGTTGCTGCATCTTCTGCAACGCGGACTGGATCGTGCAGGGGTAGCAGCATCAGATTGGTACCGAGACGCATTTTTTCAGTGCGAGCGGCAATAGCTGCGACTACTACCAACGGAGATGGTGTATAACCGTCGTCACAGAAGTGATGCTCCGTCAGCCAGCAAGAGCGAAAACCCATTTTTTCCGCGTCGGCAATCTGTGTTAACCGCTCCGCATAAAATTCTTCAAAGGGCTGACGCCATTGCACAGGGTTTCGAAAGTCATACCACAGACCGTAATTTACATTGCTCATATAACTGTTCCTTAAAGTTGCTTGGCGATAAAGCGGTGAAGTTCTGAATGATAAAGTTCACCTTCATCAATAAAAGGCGCATGCCCCGAGGCCGTGCACTCTACTAAAGTGACATCTTTGGCATAGTCAGCAACCGAACGACAAACAGCTGGGTCAACCACAGCATCAAGACCGCCAATAAAACTAAGCACAGGCACCTGCAGTGCAGCCAGCTCTTCACGCTGATCCAAGGGTCCCAAAGCGCCCAGTGATTGCGCCGCTAGCGGCGAAGATTGTAAAAACATTCGGTACATCCAATCCACTATTTGCGGACTAACCTCAGTGGCGCAAATACCCGACGACAAACCCGCGAGAAAATTGACTCTATCCGCGGCCATGGCCGTTAGCGTTTCGGCCAAAATATCGTCAGTACCTCCATGGGGATAACCAGGCTTTTGTAAATAGCATGGCGTAGCACCGCAAGTTAGAACAACACCTTTACAGCGCTCTCCCAGTTGAGTTGCCGCAGCAACGATCACCGCACCACCAAGCGACCAACCGTTTAAAACGACGCTACCAATACTCAGATGCTCAACTAAAGCAACGACATCACTGGCAATAGCTTCAACGCCCATATCAGAAAAATCTTTACTGGATTCACCACAACCTCGGTGGTCTAGCAGCACAACCCTGTAACCTGATGCTACGAGACCGGGTAAGGTGTAGTCCCAAGCTCGCACGGTTGCACCCCATCCATGGACTAACACTATGGCGCTGTCACCAGTGCCGTAGTCTTCATAATAAATTGATTTTCCGTTCTCTCTTGGCAGATGACTCATGATATTTCTCCGTTTTTGCTCTAATTATCCGATTCAAATAATGAATTTAAGTAGTCGTTACCGTTGCTATTCGTTTTTGGCTAACAGCTTAATGGTGTTATCAATATAATTTCCAAACACAGCGTCTAGCTCCAGCGCTTGGGCATCGACCAACCACTGATAAACAATACCAAAGCTAAACGCACAGTATTGTGCCGCGAATAAAGCAGGGTCTACATCGGGTTTAATTTCACCTATCTCAATACCTTGCTCAATCCAACTTCTAGCGTCGTGACGATAGACATCGTGATGTTCGGCCAGCAGTCGCCGCATGTTACTGTCTCCCCCAAGGCTCTCGTACCAAAGTAAATACATCGCACGCAAATAGCCCGACTCTTTTTTTAAGAAATCACGCAACGCGCTTGCCGCCTGGCGAACAGCTTCCAAACCATGCGCATTGCCAATGTAACCGTGCAAATGATCTTTCCATCGATCGTCAAAGCGCTCAAATAGTTCCAGTATCAAACCGTCTTTAGAACCGAAACGATAACTAGCCAGCCCACGGCTGTAGCCTGCACGCTCACTAATTTCTTTTAACGTGGTTTTTTGTGTGCCATGTTCATTGATTAACTCAATCGCTGCCTCGAACATCAGCCGGTCTGATAGCGCGGTCCGCTCAGCCTGAGTCATACGACCCTCAACTCGCTCAACGGTCTGTCGACTGTTCATTAGCGTACTACCTCAATGTTGAGCCTACCCGCATTATTCAAATCGCGCAGGCGTTTTTTGTCGAGTTTCCCAACACTGGTTTTTGGTATATCTTGAACCAAACTCCAGTATTCTGGCATCCAAAATCGTGCCACTTTATCGGTTAAAAACGCTCGTAAGGTGGTGGCATCGGTGCCATCTTTAACTACCACAATCACCAGCGGCCGCTCCTGCCAGCGTTCATCTGCCGTGGCGATTACGGCAACCTCAATTACGCACGGGTGACCGGCCAATATATTTTCTAATTCCACTGAAGAGATCCACTCACCCCCAGACTTAATAACATCTTTGGTGCGATCAGTGAGCTGCACAAAATGTCGCGAATCTATATGACCCACGTCTCCAGTTCGCAACCAACCATCATCGCTCAAGGAGTCAGAAGATTCACCCTTGTGATAACCGCTAGTTACCCAAGGACCTCGTAACTGCAACTCGCCAACAGAACTACCATCCTGAGGTAGCGGCTTCCCATGGTCATCGACGACTCTCACTTGCATGCCAGAGACTGGTCGGCCGCTCTTAGTGCGCCATTGTGTTTCAGCCGCCCCTTTATACTCTCTCGGTGGATGGGACAAGGCACAGAGCGGACTAGTTTCTGTCATTCCCCAGCCCTGCAGAACAGGCACGCCCCAATTATCTCTGGCGGCATCAATCATCGCCGGCGATACGGCAGAACCGCCGCAAACAAGCATGCGGAAACACGTCATATCCAAATCTTTGGAATCGGCACGCAGTAAGTCACCCAAAATTGTTGGTACGGTAGCTGTTATGGTCGGGCGATCGATGGCAACCATTCGCTTGATCGCATCTGCCTGAAGATGCGGGCCCGGTAAAGTAAAATCACTGCCACTAAACCAACCGCTATAGGGTAAACCCCAAGCATTGGCGTGATACATAGCTGGCAGCAGTAAAATACAATCATGCTCAGAAATTCCAAACGTGTCGGCAGCGCGAGACGCAAGAGAATGAACAAAGGTAGTGCGATGACTGTAGACAACACCTTTAGGGTTACCGGTAGTTCCGCTGGTGTAACATACCGCCGCTGCTGACGTTTCGTCCAGTTCTGGCCAGTCCAATAGAGGCTCATTCGCCGCTAACTGCTCTCGATAATCTAACGTATCAATCGAGGTTACAAGCTCGCCATCACCAATCACTAAAATATGCTCAACACATTCCAATAGCGGCAACACCGGTGTAAATAATTCGATCAAACTCGCATCCAGCAATACAATACGATTCTCAGCATGATTAATAATATAAGCAATATGCTCGGGCGAAAGCCGAATATTAACTGTGTGCATAATTGCACCCATCGAAGGGATACCAAGATAGGCTTCCATATGAGCGGTATTGTTCCAACTAAACGTCGCAACCCGATCACCCTGAACAATACCTAAAGACTGTAACGCAGCAGCAAGGCGGGCTGCGTTTTCTGCAATTTCAGCATAGCTAGTATATGTAATGCTCTCGCCGTCAAATGTACCCACTCGAGAATCAGGGAATACATTACGCCCATGATCCATAATCATCTGCACGGTCATTGGCATGTGCATCATTGTTGACGGCATAACGGTTGCTGGCATTACCATTCCCCTTTTGCCGCCAAGGCGGCTTCTTTAAGTAACGCAGGGACATCATATTCAAGGCCCCTCGCATAATCGGTATCAACTTTGCCGTCGAGATAGAGCCCGTAAGCACCTTCAACAATGGCCGCGAGGCGCCAAAAAGCAAAACACAAATAAAAGTTCAAATGGCGTGGTTCTATACCACTGGTTTTATGCCACGCTTTAACAAGCTCACGTCGGCTAATGACACCCTCTTTTCGGGTCGCCGCCTGCACATGCGCAAAACCCGGTGGAGATACCGGACGCGGGCCCCAGAACATCAACAATAAACCTAAATCAGCCAATGGGTCGCCAATGGTGCCCATTTCCCAATCTATAACAACCAGAAGTTCAGGACGTTCCCGATGGCAAAGCGTGTTGTCGAGGTGATAATCGCCGTGAAAAATACCCACGGGGCCATCTTCCGGCACATTATCTTGCAGCCATTGACCCAGCCGCTGAATCTCAGGTAAATCTCGAGCTGGCTGGCTATCACGAACTTTCAACCAGCGCTCAATTTGACGACGTAAAAAATTGTCGGGCCTACCCATCTCAGCGAGCCCAAGTTCCTGCCATGGCGCACAGGCAATTTCACCCAAGGCACTGGCTAATTGCAGACCAATAGCGTTCAACGCTTCAATATTGTCGTAACTGTCGGGGAGTTTGTCAGTGATCGCAACACCGTCGATATAATCAATTACTGCAAAAGGATAACCTAGAATTTCAGTATCGTCGCACCAGCACAACACTTTGGGTACGGGTGCATGCCCCGCCAATGCCGACATAAATGTGGCTTCGCGCTGCACGCCTAAGTGTGCCTTCGGAGAAATAGTGGTAGC
>Ga0206130_10009418_pt1 | contig 10234 bp, 5 predicted proteins | sample Helgoland_Spring_9_FD_148637 | JGI IMG/M metagenome (GOLD analysis project Ga0206130, IMG submission 148637) | Pelagic subsurface seawater microbial communities from Kabeltonne, Helgoland, North Sea - Helgoland_Spring_Bloom_20160512_1 | ecosystem: Environmental > Aquatic > Marine > Epipelagic ...
TGCTTTCGACTGAATTTTTCCCTAAGGGGGTGCAAATATAATGGAGATTCCAGTCTATGCAAGCATCGAACCCATTGAAATTCAGGAAAAACAGAAAGGACGCACCCCTGCGTCCTTTCACCCTAACAATCTACTTGTTTTTCAAGGCGATGCCTGCAAACTTCGCCTTGAATTACTATGCAATATTACACATAAACACTTCTAATCGCTTTTTTTAGTAGCCTAATTATTTATTTTAACCCACTAATAACCAAAAACAAGCATCCAATTCACTTGCCTCAAGTGACAAAATCGAGATTGATTGTATCTTGCAATCCCGTTCATGCTTCAATTCCTGCACATTCACCTCACCCGTTTTTTCCCGATCAGCTTGGTTGTTTTGGGGATGCTTTCCCAAACGGTTGGCGCTCAGGAAACCATCCTATTTACAAATGCTTCCGTCAGCGCCAACGTGAACGAGCTTGGCCTGCATCATGCCGCCGCGGTGGCAGACTTTGACGGTGACGGCTGGGAAGATATTTACGTGGCAACAAAACAAGGGCCAAATCACCTCTTCCGGAACACCGGAGGCATGCACTTTGAAGAAATCGCTGAGGCCGCTGGAGTGGATGATCCCAGCAATAGCAACGCAGCCGTATGGGCCGACATCAACAACGATGGTTGGTCCGATTTAATTACGGGCAATTATTTGGATGCCAATCGGCTCTTTCTCAATAATGGCAATGGCACATTTGATGATGCGACCGATGCCTTCAACTTTGGCAATGAAGGTCCTTGTCGAAGCCTCCATGTGGCTGATTACGATGGAGATGGCTGGCTAGATGTCTATGTGGTCAACATGAACAGCCACAATGCAATGTACCGGAATTTGGGGGGGCAGGGGTTTCAAAATGTAACGTTTCCTACGGGTACAGTGGATACAGGCATCGGAATGGGTTGCGTGTTTTTCGATTCCGACAACGATGGCGATCAAGACCTCTACGTCACACATGACGGCAATCAAGTCAACAAGTTTTTTGAAAACAATGGCAACGGTACGTTTTCTGAAAATGCAGCCGCAGTGGGTTTGGATTACCAAGGAAATTGCATGGGTGTGGATGTGGCAGACATCAACCACGATGGATGGCTCGACCTCTACATCACCGATTTGTACCCCAGCGAATTGTTTCTCAATAACGGCGATGGCACCTACACCCCCATCGCAGATTCAGCGGGAGTCGATGATTCTGGAATGACATGGGGATGTGTCTGGTTTGATTATAATTTAGACACGGAATGGGACTTGTACATCGTCAATGACTACGCATTCGCCCCCACTCCGAACAAGTTGTACCGGGGCATCGGCGACTTAACCTTTGCTTGGGTCAGCGAGGGCGACGCCATTCTGGAACACAATCATTCCGATTACGGATTGGCAACGGGTGATTTTGATCGCGACGGCGATTTGGACTTGGCGATTGCAACAACGGGATCTCCGACACAACCGGGGTTTCAGATTCTGGAGAATCAAAATGAATCGGGCCACTTCATCGGGTTTGAATTGGAAGGAACAGCCTCCAATCGTTCGGCCATTGGAGCGCGGGTCGAGGTTCATTTTGACGGAAAAACACGCATGGACGAGATCAATTGTGGGCAAGGCTACTCCGGGGCAAGCTCTTTCATTGTCCACTTCGGACTCGGAGAGTCGACCGAGGTTGACTCCATGAACATCCGCTGGCCCAGCGGCTTGATTAGCGCGCATGGCCCATTCTCTGCAGACAGCGTTTACCAAATTCTTGAACCTGGATCGCAACCCTGGTTTCAAATGGGATGCACAGAACCGTTCGCATGCAACTACAACATTGCCGCTCAAACGGATGACAACTCATGCTTTTATCCAGAGGCAGGGCTAGATTGCAGCGGAATGCCCCTCGAGGATTGGCCGACTCTGGCGACGCACAGTGTCGCACGGCTTTGGAACGAAGCCTTGCTCGTTGGCATTCGAAACGACCGGGCCCGGCCAACGGTCCACGCTCGAAATTTGTGGCATCAGTCCGCTCTTTCCTATGATGCTTGGGCCGCTTGGGCCACCCCGAGTTCCATTGCCCCCCAACCTTGGCTGCTCGGAAACACCGTAGGAGACTTTGCCTGCAATTGGGATTCCCTGGTGCAGGTAGAAAATAACCCAGAACGAAAAGCGGCGCGGGAGCGATCCATCAGTTATGGCAGCTACCGCTTGATGCTCCACCGCTTCGAAAATGCGCCGCGCCGCGATCGCATCATGACGCATCTCCATTCGCAGATGGAGCAACTCGGGTTTGACACCGCCTTCCATTCTACAGAATACACTACGGGCAATCTGGAGCACGACGCGGGAGCTCTGGGAAATTACTTGGCGGAACAATACATCTCCTTTGGCCTCCAAGACGGCGCTTTTGAAGAAATCGATTACCAAAACACGTATTACAACCCCGTCAATTGGAACCTTGTCATGGACGAACCCGGAAATCCGAATATGTTCTTCCCAAACCGCTGGCAACCGCTGCAATTGGCAGCGTTCATTGACCAATCCGGCAACGAAGGCACCAACGCATCGCCCGATTTTTTGAGTGCCGAATGGGGAAACGTCCAGCCATTCGCAATGGATGCAAGCGACACAACCGTTTACAGCCGGTTTGGGAGCGATTATACGGTCTACCACGAAGCACCTTTACCGCCTCTCATCGACCCAACAGAAGACACGGACCTTGAAAGCGACTACAAGTGGGGACATTCTCTAGTGAGCCTTTGGTCCAGTCATTTGGACCCCACAGATTCCACCGTTTGGGATATCAGCCCCGGCGCGTTTGGGCTGAATGGGTTCATCCCAGCGTCTTTGGAACAGGCTCGCAACTATTATCAATCCGAAAGTGGCCTGATCCAACATCCCGGATCTACAGTGGGCCATTCGCTCAACCCGGCCACCGGCGAACCCTACCTCGCTCAGGAGGTCTTGCGCGGGGACTTCACCCGGGTTTTGGCGGAATTCTGGGCCGATGGTCCGGATTCTGAAACACCTCCGGGACATTGGTTTACCTTATTGAATTACGTCAATGACCGTCCAGAAATTGAGCGTCGGTGGCGGGGGAATGGTGAGCCACTCGCCCCTCTGGACTGGGATGTATTGGGGTATTTCGCGATGGGTGGCGCCATGCACGATGCAGCGATTTCCGCATGGAGCAACAAGGGTTGGTACGATTACGTACGTCCGGTATCGGCCATACGGTGGATGGCCGATCGCGGCCAATCTTCCGACCCCGAGCAACCCAATTACCATGGCGCCGGTCTGCCGCTCATTCCGGGTAAAATCGAATTGATCACCGCTGCTGACCCGGTGGAATTGCGCGGAATTGAAAACGAATACGTGCATGAATTGAAAGTCCTCGCTTGGCGTGGGCCCGACTACATCGCTGTTCCCGCCCTGAACCAAGCGGGTGTTGGTTGGATACGAGCGAGCAATTGGTGGCCGTATCAACGCCCCACGTTTGTAACCCCGCCATTTGCGGGATACGTGAGCGGACATTCGACATTTAGCCGAGCCGCGGCGGAAGTACTCTGCCTCTTGACCGGAGACGAATACTTCCCAGGCGGATTGGGATCATTCCCGATTGAGGCCCACGATTTTTTGGTATTTGAAGATGGCCCCTCTGCCGAATTTGAACTGCAATGGGCGACCTACCGGGATGCTGCGGATCAAAGTGCATTGTCGCGCATCTGGGGAGGCATTCATCCTCCACAAGATGACTTTCCCGGTCGAGCAATCGGACAAGTGGTGGGGGTAGATGCTTTCTTACTGGCTGAAGCATACGCCTTTCCACTGCTGATTGACCCCACAAATTGTGCTGGTGATTTCAATGCCGATGGAGTTCGCAACCTCTATGACTTGTTGCTGCTCTTGGTTCATTTCGGTGAATTCACCGACGGCGGAAGCAATGGGGCTCCTGCCCTACTGGACCTCGATGGAGATGGAGCAGTCAGCACGCCAGACCTGCTCGGCTTGCTGACCGTTTGGGGGGTTCCCTGTTGAAACCGCAGGCGCTCAGTTTGCGTGCACCACCAACTCATCCAAGAATAACCACGAGGCCGACGATGCTGCATCATGCCAAAGCGGACAAGGTCCGGGATTTAGCGCCTCGAATCGGATGTATTTTGCCCTTGAATTGACCGGTACAGCCAAGCGCACAACGCCTTGGATTTCATTCTGAACGAACGCATCCGTTCCATTCCACTCGGTCTGTATGGACCAATCGCCCTTCCAATTCTCACCATCCAGGGACCATTGAAACCGCACCGAATCCGGCACAAAAATCCACGCGTCCTGGTACAGGTAAAACTGCATGCTCAGGGAATCAACTTGCAGCTCCTCATTCAGGGACAATGTCACACCCATATCTTCCCCATGCGTTGCCTGCCAGCAACCATCGCGAAAATCCATGGATCCCAATCGACCATCGGCCAATCCTTGCTGGCCTCCGCCCGGATAGTATGCATTCAATGCATGGTCCAATTCTACGGGCTGAAATACCCCCACATGCCCGGCTAATGGAAAACGCCATGGTTTTCCAACCGCTGCATCGTTCCGACGCAGCTCGACGACCAACGCTCCCTCTCCTGTGACCTCAAAAGGCGCATCAAACGCCTGTGAAATCCGGCTTTGGATTCCCTCGGTTTCCCAAGACACATCCCCTTCAATGCCAGAAATTGCTCGGTCCAACTCCACCGTGATCCGTCCGGTTTGCGCTGCAGCTTCGCACGATAAATCAATGGGAACCGCCTCCCAACCGTAATCGACATTCCAGGCATCCAATCGGCTGTAATGCAATTCCATTCGCTCCTGAAAACCGTTCCAATCCCGTTGCGATTTTGAACTCCAAAGAACCTCGCTCATGGCCACAATGCGCGGAAAAACTTTGGAGTCCACCAATTCCTGAGGCGCCCGTTCTGACCACATGTTGCATTCACCGCCTAGAATTCGCCCGGAGCCTTCAAGGCCTTCGGGCTCCGGTTCAAAGCCATACACACGCTCCAAATCAATGGATTCTACCGGATAATCGAAGTAACAGTGCGAGGTAGGCGACATGATCGCATCCCGCCCCATCGCAACTGCATCGCGACCTCCTTGCATGCCACGCCATGACTGAACGGTTGCACCATCGGGCAAACCTCCCTCCAAAATCTCATCCCATCCAATCAACTTGCGTCCGTGGTCGGCCAGAAAGGAACCAATTTGAGTGATGAACCACGATTGCAATTCGTGCGCATCGTGCAACCCTTCTTCTTGGATGCGTCGCTGGCATTTCGGACACGATTCCCAGCGCACTTTCGGCGCTTCATCGCCGCCAATGTGGATGTATTCCGACGGAAACAGCTCCATCACTTCCAATAGGACGGTTTCCAAAAATCGAAACGTTGTGTCTTCACCCGCGCAATAAATATCCTTGAATACTCCCCAATCATGAGGAACCTCCAACGAATCTCCGGTACAACTGAGCCAGGGATAGGCCGCAATGGCGGCCCGGCTATGCCCGGGCAGTTCGACTTCAGGAATGACCGTGATGTTGCGGTCTGCGGCGTACGCGACGATTTCACGGATTTGGGCTTTGGTATAAAATCCACCATGCCGCGAGCCGTCATCTTCCGTTCGCCACGCACCCGTGGAGGTCAATTCCGGATACGCATCCACTTCAATGCGCCAGCCTTGATCTTCTGTTAAGTGCCAATGCAAGACATTCATCTTGTGCAAAGCCAGCAGGTCAATGGTACGCATGACAAAATCTGGATCCATGAAATGCCTGCAGCAATCCAACAGCAGTCCGCGGTGTTCGAACCTCGGCGCATCCGATATGGAAACATGTGGCAAGGCCCAAGTTCCCTCGTTATCCGAATCTGGGGGCAACATCCAACGCAACGTGGTCAATGCATGAAATGCCCCTGCCTCCTCGCTCGCCTCAATGGACACTCCATCGTCATCGATGCGAAGCGAATACCCTTCGACGGCATATCCCACGGCACGTTCCATGCGAATAGACAATCCCTTGGGATTCGACTTTCCCGGCAACCAAGCTTTCCAAACGATTTGGCGTTTGTCCCATTCGGTATCTATCGTCCAATGCCAATCGCCATTCCAATGGATCTGTGCTTTGCTATCTTCTGACCAATTGGCGGCAGTTGGCGCAGGAATGATGGCGCGTGTCACCGGTTGGACCTCCGGCTGAATGCAACTTGACATGACAACCGTCAACAAAATCAAATGGCCGAACAGCCTTGAATATCCCATACTCAAATGTAGTGCACCTAGCAGTTCAACTGAACCAGGCAGCTACATCGTCCGCATCTACCGGATAATCGCGTCCGTCAAAATACGCGGTGCTTCGATCGACTTCTCGCCGGCAAGACGCGTGAAATGAATGCGCACCGGCGCGCTGCCAATCAACCAATTGATTCGGGCGAACCCCACTCCCGACCGTGACATCAAAGCCTAAAAGCAGCGCATGTTTGATGTTTTCTTTTCCTTGAATGGCCGTTTCAGCCCCCCCACTGCTCAGCAACCGGTGAATTCCAATGCGCTGAAGCGCCTCCACATCCGACCTCCAATCCGTGCTGGCGTCGAGTGCCCGATGCACCACCAATCGGTGGCCTCCAAATCGCATCGCCCATGCTTCCAATTGTTCGATGTCGAGTCGAGAATGCCGATCCAGCCCCCCGACGACCGCGCGGATGGCTCCCGCTTCGAATGAAGCCGCGATCTGATCCGTCATCCAAGCCTTTTCAGCTTCGTTGAAATGAAAATGTCCGGCTCGGGGTCGAATCAAAACATGGACCGGAACACCCGCCCCGACCGAGCTTCGAATGTCCGTTTCGGGAGGAGTCAAGCCCCCGCAAGGCCAGTGGGCGCAAAGTTCTACTCGGTGTGCACCCGCGTCCCAAGCCGTTTGCACGTCTGCGGGAGTACTTGCGCATACTTCGAGTTCAAAAGGAGACAGAATTCTCAACCCCCGCTGCACACCTGCCACATCGGCGAGACGGGTCAAATCCAACACCGCATCCTTGGCCTCAATCCATTCAATGGAAATGCCCGCATCCACCATGTGCTGCACGGCTGTCGGCAGCTCCAACTCTCCGCGTGTAGGGTGCGGCCGCAGCTCAGAAAGAACGGGCAAAAGCACACCGGCATTCAACCGAAATAAATTCATGGAGACATGGACCGTCCCGGCATTTTTGTGCATTCGATCCACCGCGTCTGGATGGGGCTTTTCGACAATGGACTGAAGGCGATTGCCGATGGCTTCCAAAATGGCGAAATCTTTGGTTTTCGCAGGTGGCAAACCCAAATGATCCCGGTCGTATGCCAAAACGGCCTGTCCGTTCGGTTCACTTCTTAATCTGGCCAGCGACTGTCGCGTGGGGACATTGTCCCCATTGCAAAGCACGAACGCATGATCCGCTGCGATTGGGTCTTGCTGGAGCGCACACTGCACCGCATGCGCCGTGCCGAGCGGTTGATCCTGCCACGCCCAACCAACCTGCATTTTGAGGCCCGTCGGCGTCTCATTCCAGTCCGTTACAAAGGGCTGGGTGATGGCATCATCCGGATGCAACACCAAGGTCGCCTCAGTAAACCCTGCGCGAAGCGCTTGCTCCAGAATGAATTGCAGCAAGGGCTCACCGTCGGATCCAACCCGAATCATCGGTTTTGGCCGATTCAATGCATCCTGTTCCAATGCCTTTAGAGAGAGACTCAAATCCTGGGATACTTCGACCGCACTTTGCTTCATGCGCGATGCTCTTCCCGCTGCCAAAATCAAAATTCGATCGCATCTCATGACGTGAAGGTATCAATTTATCGAGTCTTCCAAGCGCACGCCTTCTGCTCCTAATGCAATCGGAATGGGCGCTCCGTGTGCATTGGTTATTGCGGACATTACGTCCTCCAAATGCTCGGGATGGCACAGCACAAAACCGGTACCTCCCCCGCCTGAACCGTTGATTTTACCGCCAAGAGCACCTGCTGAATGGGCACTGGCTAAAATACCATCGATGCGAGGGGTGGACACCGCAATGCCCTTACTTAACCATTGATGATGCGCGACCAGAAGCCTCCCAATTCGCTCCAAAACTGGATTTTTTTGCGCCAACGCCGTTGTGCCTTCTTCAGAAATGCGCCGATTTTCCAACGTGGTCATCATCAATCGTTGGTCCTCCGTATCCCAATGACTCGGAAAAAAAGGCGGCCGCACGTTCCAATTGGATTGTCCGTGATCTTCCCATTCCTGCAGCAGCTCCAACCGACGGTCTTTGGCCCTTGCCAGCACGCCCAAGGTGTCCTTGGCTTGATGAGAATCAAATAACACCCAACATCCCGAGGGCTCTGAGAGAAGAGTGGCTTCAAACTCGGGATCAAAAGTGATGGACTGGGTGCCTCCCAAAGCGCAAACGGTTTGATCCATCATGCCTCCAGGCTCATCAAACCACTCCACTTCAGCGCGCCACGCCGCACGAGCAACCCATTCTCGTCGCCAACTCATTCCCCTGCGCTCGGCAATCAGGGCACACCATGCCACCAATAATGCAGAAGAACTGCTGGCCCCGGCACGCATCGGAATTTGGCTCGCAACACGCGCATTCCAACCCCATTCGGGCAACCAGCCTTCCCGCTTGGCGAGGTGAAGGGCGATCAACCAATAGTCCCGCGGATTCGGTTCCGGGAGGCCATCCAAATCATAGGTGAATTGCTGGTCCAAATCTGACAGCTGCAAATGCACGAGCCTATCCGTTCGTGTGGAACTTTCGATGGTTGCGCGCAGATCAATGGCAGACGCAACCACGGGAAAGCCAAAATAATCCTGGTGTTCGCCAAAGAGACAGATGCGGCCCGGAGCAGAAACCGCACACTTCATGCACGAGAACGATTGATCCGTGCAATTGCTCCCACACAAACAGCTGCAACCGCAGCGAGCAAGCCGGCTGTCGCCCGATCGTCATACAGCCAAGAGCCTACAGCAAATAATGCCGCATAAACTCCTGCGCTGCCCAGGAGCATCGATAAAATCCCACGTGGCAGCGCCCAGCCCTGCTCCGCTGCAGCTGCCGAATCAGCTCCCGTAGCATAGCGCTTCCACCCGGGTCCACCCGGGCGTACTTTGGCAACGAAGTGACGGAGGGTTTTTTCCGATTCGGGGGGCGTAAGCCAAGTCCCAATGACCCAAATCATCGTGGTGATCAAAGAACCCCAAACCAGTTTTTCGTGGGAAGCCCATGCCGTATCAACCAAATGGTCATGAACGAACGTAAAATAGCCTGCGACGATCAATGATCCTGCCATGGCCACAAGCTCTGTCCAAGCATTGATCCGCCACCAAAACCAGCGGAGGATGAACAAGCCTCCTGTGCCCGCACCAATGAGCAGAAGTAGGTTAAAGGCTTGCCCCGCATCGGTGAGCAGCAAGCCCAATCCACTTCCGAGAATGAGGGATAGGATCGTCGTAATGCGGCCGGCAGCGACCTGTTCTTTGTCCGTTGCATCTGGACGAATGAATCGCACCCAAAAATCATTGACCAAATAACTCGCTCCTAGATTCAATTGCGTGGACATGGTACTCATAAATGCCGCGAGCAAGGAGGCCGCCACCAATCCCAAGAGACCGGGTGGAAGCAAGGATAGCATTGCTGGATAGGCCAAGTCATGGCCCAATTTGTCTGCGGGAATGTCCGGGAATGCAGCCTGCAAATCACTCAATTCAGGGAACACGACGATGGAAGCCAAGGCGATCAAAATCCACGGCCACGGACGAAGCGCATAATGCGCAACATTGAACAAAAGCGTGGCGCCCATGGCATGCGATTCATTCTTAGCGCTGAACATGCGCTGTGCAATGTATCCTCCACCGCCAGGTTCGGCTCCAGGGTAATAGCTCGCCCACCATTGAACAGCAAGCGGAACCAACAAGATGGGAACCCATTGACTGGCATCATGCAGATCGGGGAGCATAGCAGTTTTCGTGGATACTTCGGCATGGGCCAGCAAATTGGACAAGCCGCCAATGGCCTCCAAATCCAAAATGTAAACACAGGCCCAAATGGATCCGATCATCGCCAACACAAATTGCACCAAGTCGGTCAAAATCACCGCCCGCAATCCTCCTAGAGCACTGTAAGAAAGCGTAATAACACCCGTAATGGTCAACGTCAACCAACCGGGCCAACCCATCAAAATCCC
>Ga0206130_10009424_pt1 | contig 10228 bp, 15 predicted proteins | sample Helgoland_Spring_9_FD_148637 | JGI IMG/M metagenome (GOLD analysis project Ga0206130, IMG submission 148637) | Pelagic subsurface seawater microbial communities from Kabeltonne, Helgoland, North Sea - Helgoland_Spring_Bloom_20160512_1 | ecosystem: Environmental > Aquatic > Marine > Epipelagic ...
GCTCAATCTTATTAGTATCGGCATTGACATCGAAGAAGCTGATATTGTCCGCAATAGAACCGGTTAATAGCGTGTCGTCTTGCATCACGGCAGCTATCTTTTTGCGATAGTTAGTCAGCCCCATTTGGGTAATATCTTTTCCGTCGAGTAATATTTTGCCACTATCCGGTGTTAGTAGACCGAGCATTATTTTCATGAGTGTTGTCTTACCACAGCCTGAGGGGCCTGTGATAACGATTGAGTCACCAATATCAAGCACTAGGTTTAGGTTGTCGAGAAGAGGTGGCTGTTCGTCGTGGTAACTAAAGCATATATTTTTTAACGTTAATCGACCCTGGGATGGTGCCAAAGTCTCTTCACCCTCTCGATTGGCCTCGATCGGATGCAATGCAATATCAGATATTCGATCTAGATGCAGGCGCATCATCTTAAAATTAATAATCTGCTCAATTAGGTTAGCGAAGCGTTGGGTCAGTTGGTTTTTATATGCGATAAAGGCGAGCACCATACCTACAGACAATGCTTGTTGCATAACTTGGTTTGCAGCAAAGTAAATAACGAGAACATTTTCTAGACCGAAAATAAGTTTGTTAATGGTAGTAAAGGAGATAGTTAATCGACCTAGCCTGATCTCGCTATTGATCACCTCAGCATACCGGTTTTGCCATACACCTTGGCGCTGAGGCTCATTGCCAAACAGCTTAATTGTCTGGATTCCTCTGATATTTTCAAGAAAATTGGATTGTTCCTTGGCTGAGTTTTGAATCATCTCCTCTGTTGCACGATGAAGTGGACGATACATCAGTAAACGTATGATGGCGTATAGGATTATTGCTGCGATAACAATTAAGGTCAGTTGTGGTGAATAAAGAAAAGCCATAACCAAAACAGTTATTGCCATCACGCCATCGACGAATGTTTCCACAACACCGGTGGTAATGCGCTCCCTTATCTGTGCCAGAGATCCGAAGCGCGATACGATATCACCGACATGGCGGGCTTCAAAATAATTCATCGGCAGGCGCAAAAGGTGATGCAGCAAATTTATCCCCATTTGCATATTGAGCAGGCTTGAAAGACGGAGTATGAGCCAACTTCGAACCGCATTTGTCACCACTGATATAAATACAAGAATAGTAAATCCAAATGCCAGCACAGTGAGAAGAGACTTGTCGAAACTGATTAGCACTTCGTCAACAACCCATTGCATGTAGTAAGGCATCAGTAATACGATAAGCTGGATGACAAAGGACAGTGCAATTAGTTTGATGAGGCCAGATTTCAATCCAGATATTTTCGTCCAGAGTTGGCTGAATCTCATTTTAGATTGCTCTTGCTTCATCTCAAACTGACTTGTTGGTGTCAGTTCTAAGCAAACGCCAGTGAAATGATTACTGAATTCTTCTCGGGAAAGTTGTCGCTTTCCCGATGCTGGGTCATTAATAAAGAATCGACTTTTGTGGCCTCTACCTGAGACTTTTGTGAGCACTACAAAATGATTCATATCCCAATGAAGAATGCAGGGAAGAGATATTTTATGTGCTTGATCCAATGGGCATTGTAGAGCTCTTGCAGCAAGCCCTAAAGTGTCGCTCAGTTGAATTATTTGCGGTAAGGTCATGCCTCTGAGATTGGCTGAAAACCTTTTCCGCATAGCTGGCATGTCAAATTTGTGGCCGTGATAACTGGCGATCATAGCTACAGATGCCAGCCCACACTCTGCAATTTCTGATTGTAATATCAAAGGAACGGATTTTGACATGGAAAACTTAAGTAAGGTCTCAGATGACGGGCTACTAATAGTTCTCTCCTTGAAATTATTGCCAATGTTTATGAGTTAACTGATTCTTCCTCTGAGGCTATAAATAGGCTCGAGTAGCCATTCAATAAGACGCCGTTGCTCCAGCATGATGTCAGCTTCAAACAACATCCCACTTTTAAGATTTAACTGTTTACCATAGGCTTGTATGGTCTGTGCGGAAAGCTTGGCTCTCAATCGGTATACAGGCTCTTGAAGAGTTATGGGCAGGGGTATTTCATTGGGAATTATTAGCGCTTTGTCCACACGAACAATGGTGCTCTCCAAATAACCAAAGCGCTGATAAGGGAAAGCATCGAAGCGCAGTCGACTGTTGTCGCCTTCTTCAACTAAACCTGCTGATCTCGTAGGTAGCAGCAGTTCAGCAACGAGCTCAGATCCTTCAGGTAATATGTTCATGAGTGGTTTAATATTGTGTAGTGTCTCCCCCTCTACTATTTTTATGCCAGTGATGGTTCCAGAATGACTGGCAATAACGGTGTATTTAAAGTTGTTATTAATTTGTGCCAGTTGCTGTTCTAGCCCAGCTTTTTGTCGAATAAGATGACTGATTTTCAGTTGATATTGTTGAGGCAGGTTGGAGGCATTAAATTCGACCTCTGCTAATGCGGTTTCATGCTGAAGCACTTGGCGTTTTATGTTTTCTGTCTCTTGAAGCGCCGATAAAAGAGTCCGTTGTTGCTGTTCGTTGTCCAGCTTAGATAAAAATCCTTGACGATTTAAATGATTAAATTGCTGTTGTTGCTCTTGCAGTAGATTGAGCTTTTGCTCAGCGATATTAACTTGTCTTGTCAGGACTGATTTTTCCTCTTCGAGTGCTGATTTTCGCTGAGCGAGATTAATTAATTCTTGTTCTTTCAAGAGCTTGTGTTGCTCTATTTCACCGCCAATTAAAGAAATTTGACTTTGCAAAAACTGAATAATCTCTGCACTTAAATCCACGCCTTGAGCATTTTTTTGGTGTGCTATTAAGTTGGCAATGGGTTGGCCCTTGTGAACAAAGTCGCCTTCACGTACCAATATAGTTTCGATGGTACCGCCATTTGGTGCGAATGCCTTGATAACGCCCTTGCTTGGGATTAAGAATCCACGCACCGTTTCTTTACGCGAGTACTCGGCAGTAAGCAGGAATAGAATAACCAAACAGCTGAAGAGTGATAACAGAACGCTGATGGTTGTGATTGATAGGGGTTGCGCCAAACTGACATCGCCAGTGAGACGTTGACGTTGATAATCTAAAGCCTGTTGTCTAAAAATTGCCATAGTTTCAACTTCCGTGTTGACGAATAAGGCGACATTTTTGTCACCGTACGTTATCTATTGGAGGTGTTCAAGCTGTACAACAGTACAGGTTTTTGGGTGTTGGCAGCATTGTTATTGTTTTAGATATTATTTTCGGCAACAACTCCTATGTTTTTTTGGGTATGGGAGCATTTATCTGTTTTATGAGAATTGCATGGCCACATAGAAACTGGCGATTAATGAGAGAACCGGCATGGTTGAAGCTCGCCAAAATTGTGCAAATGCAAAAGCGACAATGTAGGTTCCGGTTAAGTACATGGAACTAAATAAAACTGACTCTGTGAACCCGTTTATTGCCACACAGTATGCAGTGGTCAGGACTGTAAAGAGGAAGATATCCATGGGTAGAATTCTTGTCCATCGCAGGCGATGGCGCGAATGACCTGTCAGATGTGTGTAAAACGGGAAGTCAACCAATAGTTTGATATCTGAATTTATTGATATTGACCAAAATATTATCACTGAAATCATCCCAGCAAAGATCATTAGACTATCACTCGTTTCAATTAAGCTCAGTGCAGTGATATAAGTGATGACGCGAACTACCAAGGAGGTCCGCACTTTAGCAATAATCGGATTGTAATAATTTCTAAATGGATACTTGCCTCTGTACCCCTGCAACCACTTGATTTTGTCAATGCTCAATAATTTAAGGGTGACAATCATTGCCAGTGAGAGCATTAGCATCAGGTTCAACACAAATAAAGTGAGGTAGTCCCACAGATAGGTGCGGGTTTCATACCATGTCACCATCAATGGTAGTGTCCACAGTAAATAAAACACCGGATACCGTTTTAGATAGTGTAGTATTAAGCACAAAAATAACTGTGATCCTGTGGGATAGAGTTGCAGGAAAAACTGTCGTTGCTTGAGAAAAATATAGCCTATTAACGGCCATGGAAGAATAGAAATAGTTACCAATAGGCTTTGCCAAATCATCCAATCCTTATGACCAAGCAATACCTGTACTCCAGGTATAAAAATAAAAAGTAATACTGGCGAAAAGATGCCTGCTAGAGCCCCTAGGACAATCTTATTATTTTCATAAGTTGCGGTCAGACTGGTTTTTGAAACATGCCACAAAATTTTTTCGAGGTTAGTATAAAAGCTGAAGCATGAAGTTATCATTGTCATTAGTTGCTAACATTTTCCCGCAAAATGATCGTCGAGATTAATGGTCTCAATATCAGTAAATTGCCCATGGATGGAATTGGCATGGCCAGTTATCATCGTACACAGCTGTGTCTTTGCCAAGATGTTGTTGAGTAGGAAGTTGGTAGCTTCTATATCTAGCCCATTGCTGGGTTCATCTAATAGCAGGAGCACTTGAGCTTTCATAAGCGCGATAATTAGGGTCAGTTTTTTAAATGAACCCTCGGAAAGTTCTCCGACGGTATTGTCTAATTGTTTATCAAAGTCAAAACCCTTCAGCAAATCTTCCATTTCATAATGGGCGCTCTGATATCGTCTGGTTAAGTAGATGATGATGTGCTCACATACTATATCTGATGGCGTTACTATCTCCGCACTCGACAGCCCGACAGCGGACATAAGCTCTTTTTGAGATAACAGCCTGTTACCAATTCTTATGACTCCACTTTGGAGTGGGATAAGACCACTCAGAGCAAGTAAAAGGGAGGATTTTCCTATGCCATTTCGCCCTTTGATGTTTATCAGCCTGGATTCTGATTGAAAAGTCAAATTTTCAAAGATTTGCTTGTGGCCTCTGATTAGGCGTAGATTGTTAACTGATATGCTCATTTGGCATTTCTCTGCGGTTTGAGTTAACAAGGCAATCCTTAGTTGGCTAATCAGCTTTCTAGTATAGAGTAAGAGCTAGATGAAAGAGCGAGGTGGGTAATGCCTCGCTCAATTATGTGGCAGCGTTGGTCAGTTTGCTGACTCGGAATAGGTGCACCCACCAACAAAAATAACGGCAAGTACTATCAGTGGAATACCACCACTGACTTCTTCCATTTCATTGAGTGTTAATTCTCTCATTATGCTTCTCCTTAAGATTAAAGTTTAAAAATTCAAGAATTGCCATATTTGTGTGCAACTCTTGCTAATAATTTTAACGGTTTCACAAAATCCGGCAATAATAAAAAGGGACAACAACACTACTGTTTTGGGACAGAACCATAGTAATTTGGGACAAGGTGGTTTTTTGATGTTTGACGTGCAAATTTTTCTGAGTATTTTGTGAGCATCTTCAATCGCTGAAATTATATTTTCTTGATTAATAAATAACGACAAAGATGAACCATGAGGTTATTTACAGAAGAAAATCACAATGGTCTGTTTCCTATCTCTATGGCGTGCCAATTATGACTGGCGCAATGAGTACTTTTATTCAATTATGTGCTCTTGGTAGTGTCGTTGTTGGTTAATTTAAACTCTAACCATTTTCCACCAGCGCATGCTGAGAGTATGGTTAGAGGATAGGTCATTTCCTGGAGCGCCTCTGGTCCGCCTATTACTTTTGTAACCAGCATTGCAATACTTGAATTAAAAATAATTTGCACCACGAACTTGTGATAAGTTGAAAGCCTCATTGTTTGATCCTCGATGACTTTGTTTAGTATTGAGGGATTTCGATGTTCTTAAGAAATCCCTCGGTTTGGCTGATCTTTAACTTAATTGGATTTATAAGGTTCAGAGATCTGACGCCTCATAAGTATCAATGCAGATCTGACGCCTCATAAGTATCAATGGCATTGTGCACTGCACCGCCAGCACCGGCGCCCACAAAAGCTCCTGCAGCCAGAGCTGAATTGCTAGCGCCGAAGGCAACCGAAAAGCCTCCAGATACGGCCCCCGCTAAAGTGGCACCGACAAAACCACTGAAAGATCCACCGCCACTGAGGGCTGATGTGATGGCATAGCTTCCGGCGCCAATTAGCGCACCAACCACCACAGTTGGAACACCACCATTAACTTCTTCCATTTCATTGAGTGTTAATTCTCTCATTGTGCTTCTCCTTAAGAGTAAAGTTTAAAAATTTAAGAATTGCCATATTTGCGCACAACTCTTGCTAATAAGCTTAACGGCTTCACAAAATCCGGTAATAATAAAAAGGGACAACAACACTATTGTTTTGGGACAAACCACTATCATTTTGGGACAGAACCATAGCAATTTGGGACAGAGTAGTTTTTGCTATCTGTAGCTGGTTAGTATTGTCTTCAGTTTTGAGTGCATCAGAACAGGTCTCATGTTAGGCAGTTGCTGATCTAAAAGCATATTTAGAGATAATCGCTCGAATCATGAACCCGGCCAGAACCACGGCACAAACCATGGCAAGGGGCGTGTTGACCATTATGTGGGCACTGTCGGCCTGAGCATTGAACTGAATAGCGAATTGATCAGCGAGGTAATTGGTTAGATAACCGAAGGCAAAACCCACTCCTACCACGCTGCCGATGTAAGCGGCCAGCGCCCGGTTGCCCAGTTCTCGCCTTACCAGCCCTATAGTGGCCATATTAGTGGCTGGACCCACCAGCATAAACACCAAGGTCGCTCCGGGGGAGATACCAGAGAAAAGCAACCCGGCGGCGATAGGTGTGGAGGCAATAGCACAGATGTACATAGGCACACCGATAAGCGCCATCACCACAAAGGCCATGAAACCATCGCCCCACTGGGTGAGGAATTCACTCGGCACATAGGTTTTCACCATGGCTGCCATGCCCAAGCCGATGAGTAGCCACAGGCTGGTATCCTTGATTAAGTCCACAAAGGTGAATCGCAGACTTTCATGTATCCGCGACAGAACATTGTCGGATTTGGTGTTCACTACGATTGCTGGTTAGCATTACTTGTCACATCACTATTATTGTTTGATTGCCTTGTGGAACCGGATACTTTTTTTACGGCTGACCCCATACAAGAAAACATAACACCGAAAACACAAGCTTCATTCGAAAATAATCTAATACTTGGAAAAGCGTCAAATAGCGAAACTAAAACCATTGAAAAAATTAATCCTAATAGTGAATACAGAAGCCAAGTCTCAGTCGATGAATTCATTTAGTGTCTTCCTCATAATGTTTACATTTGTATATTTCGCATGCCACTATACTTCTCCTTAAGATTAAAGGTTAAAAATTTAAGAATTGCGATATTTGTGTCCAACTCTTGCCAACAAGCTTAACGGCTCCGCAAATTCCGTCAATAATAAAAAGGGACAACAACACTTCTGTTTTGGGACAGAGTGCTTTTTATATCTATCGTCAACAAAGTCTGGCTGAAAAGCACTCAGTATTAATGCGTCTGCAAGGCTATGAGGGTATTTAAAAAAGCATTCGCACCGAAGGGTGCGAATGCTCTCAGTAGATCAACACTAGTTACTAAAATAACCATTGTTATTAAAGTATACATGGCCGACTTTTTGATAGAAAAACTATTGATTTTTCAGAGCCTATCTATTTTATTATGCATCATCTTATTTAGAGTAAGAGGCCCGAGGGCCTCTTTTTTTAGTTCTAAAACAACACATTTAAGAAATGTTTAGTTGCTGCGAATGCAAATCCGGCAGTAAAGCTGACAATGATTATACAAAAACATAAAAAGACGTCTTCTCTGAAATTGTAAGGTGCGGAAAAAGACTCAATAATTCTCTTTATCATTAGGAAATCCTCTTGCAATCAATGTGAGCATAATGGAACCACCTTTGCCCAACGCCAAGCGCCAGCTGCGGCAGCGAAACCTCCAAGAAAACTGGCTCCGACAATTTTACCTGCCGCAACAACGACATCAGGTAAGAGCCCTCCATAAACTTCTTCCATCTCATTCAATGTTAATTCTCTCATAATGTTTCTCCTTAAGATTTAAGTTTAAAAATTTAAGAATTGCGATATTTGTATACCTTCAGTGGAAAATACTTAGCGTTGATATTGTTCCAGCCACTGTCGCGCACTACAAGGCACAAAGTTGCAAGCAAACCCAACCATTTCATAGAATTATTAAACGAAAAAATGGCGATTATCAGTAGCAGGGTAGAAAAAAAAACACTCCAAAACAGATCAATTTCTACAACTTCATGACAGTTGGAACATCGGTGTCCGCCAGATAGATCATTAGTGGGTATGGTCCCTTCACCACAGCCAGGGCAGCGCCGCAATTTATTCTTTTCTATTGTACTTCTCTCCATCAATGGGGATTATAAGCCTCAGCTGCTGAGTATACTGCATATATTGAAAACCCTCTGTTTAAAACAAATCCAGCAAGGGATCTTACCGCTGTGGAAGTACCCAAAGAGTACATGGCAGCTAATATGGGCAACGGCCCACCGTAAACTTCTTCCATTTCATTGAGTGTTAATTCTCTCATCATGCTTCTCCTTAAGATTAAAGTTTAAAAATTTAAGAATTGCCATATTTGTATGCAACTCCTGCTAACTAGCTTAACGGCTTCAGAAAATCCGGCAATAATAAAAAGGGACAACAACACTACTGTTTTGGGACAAAACCATAGCAATTTGGGACAGGGCGGTTTTTCTGTATATAAATAGCAGGTGTTGCTGATAGTTTGGTTTGTCTAATTCGTATTCTTGTCATTCAACGCAAAAGCTGATCTGCTCATATCAAAATCGGGACTAATCAACAAAGTTGTACCGATTAGTCCCAAATTGGCTTTAACGGTGGTTCGATGTAACTCGAAGGCTTATTGTTTCTTTTCAGTGTTTGTCGTAACGCTTGATGATCTGTCACCTAGACGTTTGGTCAGCCAATCCAAACTACCAATAGCAAAGCAAGCTGACAAGATCCCAATAGAAAGCGGATCTCCGATTTCTTTACTAAATAAGGTTGACAGCAACCAATCAAATGAAGAAGCCATAAAAAATGCCACAAATATTGCAATAAATCGAATTTTTCCAGGTGACATATTGTATCCCTCATTTTTTAGGTTTAGATTTAAATTATTGTTTCAGATTAATGACTGGTATAAGCTTCGCAGTATTCCTTCACTATTGTGTAGGTTGAAGCGCCAGTAATGCCACCTAGTACAACACCGCCCACGAGGTTGCCACCATAACCAGCCATTCCTCCGGCTGCTGAACCCAAGATACCGCAGCCAGTAACTGAAGTACCGGTAAGTTGAGATGCGTAGAGATAGGAACTTACTCCGGCCGCGCCAGCTGCAAGGACAGCCCATAGATTGCCACCACTGACTTCTTCCATTTCATTGGGTGCTAATTCTCTCATCATGCTTCTCCTTAAGAGTAAAGTTTGAAGATTCAAGAATTGCCATATTTGCGTACAATTCTTGCTAATAAGTTTAACGGCTTCACAAAATCCGGCAATAATAAAAAGGGACAACAACACTACTGTTTTGGGACAGAACCATAGTAATTTGGGACAGGGTGCTACTGTTAAAGGTTTTCTCAAAAAAACCTGGGAAATTAGTGAGATTTCACTTTTTCGAATAGAAAGGTTCAAGATAATAACAAGTCAATACATATGAACCACTAAAGCCAATTGCAATGATCGGTAGTAGTTGATATTCGGTAGCTTTTAGAAATATCCCGAATAAGAATAGCAGAAATAAACTAATGAGCGTGGGAAACGCAATTTTTACAAAGATAATTAACGCGTGTTTTCCCAAGGAAATGTCTATCTTCTTCCTCCATCGTTCATCTAAAATATGGAAAATAAAAACAAGGGACATAGGAAGGTACAAATCTAATGTTTCTAGCATATAACTCCTGTGAAGACGTGAGCTCATTCACGTCTGTAAATGAGCTGCACCTAGATTACTTATTTGTACTTCAGGTATAACTTTTTTGCCAAACTGCCCAGAGCGACGCCAGCTAAGAAAGCTGGTATTACTCCCCCACTTACCTGTTCTATTTCGATGTTACTTAGCTCTCTCATTTTAACCCTCCTGTTTACTCTGAAAACCAGCCCGCCGCGGCACCAAGTGCTCCCCACATTAAAGTTCCACCGTACTTGCGCAATAAATACGCCGCTGGAATTGCTAATGCCAATGGAATACCACCACTGACTTCTTCCATTTCATTGAGTGTTAATTCTCTCATTGTGCTTCTCCTTAAGAGTAAAGTTTAAAAATTTAAGAATTGCCATATTTGCGCACAACTCTTGCTA
>Ga0206130_10009426_pt1 | contig 10226 bp, 9 predicted proteins | sample Helgoland_Spring_9_FD_148637 | JGI IMG/M metagenome (GOLD analysis project Ga0206130, IMG submission 148637) | Pelagic subsurface seawater microbial communities from Kabeltonne, Helgoland, North Sea - Helgoland_Spring_Bloom_20160512_1 | ecosystem: Environmental > Aquatic > Marine > Epipelagic ...
GACCAAAGGCAATTTGACTGCTTCCTTTCAATATTTCAATCGATTCCATACGCGCTATCGAAGGAAAATAGTACGCCGCAGGAGCGGTGTAGGGAGCGGGCGCAATCAACACCCCATCTTCCATCAATGTGATTCGAGCAGAGCGTTCAGAACCTGATCCACGGAGCCCAATGTTCGGGCGCAAGCCGTATCCATCTTCCTCTTGGATATTCACTCCGCTGACGGATTGTAAAGCCCGCAAAGGATCGCTGTACGAGAAGCGCTGAAGAGCTTCTGGCCGAATGATGTGCAAGGCCCCTGGAACCTCATCCACTCCTTCAGCTCCGGCAGCCAATCCGACTGCTGAAATCGTCGCTTCAGGCAGATGATGCCAATCTTGGATGATGCTGCGCAAGCTGTCAGGCAACAATTCCTCTTCCTGCATCATCTGACTCAGGATATGCTGATTTTGTCCAAAAACTGCAACAAACAAAAAAACAGTAGAGGCCAGAATAGAAGAAAAACGTAGCATGCGAATGAATCAAAAAACAGCAGGAGTATAGCTTCGAAAGACAGGGCAAATTTGACGCAAAGACGTGCCCCTATCCAATCCCTTAAATAGGGTAATTTAGAATCATTCTAAAAAAGAAATTCGTGCTTCGAACGCATTTTACTGGCTGTTCAACTTCATCCCTTTTAACACCCTCCAACCGCTTTCTGTGCGCACCCGAACAAAGAAGGCACCGCTTGCCACGTCGGACACGTCAAACCCCCGTAGCGCAGCATCTGGCGTGACAGAGCGGACGGTTCTACCAAGGGCATCCACCAGCACAACCTCGAGGGGAATGGTCTCTCCTGGTGGAATCAGACGCAGCGGTTGGCCCGACCCGATGGCACTCGGGGCTAAGCGCCATTCTGGATCATTCTGGTCAAATCCGCGATAGGCCCACGTTGTCGTCGTCGCAACCACTACAGGTGTGCGGTCGGCTGATTCAAACATGGACTGGAAGGACGCAATCTCTTCGGAATCCTCCGCCCATTCAAACATACTCTGAACCCAACGCGCTGGGACGGAGAGATAATGCAAGGTGACGTGGGCTTGCACGGTGGCCGCATTGAGATCATTCGGGATGCGGTACGTCATCCGGTCGGACCCCGAACCCTCCTCGCCCGTCTGCGCCGTGCGATTGAAATTGGCGTCGAGCGCTGCCATCGGGCCGAATTGCACGGTATCATACGCCGCATGGTTCGTGGAGAATCCTCGTGGTGGAAGTCGATTGTCTTTGATCAAAACCGAGGCGCGTTCAAGCACTTGTGTGGGCGCTCCTGTCACATCGCCAATGACCATCTCATACACCTGCACCTGGTCCTCTGATTCTATGGTTTCCCAATGCGGTTCCCACGTCTCGTCCCTTCCAATCACACCCGTTTCTGGCGTCCACTCTCCGCTGTGGAATAGCGTGTTGCCATCGGGGTCTTGCAATTCGAATTCAATGAACGCGATCCGTGAAGGATAGCCGCTTGGAAACTTGTGACCGGCCAAATTGCGCAGTTCCACCTCAAACTCCCAGTCGCCCATCTCAGAAGCCAATTGGCGCACTTCCAACTCAGCTGTCTGCGTTTGAAGGGAGCGTTCGGTTCGTGCGATGGTGCTATCGAATTGGACGGTCGTCGCGCTCAATTCCAACGCCACCGCTTGGTCTCTCATCAACTTCAGCATGAAGGCATTCCCTCCGACCAAATGATGTTTTCCGAAGCGCTGGTTGAACAACCAATTGGGCTGCGTAGCCGCAATGGCTCCCCCTTCCACCAGTGGCATGTGGCACGATTGGCACTGGACATTTTCCGCATTGTAGGCGGAATTCACCCATTCCAAGTATGTTGTTTGCTCGAAAAACACCTGCCCCGTCTCCTCGCCTTCTAAGTCTTGCGTATGGCTGTAAAGTGAATGACAACTCGCGCACACTTCACTGTTGCGCATGTGCTCTCCAAACACGGGATTGAATCCTGTTTGTCCACTCATCAAACCATCCCATGGATTCTCAAACCCACCCCAAGAGACGTTGTCTGGATTGATGGGCAAGTCTCCATTTGATCGGCCCGCGAGCGCATCATCATCGATCCCGTGGCATGCGGTGCAACCGATTCCGTCCAAGCCCAATTCATCCTCAAGCAACTGGTCCATGGTGTACCCATTGGGGCCAACTTTCCCGGTCAAATGCGCTTCATGAAACCCTTGAGGCGCATGGCACGCAGTACACAGATTTTCGATGGACTCGCGGTGGTTGGGATTGACCAATCCTTCATGGGCCACTTTGGCACGCCAAAAGGGGTCTTTGGCGCTATTGGCCATCATGGTGGCTTGCCAGTCGACGACGGGACTCACCGTGTGTCCATCGACATCCACCAAGGCTTCTCCATCTGGATCCGGAGCGTGGCAATTCACGCAATTCCCCGAACCTGTGAAATAAACCCCCTGTTCCGTGCAGAGCTCACCCATTCTCCACCGCATTTCCGCGGCATCATCTCCATGAAACGCCACCTCGGGATCGGCCGCTCCTGAAATCAGAAGCACCAACCCAATGCCCATCATGGGCATAACTAGAGCGAAAGCGGTTTGACGATTCATAGACTTAACAACCGTTGCAGAGGGGTTCAGGTTCGGACACAATATCTTTGCACCTCAAAGTTAGTCTGCAACCCCTTCTCATGCGATTCATTCATTCCCTGATTTTATCCAGTCGTGCATGGATTCCTTTCGTTTCGGCACTTGTGCTTGCCGGACCGTTGGCATCACAGAGTGCTCCCACAGCCATTGTCGCCGAGCGATTGGTTGCGGCCGATTCTCCCGTTGGGGTGAGGCCCGCTTCGCATGCCATCGATGAGACGAGCCTGCTCATCTTGTGCCACAATGGCTTGGTGATGTGGTTCGATGAAACGTCGGGCGAAGTACGCGAGGAACCGTTTCTCGATTTGAGCGCATCGGGCTTGGACCTTGTGGATTATGGAATCAGCAGTGAGCAAGGCTTGAATGACCTCATCTTGGATCCCGATTTTGAAGAGAATGGGCTGTTTTATATCATGTACAACGGCTACCGTCCCGATGGTACGGGAAGCATCATCGATGAGCGACTCCTCTGCTTTGGCACCAATCCGGAGCATACCGTCGCAGACGTGACGCAATGGTTCGAAGTTTTGGAATTGGAGCAGCCTGCTCGCGGACACAATGGCGGACAACTGCACTTCGGCCCATTGGATGGTTTTTTGTATTTGACCACCGGCGATGGCGGTGGAACGGGCACGGGTGAAACGGGAGGAGGAAGTGGTGGTGACGATCACGGCCTGATTGGCAATGGCCAAAATCTGGAAACATTGTTGGGCAAAATGCTGCGCATCGAAGTCAATGGCTTGGCGCCGTACACCATTCCAGAGGACAATCCATTCATGGAAAATCCCAATGCGTTGGATGAAATTTGGGCAGTTGGATTCCGCAATCCATGGCGATGGAGTTTCGACCGGTTGACGGGAGACAAATTCATCGGCGATGTCGGGGAGGTCGATTGGGAAGAAGTCAATTTTGAACCGGCCAGCTCCACAGGAGGATTGAACTTTGGTTGGCGTCTCATGGAGGGGCCCATGTGTTACGAACCGACCGTCGATTGTATTCCAGAAGGCGTAACGCTTGAGCTGCCAATTTTCTCCTATCCGCATGAGCAAGGATGGTGTTCCATTATCGGAGGCTATCGCTACCGCGGTCCCATTCCAACGTTGTATGGGAGCTATGTCTTCACGGACTATTGTGGTTTCGAGGATGTCCGGTTCTGGACGTTGACCGAACAAGCCGATGGCTCATGGCTCGAGGCTCCTTTGGATATTCAAGTCCCTGGAGGATTTGCATCGTGGGAACAAGGTGCTTATGAATACCGCTTTGCGATGAGCGAAGACAATGCCGGCGAATTGTACTTGTGCACCGTGCAACACGTATACCGCATGCAATTTGATCCGGACGATGTGACGGACAATGAGCCTCGACCTGAAACACTGTTGTTCTCTCCCAATCCTGCTGGAGTCGGTACAGAGATCTTCATGAATTTAGGAGACAATACGGTGTTGGAACGGCTGCGTATCGTGGATTCCAGCGGGAGGGTCGTGCACGACGCCACCTTAACTTTCGCCTCCTCCCCTTATTCGTGGTCCACGGCCGGAATGGTTCCTGGAACGTATATCGTAGAGGCATGGACGGTTGGGACGGAGGCCCCATTGCGCGGTCGACTGGCGATTATTCGCCAATAATATCTATTCCTCAGAGTCGGCGACGCATTGGCAACGATCGGCGTTGTCTCTAAAAATCGCCGTCGTGATCATTCCGCTGTTCTGTGAGAATTGGCACTCAACCGATTGAAAGGGCGCTTCAGCTGGGAGGATGAACACATACCGTTGAGGCGTCTCCCTCGGTCCACTCATCGACCAGTCGATCTCGGCATCCATCAGCCATGCTTCCAATGGAGAGGGCTTGCCCTGTTGAGTTTTCCAACACTCGATTGCACAGGAAACAACAGCATCCAATTCGATACTGTTCAGTTGAATGCGGGATTTTATCCGTTTTTCAGGCATCCATTCGCTGCATCCTCTGCCACTAAAAATGGCTAAACTTAAAAGCACCCCGATGATGACTCCTGAGCCGTATCGAAGCAAACGTTGTTTAAAATTCACGCTTCAAAGTTAATCGGGTATGCCATCGTCCCGTCCGACGTTGTAAATTCGGGTTTCATGATTGAGACTTCCCACTTGTCCTTTCGCTACAGTGCTGATTCGCCGGAATTGACATTCCCGGATTTGTCCTGTCCCAATGGCGAGCAAATGCTTTTACTGGGTGATTCTGGCTGCGGCAAGACAACCCTTCTGCATCTTTTGTGTGGCATTTTGCGGCCAAATCAAGGAAAGGTGCTCATCAATGGCCAAGACTTGGGATTGCTGACAGGAAAAAGCTTGGATCGGTTTCGAGGAAACCACATAGGCCTCGTCTTTCAGCGTTCGCATTTCGTTCAAAGCCTTTCCGTTTTGGAAAACGTGACGCTACCGTATTTCCTGACCGGCCAAACGGCTGATCTCGATCACGCGAAATCACTGCTCGACACCCTCGGTGTCGGACACAAAGCCAAAAGCCGACCTCAAGATTTGAGCGTAGGTGAGCAACAACGAGCCAGTATCGCGCGGGCATTGGTGCATCGCCCCGCAGTGCTCTTGGCGGATGAACCCACGAGCGCGCTGGACGATCGGTCTACGCAAGCCGTGTTGAATTTATTGGAAGAACAAGCTGCTCAAGCGGGAGCGACCCTGATCATCGTCACCCACGACCAGCGGCTCAAAGACCGCTATGACCGCAAGGTTGAGTTGAAATCTTTAGCCATTCTTGCATCATGAATTGGCTCTACATCGCCTGGAAGAATTTGGGAGCGAAGAAGCTCCAAACCGCTTTGAGTTTGATTCTTCTGGCTTTCGGAGTGGGCATGGTGAGCCTTTTGATGCTGTCCGAAAAGCAATTGCGTGACACGTTCGAGCGCAACATTCAAGACATTGACCTGGTGCTTGGTGCCAAAGGCAGTCCGCTGCAATTGATCTTGGCCAACGTCTACCACGTCGATGCCCCCACCGGTAATATCCGTCTAGCGGACGCGGAAAAAGTGATCCGCCATCCTTACATCGCTGAGGGCATTCCGCTCGCATACGGTGACAATTACCGCGGATTCCGAATTGTTGGAAGTACCCTGGCCTACCCCCAGCATTATGACGCCACATTGCAATCCGGCGAGTGGTGGGAAAACCCCTTTGAGGTCGTTGTGGGATCCAAGGTCGCTGCCACGGACGGTCTCCAAGTCGGAGACACCTTCTTCAGCGCGCACGGATTGCAAGACGAAACAGACGTGCACATGGACAAAACGTTTGTGGTGGTCGGCATCATGGAGGAAAGTCGTTCCGTCATGGACCAGTTGATTTTGTGCAACATTGAAACCATCTGGCAGGTCCATGGTGACGACGGTGATGTCCTCGATGCCGACCGTGAAATCACCGCTGTATTGCTCAAAAAGCGCAATCCTTTGGCCGTGCTGACCATCCCCAATGTCATCCGAGAAACGAACATGCAAGTGGCCTTGCCCTCCATCGAAATCAATCGCCTCACCCAAAATTTCGGCATCGGCATGAACACTTTGCGCATGATTGCTGGGCTGATCATGCTCTTGAGTTTTGCCAGTATTTTCATTTCAGTTTACGACAGCTTACTGGCGCGTCGTTACGAATTGGCACTGATGCGCACCATGGGCGCTTCGCCACGTGGATTGTACATTTCCTTGCTTTTGGAAGGCGGGCTACTCAGTTTGGGAGGCGCCATCTTGGGCCTATTATTGAGTCGTGGAGGCATGGTGCTCTTGGCCCAATTGGTGGCCGATAAGTTCCGGTACGACTGGGAGTCGCTGGGCTTGCTCACCGCTGAAGGTGCTCTCGTCGGCTTGGCTATCTTTGTCGGGCTGGTTGCTGCCGCAATTCCGGGTATTTCGGCCCTCAGGATGGACATCTCCCGCACTCTTTCTGATTCTCCATGATGCACTCTAAACCGAATTCTATACTCCGCTCGTCTTGGATGGCGGGACTCATCGCCTTATCCGCCTTGTGTGTTGTCGATTTCAGTTCCTTCTGTCATCCGAGCGATGAAACTGTGCAGCTGACCACCACCCTGCGCAACGCCAGTCAGGATCGTGAAGCTGTCCCCATGGCTGCAACAGTCCCTGCGACGGGCTGGGAAGAATTGACGTGGCGCAGTTTGGAGGATGTTGAATTCAAAGACGTTTATGTCGAAGAACTCGATGCCTATTACTGGAAACCCACCTTTGGCCAGAGCATCGAAGACCTCGAAGGTCAAGACGTGTATATCACGGGCTACATGATTCCGGTTGACCTCGATGAAGACTTTTATGTGTTGAGTCGCTATCCGTTTGCGAATTGCTTTTTCTGCGGTGGCGCGGGGCCGGAATCCGTTGTGGATTTGCGCTTCACGGGCAAATCTCCCCGGGTGTACCAAACGGATGAACGCCTCACGTTTGCTGGCAAATTCCGACTCAACTCAGATGACGTCTATCAGATGAATTACATTCTGGACGGCGCCGTTGAGTACACGCCTTAAGGCGTGAATCATCCTATCAAAGTGCAATGCACTTTGATACTTCTTATCTTTTCGCCATGAAAAGAAGCCACGTATTTTTCGGTCTGATCGCGATGTGTTGTTGGACTGTTCTGCAGGCGCAACAACCGGTTGGCACGACCAATTGGTTGCTCATTGATGACACACGAGGAGGACGAGAAATCGCATGCGACGTGAGGTATCCTGGGGTTTCTGCCACTTCTGAAGCCACTCCCGATAACGGTCCCTTTCCCTTGGTTGTTTTTGGTCATGGGTTTTTGATGGGACCTCAAGATTATGATGATCTAGCGGCGGGACTGGTCCATGCGGGGTATGTCGTCGCTTTGGTGGCCACAGAACAAACCTTTGCGCCATCTCATCAAAATTTCGGATTGGACCTGGCTTTTGTGGCCAATGAAATGGTGCAAAATGGTGCTTCCGGAATTCTTGAAGGATGGCTGCAACCGCATGCAGCCATTGCAGGCCACAGCATGGGCGGTGGAGCCACCTGGTTGGCCGCCGCAACCAACCCCATGATCGATGCGGTTGTTGTCTTTGCGCCCGCTGAAACCAATCCATCCGCAGTCGCCGTGGGCGAGAACATCCAAGTTCCCGTGTTGGTCGTGTCGGGATCAGCCGATGGCGTTACACCTCCGGACACCCAGCACTTCCCGCTCTACAATTCCACAACCGGAGCTCCTTGCCGGGCTTTCGCTTCCCTTCTCGATGGCGGTCATTGCGGTTTCGCAGACCAAGGCACCATCTGCGATATCGGTGAACTTGGATTTTCGGGACTCACGCACGCGGAACAATTGCAACTCAGCTTGGGATTGATGGTGCCCTGGCTGGATGCGTTCTTACGGGATGACCCACTGGCTTGGGGAGAATTCGAAGCCTATGCCGCAGCTTCAGACGACGTGATTTTGGAATTGGATTGCGCACTGAGCATCCGTCCGCAAACACCCTTGAACCTTCAGGTCTATCCCAACCCCACCTCCAACTCCATGACCTTGCGCTGGGTGGGATTTGGCCAAAAAGCGGAGGCACAGGTCGTTGATTTGTTGGGACGGGTTCACCAAACGTGGGCTCTCGATGGAGCGAGCGATTCACATGCGTTGGAATTGGAACCCGGGCTTTATGTACTGAACATATCGCAACAAGGAAAACACATCGAATCCGTCCAATTGATTTTCCATTGATTCACCCGAGTCCAATCACCATTTGATCATGAGGAAACGCTACTTTTTAAGATACCTGTTGGATTTGATCGTAATCGTGGTCGGCATTACCGTCTCATTCTGGTTGAACCAATTGTCCATTACCAACCGTGAGACCAAGGAGCGTATGAAGGTGTTGAACAACATCGAAATGGAAATCGTGGACATCAAGAAGTACTGCGATGACAAGTTGACTACGTGGAAACAGGACATCAAAATCTATGATCTTTTGTTGTCAGAATCACTCGATTTGGCTGAACTCGAAAAACTCACGACGAGCAAGAACAGGATTGAATTCAACCTCATTTATTACCGAGATTTCGAACCTCCGATGAATCGGTACAGTTCCATGATCCATTCGGGCGACATCAAATTTCTCCAATCCGAAAAACTCAAGGAACTGTTAACGAACCTCCACACCTTCAGTTTGTCCAACATTCGGACAACCGTGGATTATGAGAAATCACTGAAAGAGCCGCTAATATCCGTCCTGACACGACAGCATCCCGAGCTATTCGTGGCCGCACAAAATCGCCACATTGGCTTGGAAGAATATTCCGCCGATCTGCATCGTGCCATCGGAGGCAACACGCAGCTAAAGTCCACTTTGTTGGTGCAAATGAAGTACTTCAAAACACGCACCTACCTTCTTGAGATGTACCTCTATGTATTGGAAGAGCTGGAAAGTGAACTCGACCAGATCAAGAATTCGATGCAGTGAATCCTTTGCCTGAAAGGCGTTACAAATTCTCAGGCTGGTACACATCGATGACCACGTCGCCTTCGGATTCAGTCAGTTGATCCAACATGGTTTTCATGTCGAAAAAGTCATGCTCTTTGGCCACTCGACCATCCCGCATGGTCACGACCGTGGTGCCAGAGAGGTCCAAATAATTTCCTGAAGCTGGAATGCCGAAAAACTCGCCTGTGTGCTTCCCTTTGAAATGCCATTGCTTGACAATGCGATTTCCTTGACCAAACGCATCGACGATATTCCACTCAATCTCACTGAACCCCGTCAAATAGTTGGCGTAGAAAACACGGATGTCATCAATGCCCTCGATGTTCCCATCACCCGTCACGACCACAACGTCTTCTGTGAAGTTCTCCGTGGAAATAACACTTTGATCACCGGCCAAGTATGCATTCCAAACCCTCTTATACATCTCCAAATCGATTTCCAGCTGGGTCTGGGCATCATCTACTTTCGTTTCTTCGACATTCACGACTGAACAGCTAGCCAACAAAGCAGCAAAAAGGAATCCAAGTACTTTTTTCATGAGAACTATTTCGAACGAAAATAAACAACTCGCGGAAAATGGACAGCATTTTTCTGACCAATCACCCCCTATTCCACTTCGGACATGCTTTGAGCACTTTCGGATAGATTGAACACGTGGCTATGTGCGCGCCAGGCAGGTAGCCGGTGCTCATCAAAAACTCGTTGGTGATTTCTCCTCCTGTAAACTTGAAGGTCTTCTTGAACAGCTTCACCCAGTCCTGCAATGGCAAGGGATGGTGGTGTGCCAACCAGTGCTGAAACGATCCAAACGATTCCTGCAGCGCGCAAATTTGATTGGCATTGTATATGGCGGCGTGGACCTTGAGCTTGTTGCGAATGATGCCCGCGTCTTGCAATAGACGTTCCACATCCGCGTCGCCGTATTGGGCAACTTCTTGAATACTAAAATTGGAATAGGCCTTTCGGAAGTTGTCTTGCTTGTTCAAAATGGTTGTCCAAGACAAGCCCGCTTGGTTGATCTCCAAAACCAAGCGGCAGAACAGCTCATCATCCGAGTCAATCGGAAAACCATAGTGCTGATCATGGTAAATGCGGTGCGCATTGTCCTCCT
>Ga0206130_10009428_pt1 | contig 10223 bp, 9 predicted proteins | sample Helgoland_Spring_9_FD_148637 | JGI IMG/M metagenome (GOLD analysis project Ga0206130, IMG submission 148637) | Pelagic subsurface seawater microbial communities from Kabeltonne, Helgoland, North Sea - Helgoland_Spring_Bloom_20160512_1 | ecosystem: Environmental > Aquatic > Marine > Epipelagic ...
CGCTGTGATTTCACCTTGCTCAGGCTTTTGTATCGTGCGGTCAAGCGCTTTGAGCGCGCGCGGCATCTTTAAACCAATCATTGCGCCTTTGATCCGGTCCAAGGCCTGTGTCAATGCGCTGCCCCCTGTGCCGCCATGCGTTTGCCGACAGCTCCGACAAAATCCAAGGAACGGCGCACAATGCCTGGCAATGGTGCTGGCTGCGGGCGCTGAGGTGGGGCCTCTCGATGGGCCGGGTCAACGCGCCGCTGGTTCTTGCCACTCAGGACAAGATGGCTGGTAATCAAAACACCATCCTCAAATATCCGAACCTCATGACTGAATCGTCCCTGGTTTACTGGAGAGTAAAACTCTTAAAGAATGAGCGCCATCGAACAGAAAAATCTCCCCCGAAGTGCACGGACGAATTTTGTGAGCGCGGCTTTCGGCTTTTCCGAGAAAACCGCGGCAATTATCGCAGCGACAAGCCTGCGCGAAAGGCAATCGCGCAGAAACTGGGATGCATGCCTGATAGCCTGCGTATCTGCTGCCAACAGTCTGAGCGCGACGCCGGTGCGCAATCTGGGCTGAGCAGTGCAGACAAGGATCGGCTCAAAGCACTAGAACGTGAGAATAAGGAGCTTTGGACTGCCAATGAGATCCCGAAGAAGGCGTCAGCATATTTTGCCGAGGCAAAGCTCGACCGTCCATTTCGCAGATGACCGCGTTTATTGAAGAGCACCGCGAAACTTTTGGGGTCGAGCTGATCTGCCGTGTTTTGCCGATCGCCCAAGCAACGTATTATGTGCGAGCCGCCATTACCAGAAGCCCTGATCTGGCCTAAGATCGCGCCAAGCGTGATTTGGGTGACGCCGAAGAAATAGGCCAAATTTTTAAGGCAAACAGCGGTCGCTACGGGGCCCGACAGGTCTGGCGTCAACTGCGCAGAGAGCAGTATGATATCGCGCGGTGTGCGGTCGAAAGGCTCATGCAGACGCTTGGTTTACAAGGCGTTACACGAGGAAAATAGCGGACAAACATTCCTGACCCAACGCAGCCCTGTCCTGATGATAAAGTTAACCGCAAGCTCTCGGCGACGGCACCAAATCAGCTTTGGGTATCTGACTTTACATACGTTTCCAGCTGAGTTGGCATGGTCTATGTGGCCTTTGTCATTGATGTGTCTGCTCGCAAAATCGTGGGCTGGCGTGTCTCAACATCGATGACAACCGGTTTTGTCCTTGCTGCATTCAATCGGAAAATTTGCCAAAGATGTCCAGAAAACGGCGGTGGATTGGTTAACCACTCGGACCTCGGGTCGCAATATTTGTCCATAAAATACAGCGAGCGATTGGCCGAGACGGGCATAGATCCCTTGGTCGGCAGTGTCGGCGACAGCTATGATAACGCCATGGCTGAAAGCATCATTGGCTTGTTCAAAACCGAGGTCATCAACTTCATGGGGCCATGGAAGTGCGTGGGCCAAATCGAATGGGAAACCATGGCTTGGGTCAGTTGGTACAACTCAGAGTGCCTGCACAGCGCCATCGGATAAGTTACGCCACAAGAAGCAGACGAGACATTCTATACAAATTTGAACAAATTTGATAAAGAAACCTAAATTTTAACAAAACAATCTCTGGAAAAACTGGGGCGGTTCAAATTAGCTTGATTTTCGGGTGCTAAAAACCCGACTTACAATTACGTCAAAGGTGAGTTGTGAGCCCTGTCTTAACCTTGGTGATATCCGCAGCATTGCTTGCTAATGGCGGGAAGCAGACCTTTGCTGCCGGTGAGCATCACTGACTGCATTGCGGACGGATTTGTCCTCTACTGCGACATCCCGAGTGCCCGAACATAGCACTAAGTTGTTCCGCGCGCGACCAGTTTGTAGCCCAGATCGATGACCTTGTTTGCTCTTCCGGCGTCCGGATCTAGAAGCGCTTTAGCGGTTGCAACTCCGATTTCCATTCCGGGAACTTCAATCGTGGTCAGGTCAAAACCCGATTGCGTTGACATTTCAAACCCGCCAAATCCCGCGACAGCAAGGTCTTTAGGTACTTCGACATTGCGCCTTCTTGCCTCACAAAGGACACCCAATGCCACCTGGTCGCTAACACACATCACCCCGTCAATTTTTGGAGTTTCGTTCAAACATCCTTCAAAAAATGCAGCGCCAAGTTCGATCCCTGATAGCAAGTCTTGATCTTCGTTTGGCCATGTGATCGGCACCATGCCAGAATCTCTGAGGGCTGCGATATACCCATCGCGGCGACGGCACCCACGCTCATTTTTAGGCTCATGTCCCCCAAGAAAAGCGATGTTCTTTCTGCCACCATCGATCAGATGACGCCCCATGTCGTATCCCGCCCGAAAGTTTGAAAAGCCAACAGCTATATCGAGGGGCGTGGACGGCAGCTGCCAAATCTCGACAACGGGAATGCTCACCGATTCGACAAGCTTTGAGACACCAGCGGAATGAGTTGTGCTTGTCAGAACAATCCCGTCCGGTCGGCGCGCGAGCAGTGCGCGCAACGCATCTTCCTCAATGTCCGGATCGTAGTTAGTGCTTGTCAAAAGCAGTTCGTATCCGGCCGCCCGAAGGGTGCTAGACAAACCGTCCAAAGTTTGTGCGAAGACCGAGTCATTTATCGTGGATACGATTGCTCCGAACACCCGGCTTTTGCTCGAGGATAACGCGCTGGCGGTGTTGTCGGGCACATATCCGATTTCCTCTATCGCCTTTAGGACCCGTTTGCGTTTTGGCTCCGAAACTTTTTGGGGGGTTCGTAAGACCCGAGACACCGTAATCGTTCCCACATTGGCAAGATTGGCGACATCCTTCATTGTAACCCACTTTTCCTTACCCAAGGTTCGGCTCCTGCGTTGTGATCTGCGTGCTTATTGACTGGTTCAATAAACCTTGGTATCGATACCAAATCAAGAATGGTATCGATACCAAAAAATAATGTTCACACAGAGAGGAACCGCAATGCTTACCAGCGAACAGATTGAGTCCTATTTCGAGAGTGGATATCTTCTTGTCGAGGATGTCGTGACGCCAGAACAGCTTCAACGCATGCAGGATATCACGCATGAATTCATAGATCGCGCACGACATGTGACCAAAAGCAATGACGTCTATGACCTGGACGTCGGGCACAATTCTGAAACACCGAAGCTGACCCGGATCAAATTGCCTCACAAGCAGCATCCATTTTTTGCGGAAGTTTTGAAGAATTCTGGGATCACGGAGGTCTTGCGGCAGCTGGTTGGAGCAAACGCAGTGCTTCAAACATCAAAACTGAACGCGAAGGCGCCCGGCGGCGGGGCTGCCGTCGAGTGGCATCAGGACTGGGCCTTTTACCCCCATACAAATGACGACATGTTGGCCTTTGGCGTCTTTTTGGAAGATGTCACCGAGGAAAATGGCCCGCTTCAGGTTATTCCGGGTAGCCACAAAGGACCGGTTTTGAACCACAACAGCGCCAACAGTATTTTCTGCGGCGCCGTGGACCCGTCTGACCCAGACTTTCAGATTGAGAAGGCAGTCACGATAACCGGCAAGGCCGGCAGCATGTCTGTCCACCACGCGCGGACTTTGCACGGCTCAGCGGCGAATGTCTCTGATCACGCAAGGCTGATGCTGTTCTACGAATGCTGCGCGGCAGATGCGTGGCCGCTTATGGGCGGTTCTGCCTACATACAGCGCCTGTCGCAGCAAGAGCAATGGGACGACCTTCTGGACAGAATGATCATTGGAGAACCTGTTCTCCAACCTCGCATGAAAGAAGTTCCTGTTCGATTGCCCTATCCACCGGCGGCTGATGTTGGCTCTATCTTCCAAGTGCAGAAGACAGGTGGCGCAAAAAGCGCTTTTGCTTGACGGGGAAGCGCGAAGCCCATTTTATTGTTAGCCCGACAACGGCCCTTGGTCTGTTCGAGATCAAAGTCATCCAGTGTGTAGTGTGCATGCACGCTGGCCGCATCGATTGACTATTCTAAAAGCCGGGCTTGCTGTAGCTTTGTCAAAATGATTTTTCTTGGCGTGAATATGTTCCCCTTGATCAAATGGCTAAAAGGGACAATATTTAGGTCAACAAAAACAAGCCATTATGACCGCTCAAACCACACCAGTTTTATTGGGATATAAATCACCTGCGCAAATGAAGCGGGAGGTGATTTATGTGCGCGCCTCAACTTTCGATCAGTCCTGCGAACGGCAGATTGCCGATCTGACAGAATTCGCTGCCCGGGCTGAGTATGACGTGCTGGACATCTACAAGGAAACGAACTCCGGCACCAAGACCAACCCCCACCCGCGCAATCAGGTCATGACTCTGGCGCAGGCTAGAAAAATTGACGCGGTGTTGGTGGGTGAACTCGGCCAGTGGAGCCGATTCACCCAAGACCTGCTCGACACGCAGAACCAACTGGCTGGCTGGAATGTCTCTGTCGTCGCCATGAACGGAATGACGTCTGAACGCGAAAGTCCCCATGGACGTATGATGGCCACCGTGTTCGCAGGCATCGCGCAGTTTGAACGCGACCTCATGAGCGAGCCCATCAATCCGGCCTCGCTGCCGTCAAAGCGCGCGGCACCAAGCGGGGCCGACACCCCGGTAAACGCCCGAAGTCAGAACGCCTCGCCCCAAAAGTCATCGCCCTTATCAAAGAGGGCCGATCTTACAGCTGGATCGCCTGCGACCTGGGCATCAGCAAAAATACCGTCCTGGCAATTGCGCAACACTCTCTCGTAAAGGACAGTTCAACGTAGATGGTTATGCAACTGAAAGACAAAAGGGGTGTATTTTCTGCGACTTCGTAAATAGAAATGCATCGGGCCATTTGATTTACGAAGATCGGCATGTCGCCGGATTACTCTCTTTGGAGGGGCACCCCCTCATCGTTCCCAAACCGCACTTCGCAGATGTATTTGAGCTGGATGAGATATACGCCGCCACAGTCATGCAAGCTGCTGTGCGCGTGGCAAAGGCAACAAAAATCGCAACACAGTGCGATGGCATAAACCTCGTTCAATCCAACGGAACCGCCGCAGGGCAGGATCTGTTCCACTTCCACCTACACATAACCAAGATTTCAGCACGACGACGTCAAAATGAGTTTGGATGCGAGAGCAATTGACGACGAAATCCGAACAAAAACCAGCGCCGCGATCACACAGCAGCTCGACAAATTCCTCTAGCGCAGGATTCCGCCCCTTTCTTGATGCGCCCGCGATATTCCGCATAGACCTTCTGGCGGCGATCTTTGTTCGTCGCTGACAGGTCTTTCCATTCTTGGCGGTGTCTGAACTTTTGAGCCTCGCCCAAATCCTTCAACACCGATGCAGGGTGCATTTTATCCTTGGAACGCAATGCCGCTTCATCCCGTTTGGCCTGAGCGTAATCACGCCGTTTCTGCTGGTATTGGTATTGTTCGCGCTTCTTGCGTTTTTCCTCACCAAAACCAACTCAATAGAACCTGCGGAATCAATGCGACCGAAAGCCCAACAAGAGCACTAAAAATTGCGCCTCGAAGATACTTTGCATTCGCGTTCAACATTGTGTCATTGTCTTCGGATCAAATGGAATTGCGCTCAATCCGGCTCAAAAAGCCGAAAAAAAAGACATCAAAGCACTCTATGTGGACGCACCCAATACAGCGACAGCATATCAAAAAGAAGGCCCCCACCAATACGGTGGGAGCTTTCTTACGTTGGCATCAGAGAGTGGCACAATCGTAAACCGTGTGCCACTTACCGCAACGTTGTGACAAGCCCTGCCGTTGACCGATCAGCAGGCATTAAAATACAAAAATCTCATCACCACGCTGCAGCCCCAGATCCGCCAATGAACATGCACTCAAAGAGTAACCCAGGGCATCGGTAGTCCCCTACCGTGTGAACGTGTCCACCAAATAATGACTTTTGCTCTTTAATACTGAGTTCTTTCATTTTTACCTCCATTATGCTTCCGTTTATAAGGTGCATGCCCATCAATTTCTTATACTTAGAGAGACACCACCTATGGTATGTATATTACTTCTTTAATATTTAATCACTATAAACTAAGGTATTGATCCGTAACAACGGGCTTTTCACCCAGCGACGTTCAAAGGTCCGCCCCGTAAACAAAAAGCCCAAATTGCAGGATGGTTAAAATACGCTGATCGAACTCGCAGTCGAAAGTATGCCCAAGGATCTGGTAACAAAAACAGATTTGTTAATTTCAGAAAATCGAATGATCATCCAGAGATCAAAACTATTGGCCCATTTTCCATTTAAAATTCGGCTTATTTGCAATTGGTTGCCTGTAAAAATATACCATAGAAATCTGTTCGTACAAAGCGCGAAGCGGCAAGGTTGTTCCGAATTCCATCGGTCAACGGGCAATCTGGCTTCTCAACTATCTGGCTCAACAGCAACGACCGTTACTAGGTTTTTGCCGCATCGAAGCTCTGCACAAACAAGACGTACAACATGAGGTATGTTGGAAGTCCCCAACACAACAGCCATACTCGCTAAAGATTCACACTTATAAAAAATAACATAATGATACCTATCTGACATGATATGCAGGCCAGGGCACCTGCAATCTTAAGGTGATTTTACAGATGCAGTTCACTTTCAACGTCATCGCAAAAAAGACCCTCGAGCAGGGAGGACGCCTTTCAACTCCATTGTCAATTCGCCAAAGTCGTCGGTGACGTCTCACCCGGGGTCCATGACACCCGCTTGAAATAGCTCTACCCCCCGGGTTCCTATTCGGTCTCGAACGAGGTTCAGAACGCGCTGACTTGGCGTGGTTCAGTCACAGCTCTGAGCTGGCATTCTTGCAGCCCGCAGCAAACTGCTTCTCCGAGCCCAAAGTATTGTTCTATCACATCGCGTCGGCGATAGGTCGGACTGGCTCTGCCTCAAAAAAACTGTCACGAATCCGATAAGTCCAACAACTCGCGAACTGCGGTATTCTGACCTTCATAAAGGAGATTGATCTCGTCGTGCCTCACTCGGATATTTTCCGACCAAGTCGATTTAATATAGCTCAAGACGTCTACGATTTCGCGATCACTCAGGGCTTGCCCGAACTCTGGCATTTCGCTCTCGCTTACATCCCTGCAGAGGTCTGCTACTTCGCCGGTTTTGGTCAGTTGCACGAGTGCGAAGTCTGGATGTTCCCAGGTGTGTCCGTCAGCACCATGGGACGGTGCTGAAACTCGGATATTGTTCATATCATTTGTATTTTGCGAGCCGCCAATGTAACCATGGCAGGAAGAGCACTGTTCTGCGTAAAGCGTTGCTCCTCTGGCAACCACCGCGGTGTTTTCCCAGTCAAGCAGTGGCTCTTCGCTTCGCTCTGACAAATGTGGATAGACGAGTGTAAAGGCAACGCCGATCAAAACCATCGCTGTCACCACAAGCGCTATCTCAGTCGGTTTGCTCACAAGGGTCCCCATTCAACACAAGAGAACTATAGAATGGAAATCATCGAAACCCAACAGCCTTATCCCGCATAGATGACCTTTCGGTCAGCTGCAGCGGAGGTCTGCTTATCCGCTCTTACCGATGACAATTAGCGGATGTCATTCGAGATCAATAGGACGTTTACAGGATCCTCAGATTCTTACGGGTCCTCTATATGAGGAAGGTTAGAGGGTCCCTTACAGGTCTTATTGTTCTCGATCTTTAACTCAGCACATACCCTTGAACCTTACCTCACCTAGTTTGCGTGGTTCCATTTTTTCTGTTGTTATTTCTAAAAACGGAGGTGTCTGCTGTGGCTGATGTTCTCGGCGCAGCCGATGAGATTATGTTTTCTTTATAATCACTCACAATGGGGGTCTCGGAACTAACGTTATTACTTCTCTCTGACCCGCGTAAGGGTCTCTCTGAGCTATGGACCGACGCGTTAAATACAAATTCGATCTTGCGTTTCTGAAAGGATCGTCTGATCTTCACATTGCGGTGGCGGCAAGCACAATTGCAACAACAGAACACTAAAAAAGGAGCGAGCTATGACATCGTCCAACCCCTTGTCTGCGCTCTTACCTGATTTTGGCATCAAACAGTTTTCTGCGATAGACCTTGACGGTCGAGATCCCGGATTTGATACCGCCAACTTTGCGGCGGGAGTTGCTCTTTGCCCAAAATCGCTTGAAGATATAAAGTCCATTGTCGCTTGGTGTGCCAAAACCAAGACGCCGGTTGTAACGCAGGGTGGTCGTACCGGTTTGGCTGGTGGCACAGCCTCTGCATTAGGGCAGTTGGTAGTCATGATGGAACATATGAACACTATCCGCAACATCGACGCAGGCAGTGGTGTTGCGATTGTCGATGCAGGTGTTACGCTTACGCAATTGGAAGACGCGGTGTCCTCTTTTGACCTGACAGTGGGTATCGATCTTGCTGCGCGCGGAACTTGCACCATCGGCGGTATGGTCGCCACCAATGCTGGAGGCGGAGAAGCTTTTCGCAATGGTATGACACGTCAGCGGGTCTTGGGACTGGAAGTGGTTCTACCCGACGGAACTGTGATGAGCGACCTCAAGAAGGTCATTAAAGCCAATGAAGGCTATGACTTGAAGCAGATATTCATCGGGTCTGAAGGTACTTTGGGAATCATCACTGGCGTTGTTCTCAAACTTGAAAAGGCCATTGGGAATAGAAAGACCGTACTTGCATCAACAAAAAATGCGGATGACGCCTTGTGTTATTTCAAACGATTGCAGGCCATGTTTGGCGAAAATCTTCTGTCGGCCGAAATCATGTGGAAAGACTATTTCGTGACGATATGCCAGGAGTTGGAGCTCGAGGGCCGGTTTGGGAATTTACAAGGTGAGACCTACTTTATCGCCGACGTTGCTGTTCCGCAGGATGACGATCGCTTACTAGAAGTTCTTGGCGAAAGTCTCGAAGTGGGTGAAATTTCCGATGCTGTCATCGCCAAGAACGAACAGGAACGCAACGACATCTGGCGGGTGAGAGAAGAGTCTTTTCTCATCGACAAGGCCTATCCTGGCGGATGCTGGTTCGATATCTCGATCCCTTTGAGCGAGCTAGATTCATTTGTCAAAGAAAGCACGTCCAGAGTTCGTGCGATTGACCCTGCATTGAAAGTTTTTGTCATGGGGCATTTGGGGGATGGCAATCTACACTACACCATTGCTAAGGATGAGCCGGTTGACCACCTGTATTCCGATATCGCTACAGCGCTTTATACCGGGCTAAGTGCGATAGGCGGCTCGTTTTCGGCGGAGCATGGCATTGGTACAGAAAAACGGTCATCCATGTCTAAGTTTGTAGACCCTACGAAATTGTCGTTGATGCACGCGATCAAGGCTACAATTGATCCCATGAACATCATGAATCCCGGCAAAGTCCTTCCGCCCAAATAACCCGAGCAAACATATAAGTTGTTGCCGCCGCGTCGTGGGATGACGCTACAAAGATACACGTGAAGAAGGAACTTTTCTGTGGATGAACTGCACAATACAGTTAATTGACAAAACTTCTGCACAATTCAGGGATTCCCTCACTGCGGTAAATTTTGTATTCTTTAGGAGATCACATTGGGTGTTTTATGGCTATTTTCAGCTAAGAGAGCGCGCGTCGGTTTGGGGATCAGAATGTTTGCACAAAATTGCCCCATTGATGGACTGACTTGCGATTTCAGTGTTGCTCAAGAACGATAAAAACCGTTCAAGTCTCGGGCCACAGGGTTACAAGCAGATTACCTTGTTCAAGTGCCTTGTGATTGGGCAGTGGCATAATTTGTCTGATCCTAAGTTGGAGCAGAGCCTGCGAGTGCGGGTCGATTTCATACTATTTTCAGGGCTTAATTTGCAGGGCTTTATTTACGTCGTAGCGTGCCTGATGAGACCACGTATTGTCGATTTTGCAACGCGTTGGTTAAGACGGGCACTTACGATGCGCTGCTTGCCGAGGTCTGCCGTCAGAAAGAAAATTATGGGTTGAAGGTGAAAGAGGCATCTGCTGCCATTATTGACGCGACCTTGACCGAAAGCGCAGTCCATCCGCACACTCATGTAGAGGTACCCGTTGAAGATTGGGCTGAAGATGAGACCCCGGATGAGCCTGCTTGTGTTGTCTTTAGCTCTGATCATGACGCCCGCTGGATCAAGAAGGGCTGTAAGAGTATGTTGGATTACAAGGGTTTCGCCAGATGCGATGAAGACGAGTTTGTGGATAAAATCCATACCACGCCTGCTCATGTTGGTGAGAG